>Ga0190274_10000278_pt1 | contig 32867 bp, 26 predicted proteins | sample Popmic531T_FD_133002 | JGI IMG/M metagenome (GOLD analysis project Ga0190274, IMG submission 133002) | Populus adjacent soil microbial communities from riparian zone of Yellowstone River, Montana, USA - 531 T | ecosystem: Environmental > Terrestrial > Soil > Riparian zone | place: USA: Montana... | reverse complement strand
AATCACAGGCTTGACCCTTTTGGCAAGATCAACTTCCCGCCAGATCACTTCAGATGCAAGTGCACTTCCGCCAGGCGAATTCACCCGCAGAACAATTGCTTTGATGGTTGTATCAAGCCGCGCTTTCCTGATCGTTGCAGCAATCTTATCGGAGCCAATTGAATTTTCATCGCCATCGCCGGAGCCGATACTGCCCACTGCATAAATGACTGCGATCTTCTGGTTTGAAAAAGGTTTCGAAGTTCCTTTCACCTTGTTGTATTTTTTCAGCGCGATGAATTTCACTTTGTCCTTTTCTTCCAGCCCGGTTGCTTTCTTCAACGACTGGTGAACTTCATCCTCGTATGCGAGCCGGTCAACTAATTTCAGTTCTACCGCTTTCTCAGGCTTGCGAACTGACATATTAAATGCAGCCTGGATCAATGACGTTTCATCTGCATGGCGGCTTTGTGAAACACGTCCTACATAATAATTCCAGATGCCGTTTACAAGTTGTGAAATCTGCAGCTTGTTTTCCGGGCTCATCTTTTCAGCAATGAAAGGCTCGACAGCACTTTTGAATTTACCATGACGGATAACTTCAGGTTCGATTTCAAGTTTTTCCAAAGCACTTTTCATAAACATGATTTCCGTCCGAAGACCATGCCAGTCGAAGCTTCCCTCAGGGTTCATAAAAACAGAATCGGCTACGGAAGCCAAAAAATAATTTGCCTGGTCGTATTCTTCGCTGTAAGCATAAATAAATTTCTTAGAAGCCTTGAAAGTTTCCAGGGCATTCCTGATCTCTTCGAGCTGTGCCATACCGGCCTGCACCGATGAGAGGTTCAGGAAAATTCCTTTGATGTTTTCATCCTTACCGGCCTTTTCAATATTTAATAAAAGGTCGTTCAATCCCAAATCCCGTTTGGCAGTGAAATCAAAATTGAGGTCTTCAAATGGGCTTTTCGAAGTCCGTTCCTTAACAGGACTCTCCAGTTTTATTTCAAGAACGGAGTTCTCAGAAATGACCACCTCACTGTCGCCAGCCGAAGAGATGGCCGCCGAGATGATGGCGATGACAATAAAAATCATCACCACGCCGGCAAGGATAAAACCGAGCATGGAAGCAAACATGAATTTAAAGAATTGTTTCATTAAGAGTCAGTTGTTTGGCGTTAAAATTAAAATACCGGAACCGGCATTGAGCTGCCCGGATCGCATAGATGAGTTCAAGGTGCGAATATACAAATAGGATCATGGAGCCATTTCATTGACTTATGCTAATACCATTTAATTTTGCCATTCTTGATTTCTTCTCCCTATGTTTGAAAAAAATTTATTGATGAATTCCGCTGTCCTGTCATTGGGAACAAACATTGGCAACAGGTTGTCAAATCTTTCAGAAGCAAGAATTCTGCTGTTGAAAAATTTGCCCTGCAGTATCCTGAAGACGTCGTCAGTATATGAAACGGCGCCATGGGGAAATGTAAACCAGGATTCGTTTTATAACCAGGTGATTGAAATTGAAACCGCTTTGACCGCCGACAAGTTGATGGAGAACATTCTCCAGGTTGAAAATAACATGGGCAGAAGAAGGGTGAAGAAATGGGAGCCGCGCATTATTGACATTGACATTCTTTTTTTCAATCGTGACATAATTGACCGCGAAAACCTGCGCATCCCGCACCAGCACTTGCATGAAAGGAGATTCATCCTGGAACCGCTCAATGAAATTTTACCCGGCTTTATCCACCCGGTTTTAAATCTTGACATGGAACATCTGCTGGCTGATCTGAAAGACGATAGTGCAGTGGAAAAACTCAAAACGGTTTCGCAGCAATGAATACGCTGAAGTACGATTACCTCGTGATCGAAGGTAATATCGGTTCGGGAAAAACTTCGCTGGCATCCAGGATTGCCAGGGACCACAGCACGCGCCTTATCCTGGAGCGGTTTGCCGACAATCCCTTTCTCCCTAAGTTTTATGAGAACCAACCGAGGTATGCTTTCCCGCTGGAACTTTCATTTCTTGCCGACCGCTACTCGCAATTGAAGAATGATCTCGCCAACAGGGAATTGTTTCACCAGCAAACTGTTTCTGACTACCTGCTGAGCAAGTCGCTCATCTTTGCAAGCATCACACTTTCTGATCATGAGTTAGATCTCTACCAGAAGCTCTTCAACATCATCAATCCCAATTTACCAAAACCCGATTTGCTGCTATACCTTCACAAGGATGTTTCAAATCTCAAGCAGAACATCAGGAAACGCGGGCGGGAATATGAAGCCAACATCAAGGATGAGTATCTTGAAAAGATTGAACGTGGATATTGGGACTTTTTCAAAAAGCAGCCGCAGCTTAAGATTGTTGTTGTTGATTCCAACAAACTTGATTTTGTTTCTGACGAAAAAGATTATGATAAAATCAAGGAGCTATTGCAAACAGATTTTGTTCCGGGACTGCATCGTATCGAGATGTAGTTGGAGATGAAATTATCCCTTTAAAGAATTCCTGTTTGAGACGTATTTCAATTTGCTTCATATGTATAGATTAGTATTTTTGCACGACTTAATTCCTATTAAACAACTAACCTATGAGATTATCTACTCTTGTTTTATTATTCCTGTTCTTTTTATGCGCAACTGACCTCCTTGCGCAAACGGAAACTACCACTCAAACAACCACAACCTCATCAGGGACTGACCGGTTGCCGAAGAGAAAAGATTACAATACATGGGAGATAGGCGCGCATTTCGGAATAACCTATCCGAACACTGACATTTCAGCGAACGACCTGAACGGGGACAAGCTGAAGAGCCAGCTCGCATTTGGCTTAAACGTTTCAAAATTCTTTTCACACAGCTTTGCACTGCAGGGACAATTCATTCATGCTACACTTGAAGGCTTGAGCGACAAGTATCCATATTATGGTTATAAAACAGATATCAATTACGAGTTCACGGTGAATGCAGTGGGGCATATCGGAAACATTGGATTTCTCAAACGCTCACCAAAATTTGGTCTGTATGCTTATGTAGGACTCGGCATCATGAATTTTGAAACTGTGAATACTATCAATGGACAAACGCTTGACAAAAATCTTCGTGATGATCTCGATGGCAGTATTGATACCGTGGATTATGGAAATACCACTGAAATGGTCGTACCGTTTGGTGTTGGCATCCGTTATCTTATTGCCAAGAAGATCTCCATTCATGGCGAATATACACTACGCACAACCAATTCTGACCGGTTGGATGGATTTGAGAGAGTCCTTTCAAATCAGGATATGTACAGCTATTTTAACCTTGGAGTTACTTATCATATCGGCAAGAAAGAAAAGACAATTGAGTGGGTGAACCCGCTGCAAACTATTTACACCGACCTCTACGACACAAAAGATAAAGTGGATATGATGACAGGCGACAAGGACAAGGACGGTGTTGCAGATATGTTCGACCGCGATGCTGCCACTCCGGAAGGCGTGAAGGTTTATGGTGACGGAACTTCAGTTGATACTGATGCAGATGGCGTTCCTGATTATTTGGATGCAGAACCATTCTCTGCCAAAGGCGCGAAGGTGGATGCACAAGGAAAAGAAATCGATGAAGATGCCGACGGAATTCCCGACAGCCGCGACATGGAACCTAACACACCAAGGGGAACACTCGTTACAGGAACGGGCGTAACTATTCCGACTGCAGGTCCTTCTTCAAGCTCTTCTACAGTGATGACAGGTTATGTTCCTTCTGTTTTCTTTGACGTGAATAGTTCAGTGGTAAATCCGAAATTCAATCAGATGCTTGCTGATATTGCGCTGATATTGAAAAACAATCCAAGCATCAAATTTGACCTGGTCGGTAACTGCGACACCCGTTCATCTGAAACCTACAACAAAACACTTGGTGAAAAGCGTGCAGCTGCAGTAAAGAGCCACCTCGTGAAGAAATTCAACATTGAAGAGTCAAGGCTTAATGCTGTTTCGCGCGGTAAAGAAACTCCGATCACCAACTCCGATCATTCAATGAACAGGAGGGTGGATTTTGTTGTTTCACAATAGCGATTAGCAGTTAACCTTGCAGAACTTTTGGTCTGCAGGGTAGGTGGATAAAGCCTACTTCAGCTTCGTGGAAATGTGATGGATCACAATTCCCGCACACACTGAAATATTCAAGGAATGTTTGGTTCCATGTTGTGCAATGCTGATTGCGTGATCAACTTTTCCCATCACTTCTTCGCTGACGCCATACATTTCATGACCAAATACGAGCGCATATTTTTTTTGCGGATCAGGTAAATAATTTTCCAGCTCCTGCCCTCCTTCCGCCTGTTCGATGGCAATGATTTCAAACCCGTTTTTTCTCAAATCATCAATTGCTTCCAACGTTGACTTAAAATATTTCCATGCAACAGATTCCGTTGCACCCAAAGCAGTCTTTTCCATTTCACGGTGCGGAGGAACCGCCGTAATGCCGCAAAGGAAAATGGATTCACAAAGAAAAGCATCGGCTGTACGGAACACGCTGCCTACGTTGTGCAGGCTTCGCACGTTGTCGAGCACGACCACCAAAGGTATTTTTACTGCCGCCCTGAATTCTTCAACATTCTTCCGGCCAAGCTCATCATTGCTTATTTTGCGCATCGGTTTAAATATCCTGCAAATAAAAGAAAGAACCGGCAATCCGTAATCCGTATATTCGATCTCAATTAGTTATTTAGTACTGAATGGAAGTATCAGAAGAAAAAGCAACACAGGTAAAGGAAGTCGAAACTCCTTTGATGAAACAATATTATGGCATTAAGACTAAATATCCTGATGCACTATTGCTATTCCGCGTAGGAGATTTTTATGAAACTTTCGGCGAAGATGCCGTGCGCACTGCGGCCGTGCTGGGAATAGTACTTACACGCAGGGCCAACGGCAAAGGCACCTACATTGAGCTGGCCGGTTTCCCGCATCATTCACTTGATTCTTATCTTCCGAAACTGGTGCGTGCCGGGCACCGCGTTGCCATTTGCGACCAGCTCGAAGATCCCAAGCTTACCAAGAAAATTGTAAAGCGGGGGGTGACTGAACTTGTCACACCCGGCGTTTCCTACAACGATAAAATCCTCGATCAGAAAAAAAATAATTTCCTGGCATCGTATTATGACGACGGGAAAAAATTCGGCGTCGCATTCGTGGATATTTCAACGGGCGAATTTTTTGTATCGCAGGGAACCAAAGAACAGGCTGAGAAGCTGCTACAGAATTTTCAGCCAAGCGAAATCGTTTTTCAGAAATCCAGGAAAAAGGAATACACCGAACAGTTTGCAAAAAACTATTACAGCTTTGCCCTCGATGAATGGATCTTCAAATCAGACTATGCACAAGAACAGTTGTGCAGGCATTTTGAGGTATCATCATTGAAAGGTTTCGGCATCGAAGACCTTGACGCAGCCATCATTGCTGCTGGCGCAGCTTTTCATTATGTAAGTGATACCCGCCAGGATCAATTGAAGCACATCACTGGCATTTCCAGGGTCGCTGAAGAAAACCACGTGTGGCTCGACCGCTTTACAATCCGGAACCTCGAACTGGTTTCATCACCGAACGAAAATGCAGTGACGCTGCTGGATGTAATCGATCGCACCACCACGCCCATGGGAGGTCGTCTGCTGAAACGCTGGCTGCTCATGCCTTTGAAAGATGTGCATGCCATCAGGGAAAGACAGGAAGCAGTAAATTATTTCCTGCACAACCAGGAAACGAGGACAGCCATCTACAACCACTTGCGGATGATCGGAGATTTAGAACGGCTGATATCAAAAGTTGCGTTGGGTAAAGCCGGACCGCGCGATATACAACAACTTCAGCGGTCGCTCGATATTATTTCAAAGCTGAAGGAAGAATGCAGCCGCTCCGAAAATCCTTCGGTGAAAATCATTGCCGACCAGTTGAATCCATGTCTTGTGCTGCGGGATAAAATAAGGAATGAGTTGAATGAAGATCCTCCTGCACTTGTGATGAAAGGAATGGCGATGAAGAAAGGTGTGTCGGCCGAACTGGATGAGTTGCGTGAAATCGCATACCATGGAAAAGATTATTTGCTGCAAATACAAAAACGTGAAGCCGATCTTACCGGCATCACTTCACTGAAAGTTGGTTTCAATAATGTGTATGGATATTATATAGAAGTAACGAATGTCCACAAGAACAAAGTGCCTGCTGAATGGCACCGGAAACAAACCCTCACACATGCCGAGCGCTACATCACTGAAGAGCTGAAGCAGTACGAAGAAAAAATTCTCGGAGCGGAAGAAAAGATACTGGCACTCGAAACAAAGTTGTTCGCGGAACTTGTTCAATCCTGCTTTGAATACATCAAACCAATCCAGCTGAATGCTTCCTTGATTGCGCGGCTGGATTGCCTTGCAGCCTTTGCACAGGTGGCGCAGGAAAATGAATATGTGCGTCCTCATGTAAACGAAAGCTATGTAATAGACATTAAAGACGGAAGGCATCCTGTGATCGAAAAGCGTTTGCCGCCGGGGGAAAAATATGTTGCGAACAACATTTACCTCGACAATGAAACGCAGCAGATACTGATGATCACCGGTCCGAATATGTCGGGTAAGTCAGCGTTGCTCAGGCAGACGGCGCTGATTGTTTTGTTGTCTCAAACCGGTTGTTTTGTTCCCGCCACTGCTGCACAAATCGGCATCACCGATAAAATATTTTCCCGCGTAGGCGCTTCCGACAATATTTCTTCCGGTGAATCCACATTCATGGTGGAGATGAATGAAACGGCCAGCATCCTGCACAATCTTTCTGATAGGAGCTTAATCCTTCTCGATGAAATTGGCCGCGGTACATCCACATACGACGGCATCAGCATTGCATGGGCGATTGCAGAATACCTCCATGAACATGCACACAAGGCAAAAACACTTTTCGCCACGCATTACCATGAGCTGAACGAGATGGAAGAAACAATGCCGCGCATCAAAAACTTCCATGTCACCATCAAGGAAATCGACAACAAGGTTTTATTCCTGCGCAAGCTTGCCCAAGGCGGCAGCGAGCACAGCTTTGGAATTCATGTGGCAAAGATGGCCGGCATACCGGGCAAGGTTGTGAACCGTGCCGATGAAATACTGAAGCAGCTGGAACAGATCCGCAAGGCGCACAATGAAACAAATGCAAAAAAGATTTCGAAGGACAAGATGCAGCTCAGCTTTTTCCAACTGAACGATCCCGTGCTTGAGCAGATCCATGAGGAACTTTTGAAAGTAGACGTGAACAATCTCACACCCATGGAAGCGCTCAACAAGCTGAATGAGATAAAGAAGATTATTGGGGGGTGAAGATGACTATTGGCTATTAGCTATTGGCTCTCAGCTATTAACCGTTAGCTTGGTCAATAGCGCAGACTGCCGACTGGTACTGCCTACTGATACTGGCTGTTTACTGCCTCTTTGGCTTCGGTGCTGTTTCCGTATCACCCGGATGAATCAAGTAGCGCGTAGTATCAGGATAAACTTTCTGCGAAGGTGCCGGTGCAGTCTTTCTTTTACTATCCATTGAATCAGTCTGGGCGCGAAGCATGACTTTATTATTTGGTGGGGCGACTTGTTGCGGTGTTGCCGGAATATTCTGGACAGGAGGCGGAGTGCTGGGCTGGTCGGCATTTATTGGGATCTGACCCGAGGAATTATTGTTTGATTGTGCCGAAGCAATGCTGCACCAACAAATTCCCGCCAACAGTAGATTTTTTATTTTTTTCATATAAGTCGAGATAATAAAAATGCATGCCTTTAGCATCATTATTATTTTTCGGGAAATATAAGTGCTGAGTTCAGATTTAACCCGGTTGTTTACTCATACCGAGAATATCTGTGTCAGGCGTGGACGGGTCGGAGACTTTTACATTATTCCTGTTTTCTCTTACCATACGACAGTACAGCGATAATTTTTTATCGAACAAAAAGCGAAAAAATAATTTCGTCCAGGAAGTGTGGAACAATAAGGAATTGTAGTACGCCGGTGCAAGTTTTTTCAGGTCAGGTAATTTATTCCAGGGAACGGAAGGGAAATCATGATGCTCATTGTGAAATCCGACATTGAATGCAACAACATTGAGCGGCCCATAGTAGCTGTAGGTTTCCTGGTTTTCGTCAAGTGTCAGGTAATGTTCCTGTATCCATCTCGCCCCCAAAGGATGAAGGCCAACAGAGAAGAAAAAACTAAACAGGAAAAAACAAAATGCCTTGGGGCCGAGAAAAAACCAAACCGCCAGGTCAAATGCCAGTTGCACCAGGAAGTTGGTGACGATCCATCCGTCAATGGGTTTTATTTCTTTGAGCCGGAAAGTACGGATGAGCTGAAAAACGGGATAGATCAGAAGCCATAAACATTTTCCCAAAAAAGAATGGCCGATAAGATTTGCTTCCCATCTACCGGGGAGATCTCCATCAAGTTCATAGATTCCCTGGAAGGAATGATGCCTGATATGATACCTCGCAAAAGAAACAGAAGAGGGAACCATGTGTGGCAGGTTGGCAAAAATGCCGGCAATCGTATTCAGTGATTTTTTTTTAAATAATAAATTGTGTGCACATTCATGAATCATTACAAACAAAGAGTGGCTGAAGAATGCGCCCGCAAAATATGCCGCGATCAGCACCCACCACCAGCTGGAATCTTTTACCAGCCAGGCAATAAAGACCATGGACAACACCAAGCCGGTGATGAAAAATATCGTAAAAGGATTTTTGCCGATCAGGTTGCGTACTTCCGGATGACTGTCAAGAATTTTTCTTGTACGCATCCTGTGCGGCTCCTGTGATGATGAATAATTAAATCCGGACCGGGAGCTCATGACACAAATCTTTTCGCAAAGATAGCATTCCATCCTGTAAGTAAGTTTCATTTTACACCCGAAAATTCAGGGTAAACCCTTAGGAACTTCCTTTGGACCGGATCATATTTGCCTGATAAACAGCCGTGGTCATTAAGGTCATTGAACAGCCACAGTCATTGGAGACAAATCATGAAAACAACACGCGCCAATCCTTTGCAAATCTTCTGGACACTCGTCAGGAATGTCGGATACCTGTTCGTGCTGTTCGCTTTGGCGCTCATCGTGTTTACCGTGCCCGACCAGGCTGACGATTTCATTGTATCATTCGTTGAAGCAGGGGATGTAGTGTATTACATTACTGTCGGGCTTCTCCTAGTTGCCTGGTCGTACATCACCTGGTATAGTTCAAGCATTATTTTAGACGTCACACCCGAAGATCCCATAAACATAGAAAATCTGGACACAGAAAAATTCAACCGCTTCGTCGCGTATTGTCCTTTCCTGATCCTCGCCATCACATTTTTCCAAGCCAAGGAAGTGAAGGAGTACGGCAATGCGAAGATGATCGGTTATATTATTCTCGCGGGAGGATTGTTGATGATGCGTTACTTACGCTGGCTGGATAAACGCAACAATGACGTCCGGTTTAAGAAATGGCCGTCACTGGCTGCGATCGCCGACCATTTGAATATGAATGGCCCCGATCGTATTCCAACCATCAAACAGGAACTCCGGTTCATCTTCAAATATCCAAACGTGCGATTTTATTTTCGCGAGATCGGCATCGGTTTCCTATTGCTTCTGATTCTGTTCTGCATTCCCAATGTACTCATCCCAGTGGCGCAATCCCTTCGTCCTGCTGCAGTGATCATTTTATCGTTCTGCTTTATCACATACGTTGTGACACTGCTTTTTTATTTTCATGATATCAGGCACCGCCCGTTCGCTATCATCATCGTAATAATTCTCCTAAGCTGCAGTCTGTTCAATGACAACACGCGCATCGAAGGCATTTCGGAAATAAATGACATACGCTTAACTCCAAACGAAGCATTTGCAAAATGGTACGAGACAAAATCTGTCGCCTGGGTTGAAAGGTATCATACTACCAAGGGAATGCCGGTAATCTTCATTGCCACGCAGGGTGGCGGCATTCGCGGAGAACTTTGGACAATCGAATGTTTGCGCAAGTTGTCAAAAGAAATTCCCGGCTTCAGCGACCAGGTATTCTGCATTGGCGGCGCATCAGGCGGGACAGTTGGGGCTGTGTATGCAACAGCTTTTCAGTTTGACACGCTCTACAACAGGGACAATCCTGCACTTACAACAGAGAACCTGCTGGACTTTGCAGGCACCGATTGCATTTCACCGGTGACAGCCTCGTTTGCATTCGGAGAAAATCTGCAGCACTTCCTTCCGTTTCCGGTCGGCAGCCTGGAGCGTTCGAAGATCATGATGAAAGCATTCAGCCGGGCTTATGAGAGCAAGTTGAACTCCACGCTTGCAGATTCCGGTTTGCTAAAGTTGTACTATCCCGAATATCGAAAAGAAAACTTCGACGTACGTGTGCCCTCACTCTTCATCAATGGCGTGCTTGCTGAAACAGGTCAGCGTATTATTACGAGCAACCTGAAAACTGCCGGGAATACAAATTTCGGATCCGACATCGATTTCTTCGATCAAACCAAAGAAGATATTTCTGTGGCAACGGCATCACTGAATTGCATGCGCTTTCCATTGTTGCTTTCAGGTGGATTGTTTCGTGATGAGAATAGAGGCAAAGACCGTGGCCATTTGGCCGACGGCGGCTACCGCGAGAATACAGGGTTGCAGGCGATCTACAGCCTGATGTGCGACCTGCATCTGCAGATGAAAAAGGATAGCGTGACACCTGTTCTGCTTTACTTCCGCAATGGTAATAAAGAGGTGAAGGATACATTTCCTGACGCGATCCGGATGATGCACGACATACGCACTCCCTTCTCAGCGCTGATGAACGTGAATGGCACATCTGCACCTGCGCTCGGAATCATGGAAATGATTGAACACCAGGTGAACGTAGAAAATCCCATGCGAATGATAACAGGTTACTTCTGGCTTAACAATAGCACTTTTGACAGCGAAGCCACTTATCCACTCGGCCTGTATATGAGCGACAAAGCCAAAGAGGCGCTGAAGAATCGTGCTGATGCAATTCTTAAAATTGATTCCGGTGATTTTTATAAGGTGAAAAAATATTTTGAGGAGCCGGTTAGACCGATGGTGGTCAAATGATGTCAGGTCCGATAACTAACGGATTGAACAAAGCGTGACCTGAAATTCATCCAAAAGAAAAGCTAATTTTTAATGAACTACCCCGCCGTAGAGCAGCGGGTATCAATAGAATGCTTTAAGTTCGCCATAAGTGGCGGGGAATATGATCGGGATCCCCACGCTTCGCTCGGGATCCCCGCCTGCCTGGCGCAGTCGGGCAGGAATTCGACTACTTCATTTCAGTTCTCCACCTTTGGCGGATTCTGAAATGAAAGTCTCATTGATTTAAAGTTTTGAAAGCAAGTTCGGGATTATTTGTAATGATTCCGTCAACACCCATGTTTGCAGCTTTGAGAATCTGGTCAGGTTTATCAATTGTAAAAACATAAACGGTCAGATTTCTTTTATGATATTTTTCCAAAATCTGTTTGTTCGCATACATGTAAAAACAATTTATGGAGTTTACGGCAGGCGAATATTTGAACCTTCCAAAATGTATTGAACGGTCAAAATAAACAGGAAGCCATGAAGAAAATCCAAACACAAGCTGATGCGCAATAATATCCGGTGCTATCCGCTGTAATTCCTCCAGGTAAAGTGGTTCGAAGGATTGGATGATCGTCCAATTTTCAGCGTTGTATTTTCTTATCATCTCAACCACCTTAGCCACCAGGTTTTTATAGATTCCATTTTTCGGCCACTTAAGTTCAATGAGGATCGTTTTTCTTCCCTGTACCAAATCGAATACTTCAGACAAAGTCGGAGCTTTCTCTCCTGTAAATTTTGTGTCAAACCATGCTCCTGCATCGAGCTTGCTTATTTCATCATACAATAAATTTCGAATTTCACCCTTTCCGTTTGTTGTCCTGTCAACCTTCCTGTCATGCATGATGATCAAAGAATCGTCCTTGCTCAAATGAACGTCAAGTTCAAGCATATCGGCATGTGTCTGTAAAGCGAACTCAAATGAAGACAAGGTATTCTCGGGAGCGCTAGCCGCAGCGCCACGGTGTCCAATCACCTTAATATTTTTATATGAATCAGCATAATGCTGAGAATCTGCAACGCTGAATTGGAGATACGGAATCAGCAGGGTTAGAACCAAAAAGATCAAGATTAATATAAATATGAGCATTGCTATTTTCTTTGGAAGCTTGGACATTTTCCTGTTTGACGCAAGAAGCGCTGGTTGCTAATAAAAAAAAAATTTTGTGGATGAAAGTTAATCAGAAATACTAAACACTTTAAATGTAAAAGGGCCCCTCAAATGAAGAGCTCTTAATAAAGTACCCGGAGGTGACGAAATATCTAACCTCAATAAAGATGATTTTCTTAAAATTCGCTATGAAGCAGAACTCGTTCCTCTTTCGCTTCATAGCGATAAAGCGAAAGGCGCGGTGTTAAGCGCGCCTTTCTGCTTTATCGTACCCGGGACGGGAATTGAACCCGTACGGCCTTGCGGCCACAGGATTTTAAGTCCTGCGTGTCTACCAGTTCCACCACCCAGGCAGGGAAACACAATTTCTCAAAAATAAAAAAAGTTATCCGTTAAAGTTATTCCCTGGAAATACCAACTTTGAATAACCAAAAACCGATAACTTTTTCAAAACTTGAGCGGATGACCGGGCTCGAACCGGCCACCCCGACCTTGGCAAGGTCGTGCTCTACCAAATGAGCTACATCCGCTTTGATTTTTTTGGGACGGCAAATATACAGGAATACTTCAATTTCAAAAACTATTCAGATTAATTGAATAAATCAAATAGCCACGAATTGCACTAATTCACACGAATAAAAATTAGAAATGAATTAAAGTAATTCCCATGAATTAATTGGTGTCAATAAGTGGAATTAGTGGCTGTAAATCAGATGATCATAGTTTCAGCAGGCCCAAAATCTTATCCGTCGCCCCGGCATTTGATCTTACATAATTTCCAGCTGCATTACCACGTTCAATCCTGTCATTTTCATTTTCAAGGAATCGTTTCATTTGAGCTGAGAATTCCTCCGCACTGCCCACACTGTAACCGCCGCCACAAGCAATGAGTTCCTTTGCTTCGTTAAACTTTTCAAAAGTCGGTCCGAAGAAAACAGGAATTCCAAATACTCCAGCTTCCAAAGTGTTGTGTATGCCTTTTCCAAATCCTCCGCCAACATAGGCCATGCTTCCATACCTGTAAAGTGACGATAGCATTCCAATGTTGTCAATGACAAGAATATCTGCTTGCGCAACTGTTGCTTCTGAAGCCGTTGAAAAAAGTGCTGTCTTGGCAAGTGAAAATATTCCGGTCACTTCTTTTATGCGTGATTCAGAAATTTCATGCGGGGCAATGATCATTTTTAATTTTCCGCCGCAACTTTTAAACAATTCCGCAAGTAATTTTTCATCTGCATCCCATGTGCTTCCTGCAACCAGTACCATTCCCTGTTCACTGAATTTTTTTGCGATGGAAATTTCCTTCGGTGCACTTGCAGCTTGTACAACGCGGTCGAAACGCGTATCGCCGGCGACGGTAACGTTTGTAAACCCGATTTCAGACAACAATCGCTGAGATTCTTTCTCCTGCACAAAAAAATGTGTCACGCATTTCAGCATGGCCCTGAAAAATCCGCCATACCATTTGAAGAATCTGTCGCCATTGCGGAAAATGGCCGAGACCATGTACAAAGGAATTTTTTTCTCTTTCAGACAGTGAAAGTAATGGTGCCAGTATTCATACTTTGTAAAAAAAACGCTCGTGGGATTTACCAGTTCAACAAACGCCTTTGCATTTCCGGACGTATCAGCAGGAAGATAAAAAACATAATCGGCGCCTCCATAACTCTTCCTGATTTCATATCCCGATGGAGAAAAAAAAGTCAGCACAATTTTAATCTCAGCATGATCCGACTTCAGTTTTTCCATCACAGGCCGGGCTTGTTCAAACTCACCCAATGATGAACAGTGAAACCATATTCTATTTTCACCGGGCCTGAGATCCTGACGCATCTTTTCACGCCAGTTTTTTCTGCCATTGATCCAGAAGGCGGCTTTTTTATTTCCTGCCAGTGCTGACAACCTGATTGCAAAAACATACAATCGTATGGCGAGGTTGTAAATGAAAATCATTCAGCTATCAATAATAAAAAAAGGAGTTAGCTGCATGCCTGTATATCGGGAAAAACCAGGTAAACCTGATCCCGTAAAGCAAATCCAGGCGGGTGGAAGTATCCTTTTTCATCTGGTCAAAATTGTAATCACGGCGGCATTGCGTAAAAGCCTGGGTGCATTCAAAGCCAATTGAGAAATTAATGAGCCGCTTGCTTCCACAATGTAAATAGCTGAGACCCTCCGTAATTGCCGGTCCATTGCTCAAGCGGTCGTAACCCTTTTTGTATTCATCCGAAAGCTCCGGAACATCTTCCTTGTCTACATCGATCTTGATCTTGTGCTGGAGAAATCCTGCGCCGGCAGTAAGAAGCAATCCTGAATTTTTATTCGGACCAAACACAGGGAAAACTTTCCCGACTTTCAGCATGAAATCAAAGCCGCGTTCGTATAAATATACAGTGGCAAACTCGCCGCTTTCCCCGATAATATTTCCATCGTCGGTGGAGATGCTGTCGAGAATTCCGTCTTCCTTGACTTTATCTGCAAACAAAAAATTTCCTTCGACGCTAATCAACCAGTTATTCGCAAACTTGTAATTCAGAAATCCCCCAAGATTATAATTGTTACCGAACCTGTCAGCCATGTCGCCGCCCGGAATTTGGTATTGAAATGACGGGCCTAGCATGACAAATGAAATGCTCGAATCCCTCATGCTCTTTTGGGAAAAGGCCTGGAAGCCGAAGACAAGAAGTAGAGCTGAAACTATTCTGAATTTCATTATGCGAAGGTAGTTTTCCTTGTGGAATATTTAAAAAGTCATTTGCAAAAGAGGAAAATGTTCGGCTGTTCTATGTTTTCTATGCCTTGCTCCGCCGAAGCTTCGCAAAGGCGAGTGCCTATGTGTTTAAAGGCTGTTTTAGTTTTGAATTCTTCCGGTGACGGGTTGAGTCGCGCTTGGTTTTCTTTGCAAGATTTTCTTCCAACGCCTTTTCTAAATCCACACCCGTCTGGTTAGCGAGACAGATCAATACAAATAGCACATCTGCAAGTTCGTCAGAAAGTTTTCCCTTGTCTGATTTTTTGAATGACTGGTCGCCGTAAGTCCGTGAAATAATTCTTGCCACCTCCCCTACTTCTTCTGTCAGTACAGCCATGTTGGTGAGTTCGCTGAAATAGCGCACTCCATGTGTTTTGATCCAGTTGTCAATTTTTTTTTGCGCCTGTGTAATTGTCATTTTATTCTGTTTGGTTACTCGCTGTTTTTTGAATCGATGATGATGGTGACAGGACCGTCATTGACCAGTGAAACTTTCATATCTGCACCAAATTCACCCGTAAATATTTTCTTCCCGGTTTCCTTTTCAAGCTGAAGAATAAATTTTTCATAAAGCGGAATTGCAATACCCGGTTTTGCCGCCCTGGTGAAGCCCGGCCTGTTTCCTTTTTTAGTACTTGCATAAAGCGTAAACTGGCTGATGAGAAGAATATCTCCCTGCGCTTCCATCAGCGATAAATTCATTGCACCATTTTCATCAGAAAAAATCCTGAGCCGGGAAATTTTTCCGCAAAGCCATTGAATGTCGTCATCATTATCGGCTTCCTCGATGCCGAGCAATACCAGCAAACCTTTCCCGATGAAGCTTTTTACTTCTCCTGAAATTTTCACGGATGCTTCTGTGACTCTCTGGATGACTACGCGCATTTTTTTGGAAAATGGAAATTGGGAATTGGGAATAGTTGAATGGTTGATTAGTTGATTAGTTGATTAGTTGATTAGTTGATTAGTTGATTAGTTGATTCTGTAATAAGGTGGTTAATTGTGAATCGTGCATTGTGAATTGTGCATCATTTAAAAACATCCTGGTTCATCATAATACTTACATAACTTTCATACCTCGATAGTGCAATTTCACTATTCCTCACTGCATCCAGCACTGCACAATTTTTTTCATTGTAATGAACGCAATTGTTGAACTTGCAATTTCTTCCCACCTTAAATATTTCAGGAAAGAAATGCGAAACTTCATACTTGTTGAAATCAATGGTTCCGAATTCCCTGATGCCCGGTGTGTCAATGATGCTTCCCCCAAATGGGAGTGTGTGCATTTCCGCAAATGTTGTTGTGTGAATCCCTTTCTGGTAGGAGGAAATTTCAGATGTCTTTAAGTTCAATCCGGGGATAAGTGCATTGATTAACGTTGACTTACCCACGCCTGAATGACCACTGAAGAGCGTAACCTTATCTTTCAATGCCTCTTTTAATAAGTTGAATGAATCCACATTCAATGATGAAACGATAAATACAGAATACCCGATGGAGTTATATAATGTTTTTAGCTCCTCCACATATCCAAGAATTTCGGAATCGTAAATGTCGCTTTTGTTGAATACAATTCCTGCCGGGATGCTGTACGCTTCTGCCGTAGAGAGAAAGCGGTCGATAAAACCCAGGGACGTGCGTGGAGAAACAAGAGTAGCAACAACCAGTGCGGTATCGAGGTTTGAAGCGATCACCTGGATCTGTTTCGAGAGGTTCACTGACTTCCTGATGATGTAATTCTTCCTTTCATGAAGTTCAGTGATCAGCCCTGTTCCATCAGAATCCTCAACTTCAACGTGGTCCCCGACAGTTACGGGATTGGTTGCTTCGAAGCCTTTTAACCGGAGGTTACCCCTGATCCGGCAAAGCAGAACCCGGCCATCATCCAGCCTGACAAGGTATTGACTTCCTGTCGATTTTGTTATGACTCCTTTCACGTGGATGCGAAAATACATTAAATGCCAAACTAGTATTGAACGCGGATTATCATGATGATCAAGATCTATCATGATCAATCATAATATCCATGACGATTAGGATTCTGGTAATTGGATCATAATCAATCATAATAATCTTGATGATCAGCGTTATTGTCATCCTCCGCGAATTCAATATTTAACACTAAATGCCAAACTTTCATGGAACGCGGATTGTCATGATAATTAAGATCAATTATGATCAATCAAAATATCCATAACGATTAGGATTCTGGTAATTAGATCATGATCAATCATAATAATCTTGATGATCAGCGTTCTTGTCATCCTCCACGAATCCAATATTTAACACTAAATGTCAAACCATCATTGAACGCAGATTATCATAATGATCTTGAAGATCAGTAATCTCGTAATTCCGTTATCTAATTCTTTTGCTCATTTTATTCTAATACAAATTAATCTAGCTTTGTAGCAGTAGGAATTAACCATGGTCGGGGACGAAGCATTTGCATTAATATGTCTATACACGTAAAGAACATTACAAAAACTTACGGCGAACAGAAAGCGCTGAATGATGTCAGCTTTGAAGTTGGCAGCGGACAGGTTGTTGGTTTTCTCGGACCGAACGGTGCAGGGAAATCCACGATGATGAAAATCATTACCTGCTTTGTGCCGCAAACCGGGGGTACTGTTTCAGTTTGTGGTTTCGATATTACAGAGCAATCCCTTGAGGTGAGGAAAAAAGTCGGATACCTGCCCGAACATAACCCGCTTTACCCTGAAATGTATGTAAAGGAATACCTCGATTTTGTGGCGGGCGTTTATAAGATGTCCGGCAACCGAAAGAAGAGAATCAGCGAAATGGTGGAGCTCACCGGACTCCAGGTGGAACAAAAGAAAAAAATAGGGGCGTTGAGCAAAGGGTACCGGCAGCGTGTCGGGCTAGCGCAGGCCATGATTCACAATCCTGAAGTGTTGATCCTTGACGAACCTACATCAGGACTGGATCCCAACCAGCTAGTTGAAATCAGGGAACTCATCAAGAATATCGGGAAGGAAAAAACAGTCATGCTTTCCACCCATATCATGCAGGAAGTGGAAGCAATATGCGACAGGGTGATCATCATTAACAAAGGGAAAATTGTAGCCAACGAAACCACAGAAATCATCCAGCAGAAATCGAGCGGAGAAAATATTGTGATCGCTGAATTCGACAAAGACGTGAGTCGTCTCGACCTGTCATGCATTACCGGTGTAAAAAGGGTCATGCTTGTAAAGGGAAATACCTGGAAAATTTATTCGGCTTCACAAGAAGACATACGCCCGGCAATATTCAAGTTTGCAGTTGACAACAAGCTCATGGTGTTGTCGCTTCAAAAAGAAGAGCAAAGTCTTGAAGAAGTTTTTCACCAGCTAACAAGAACGGAAACATGAACCTGAAAATCAGAAAACAGGAAATAGGAAATAGGAAATGGAATTTTTCTGTCACCTCTATTTCAATTGCGGTTTTAATTTTTTTATCCCTTATCCCAATCTTCTCAAAAGCCCAGGGGATTGCTGCTTACAGTGATTACAGGGATGCATTCATTGTTTTCGACCGCGGTGTTTTTCAACAGCTGGAATATATGAAGGTGAGGAACTTCAAACCCGGCGGCAATACACTTGCTTACGTCGACAATACCGGCGAGTTCCAGATCTATTACAATGGAAGAAAATACCACCAGCTGTATTCAACCGATATGTTCAGCTATTTTAACACGAACTACCTAGTTGCTTACAAGGTCGCCCAGGTATTGTATGTATTTGAAAAAGGAAAATCGCAGGTCGTATCTTATTACTGCAACGAGTATTATGTCGGCGACAGCATCATGGCATACTATGACGAAACCAGTTACAACCTTGGCGTTTATTATAATGGGGTCAACATGCCAATTGAAAGTTCATTGTTGTCGTCTCCAAAAACAGTACGCGTCGGAAGCAACGTCCTTGCATATGTAAACCAGTCGGGCTACTTCAAAATTTTTTACCATGGAGAATTGACCCAGGTAGATGAAACCACACCCGTCTCATTTGAATCAGGCCGCGACATCGTTGCTTATGTCGACGGTTACCAGAAATATTTCCATCTCTTTTATAAAGGACAGCTTGCACAGGTCGACGTGAATCTTCCGGAATCTTACAAAGTCGGATTTGGGAACATGGCCTATATCGATTACGACGGCAACTTCCGTGTATTCAGCAATGGAGCCACGCGAAGATTAATTAGCCAGCGGCCTGACTTTTTTGAGGTAAAGGGAAACATGATCATTTACGGATACAACAGCGAGTTCCGCGCCTTTTCAAATGGAGAATCACATCTCATTGATGACATTATGCCGAAAGAATACAAACTCAGCAATGATGGTGTGGCTTACCTTGATATCAATGGCATACTGAAATTTTATTACAAGGGAACAGTGAATCTGATCTCCCATGAAGCCGTCACCAAATATTTTATTTACAATGATGTGGTGTTGTATCTTCTTGGAACAAATACCTGGAAGGTTTGGTGGAATGGGACGAGTTACTAGTATTGAGTATTGAGTATTGAGTATTGAGAACTCAAATAACTTACTTTGGACTAGGTACTTAATTCTCTGTACTCAAGACTCTTTACTCAATACTCTCTTCTCAAAATAAATACCTTCTTTTCCCGTTTATTCTTCCTTCTGCTTTCAAATCAAATTTTACCTTTGCCTGGATGAAAAAATTAGTGTTCCTGCTCCTTGTTCTTGCAGGTTTTGAGGCGTTTTCACAAAACGTCGGGAGCGATAATCTTGTTCAGTTTAGCGGAGTGGTGGTTGCCGGCGATTCGCTTGAGCCCATTCCCTTTACCAGTATCATGATTCGCAACAAATTCCATGGAACGGTGAGCGATATTTATGGTTTCTTCTCGTTTGTTGCAAGGATGAAGGACACGGTTGAATTCAGCGCCATCGGATTCAGAAGGGCAATTTTCGTGATCCCCGATACGATCACCGATTACCGCTGTTCATTGATCCAGATTTTACGCACCGATACGATCAGGCTCCCGGAAGTAGTTGTTTTTCCCTGGCCAACTAAAGAACAATTCAAAGAGGCGTTTATTAACCTGCGGGTTCCTAACGACGATCTTGCCCGCGCCGAGCGAAACCTGAATAAGAGCGAGATGAATTACCTTGCCGCTACGATGGCCATGGACGGAAGCATGAATTTCCGTCAAGCCATGAGTGAAAGTCGCTTGTATTATGCCGGACAGGTTCCGCCATCAAACTGGTTGAACCCGGTTGCATGGGCGCGTTTTGTACAGGCCTGGCAGAATGGTGAATTCAAAAATAATAAACTTGAAAAACCTGAGAGAGAGAAGTAATCCTCCATATATGCAAAGCGCTTTCAGGTTTTTTCAAAATATTTTGACCTCGGCATTTCTGGGCGCGCTGAGAATCTTTCCTTCTCTCAAAAATATTTCTTTCGTTTTACTTTTCCTCTTCGCGGGAAAAATTTCTGCGCAGACCGGAACTGTATCCGGAACCATCAGGGATTCACTGAGCAAACCGTTATTTGGCGTGACTGTTTCCGTTTTTGGAAAACCGATTGGGACTTCTTCAGATGAAACAGGATTTTATTCACTTACAGTTCCTTCAGGCCAGGACCTGAAAATTGTTTTTTCTTATACCGGCCTGAACCGCGATTCTGTAGTTGTAAACCTCAAGGAAAATGAAAAGCTCCTGGTAAATAAAAAACTTTCCGGCAGAATCAAAGAACTTGGAGAAGTGACGGTTCAGGAACAATCGATGAAGGGTGCAAACATTACGCGCATCGATCCGAAAGTCATTTCAGTTCTTCCGACAGTCAACAGGAGTGTCGAGGACATTTTGAAAACCCTACCCGGTGTGAGCAGTGCAAATGAGTTGAGTTCAACGTACAGTGTACGAGGCGGAAATTACGATGAGAATCTTGTGTACGTGAACGACGTAGAGATCTACCGTCCATTGCTTGTGCGCAGCGGGCAACAGGAAGGACTGAGCTTCATCAATCCTGACATGGTTGAAACGATCAACTTTTCTGCAGGCGGATTTGATGCGATCTATGGCGACAAGCTTTCTTCCGTGCTGGATATCAAATACAGGAAGCCGAAGCGGTTCGGTTTTGCAGTGTCAGGTAGTCTGCTTGGCGCATCCCTTGAGATGGAAGGCATCAGCAAAAATAAAAAGTGGACTGCCATCAGTGGAATCCGGTATAAATCCAATGCATACCTGCTGAACACTTTTGAAACGAAAGGTGAATACACGCCGAACTTCATTGATGCGCAATTGCTCACAACTTTTGAAGCTTCCAAAAAATTTTCCATCGAAGTCCTGGGAAATTATGCACGCAACATCTACAACCTCGTTCCTGAAACCAGGGAAACAAATTTCGGAACCATTACCGATGCAAAAAGATTTACCGTCTTTTTTGAAGGACGTGAAGCCGACAGGTATGAAACATTCACTGGCGCAGTTTCCGGAATTTATAAGCCGACAGAAAACCTAAAGCTCAAACTCATCGCTTCAGGTTATCATGCCGATGAACAGGAAAACTTCGACATCCTGGGTCAATATTTTCTCGACCAGCTGGAGGCGGATTTGGGAAAAGAAGAGTTTGGAAATGTATTGTTCAACCTCGGCGTAGGTTCATTCCTCAACCATGCACGCAACCGCCTGAAGGCAAGTGTTTATACAGGCGAACATAAAGGAGAGTTGGTTGGAAATAAATCATTGCTGCAATGGGGAATCAAAGCACAGCATGAAGAAATTGATGACAAGCTGAACGAATGGTATTACCTGGACTCTGCAGGTTTTTCGATTCCCTCCTACCGCGATCCTGTGAATCCGCAGATACTTTTGAACGATGTGGTAAATGCAAAGAACACGCTTTCAAGTAACAGGCTGATGGGATACCTGCAGGATACGTGGGAACTGGCAGATACGGGAAAGTTGATGCTCACTGTAGGTGTACGTGCAAATTACTGGGACCTGAACAGCCAGCTTGTAATCAGTCCGCGCATGTCGCTTTTTTACAAGCACAAAAACTGGAAACGGTTCAACATGAAATTTGCAGCAGGGTATTATTACCAGCCGCCTTTCTACCGCGAGCTTCGCGACATGCAAGGAGTTGTACATCCGGAATTGCTTGCACAGCAGTCCATTCACCTTGTACTTGGATCAGATTACTATTTCCTCGCACTTGGGCGTGAGTTTAAACTTACATCAGAGGTTTTTTATAAATTCCTTGACGACCTGATTCCATACAAGATCGACAACCTTCGCATCCGCTACCTTGCAAAAAATAATTCGAAGGGTTATGCACGCGGAATTGATTTCCGGTTGTTTGGAGATTTCGTTCCCGGCGTAGAATCATGGGCATCCGTTTCTTTTTTACAGACGCAGGAAGACCTGAGCGATGATTATTATTACATCCGCGTGAATGCAGAAGGCGATACTATTCTGAAAGGTTATACGTACGACCAGGTTGCTGTTGACAGTCACCGCGTGGAACCGGGATATATCCCCCGTCCTACAGACCAGATCGTTAACTTTGGATTGTTCTTCCAGGACTATTTTAAAAAATGGCCTTCCTATAAAATGCAGCTCGTACTTTTATTCGGATCGAAGCTTCCGTTTGGTCCGCCGGGACCTGACAGGTACAAAGATATCTTACGCATGCCGACATACAGGCGTGTAGACATCGGTTTCTCCAAGCAGATCATCGGGGAAGATGTAAAACGTCCGCCGAAAATAAAGTTCCTGCGCAAGTTCGAGGCGATCTGGATTTCGCTTGAAGTTTTCAACTTGTTGCAGGTAAGCAATGTCTCTTCATATATTTGGATCACCGATGTAACGAACGACAGGAAATATGCTGTTCCGAATTATCTTACCGGCCGGCAGCTGAACCTTCGTCTCAATTTTAAATTCTGAAAATGAAGAAGCTTACTTTTGCATTCCTGTTTCTTTTTATTTCCGGCCTGTCATTTTCACAGACCTTGATTTTTTGTGAAAAGGTTTCGAATGACGGCAAGTATGAAAAGCCCAGTCACATTTTCCGGATCAGCCGTGATGGAGGATATTTTCAGTTCCTGGCTATTCTCGATAAACCTGTAAACACAACTGAAGTAAAGATGGACATCTTCAGGGTTGATGATGCCGGCAAGGAATCTTTTGATGTAACCGTAACGGTAAATGTTGAGAAAGAATGGTTTTGGTTCAGCAGGCAGGTAAGTTTTTTTAAAGGCGGCGACTATACAGTCTATGCTTATACAGCCGAAGACAAATTGCTTTGCACTGGGATGGTGAAAGTTATTCTGCAGTGACTTTCAAAAAAAACGCTGCATCCAAGGCAATTGAATACAGCGTGTAATTACTATTCACCTAAAACAAACTCTTAATCTTCTGCATCAAGCAGGTAAAAAGGTAACGGTTGCTAATCCAAAACGGGGAAACGTGGTATGCGAATGACAACCGTTACCTGAAAAATTCCTGAGCTTGGGAAGCCGAAGTTTTGGTTCGGCGAGGGATAGAAGGGATTCACGAACCCGGGACTTTTTGCCTGCATTGATAACTTAAATCCATTAAAAGAACTCTACGGGGTTAAAAGTATCCGGGCGCTATATACCCGGATGGGAATTTTTGTAAATCGAAGAAAAGGTTAGGTGAATGACTTTTATTGTAAGGCGAAGGGAAAAAGGAAAGGGAGAAAGGGAGAATGGGAGAATGGGAGAATGGGAGACTGGGGAATGGGGAATGGGAATTACTCCTTAACCTTGGGACACGACAGAGAAATAAGTGACTCATCTTACCGTACCTGAACAGCCGGGTCACGCAAAGGCGCAAAGCTCGCAAAGAAGCAGCCGCTAATGGAAAAAATTCATTTAATAATTAGTGAAAATTAGTGGCGATTATTCTTTCACAAATTTACTCCTCAATGAGTTTGTTCCTGCAGTGATTTGAATGTAATAGACTCCTGAAGGAAGTCCGGAAACATCAAGGCGGAAGTGATTGCGTGAGGAAACATTCATGACTTCAGTTCCAAGGATATTGTAAATGAATACATCAACTTTTGTTCCCTGGTTGATATTGCTTTTAACAAACAGTTCATCGCCGACAGGGTTTGGATAAATATTTATGTATGGAGCCGGTGCATTCACCGAACCGATACCGGCTACCACATCAAAGATGGCTGCTTCCACTTCACAATCGTTGAGATCCGTAGCAACAACATTGTAATTGCCGCCCGTGGTAGCAACATAATAATAATCTGTAGCGCCCGGAATCAGGTTCCCATCCTGGTACCATTGATAAGTTACAGCACCCTGGTTTGCAAACAAGGTATCTCCGTTCTGTGCGATTCCTTGCGGAGCAGGATAAGGATAAACAGTCACGTAGTTGTTCAATGTAAGTGTATCACTTCCGCTTACTCCATTTGCAATGAGTGTTACAGGATAATTTCCGGGAGTGTTATAACAAATTCCCATAGGATTCACATCAGTACTCAACGCAGGATTTCCTCCGGGAAAGTCCCAGATGTAGGTGAGACCATTGGAAGAAAGATTTGTAAAGTCAGTACAGGTTCCCGGGCAAATATGATTCGGACCGGTGAATGCCGCCACAGGAGTAGAATTGGGACAAGGAGGAATGTTTGGATTCAATTCAGCAAGCGTATAAAGGCGTACATCATCAAGAACCAACTCCGTGCAGCTGCCGCAGATGTGACCCCAGTTGGTAAATTTAATTGTATGCGATGTGGATGTTGCCCTGAATTCAACCAGGTACCTGATACCTACTCCTCCTATTACAGGCGTTTCTCTTGTGCGAAGCATTGTGTCGCCGAAACCAACATCGAGTGCGAACAAACCCATATCATACATCCCCTGTTCTCCACCGGCCCAGAACTCAAGTATGTAAATTGTCATGGGCGTTAGTCCGTTCACAGTTTGCTCAATACTGACTCCTATTGATCCGCCAAAAGAAGGATCGGGATTGTTAGGAAATCCTACCGGAGGTCCTGAAACGGTGCAGCCACTTGTAACCAGGCATGACGTATCATTTGTTGTATTGGAACAACCGTTACAATAAAAGTTACCCATATAAACTGCATTGTTACCTTCCTGTATCATCGACTTGTTTGTAACAAGGTTGTAGATGCATGAATAAGTGCTAACGCCTCCGCCTGTACAAGTCCAATCGGCCAAATCGCATACGTAACCAATGGAGTTCGGACAAAATGATGTGGCAGACCCGATGACTCCCGTGGATCCTGGGCAAGGAGTATTTTCAAAACCTCCATTCGAAATCAGGTTGTTCACACCTGTACTAATGGAATCATTTTGGTCGTAACACATAATGCAGATAACCTGCGCATTCGAATTCGGAAATTGCAAAGCACAGGAAAGTAGTAGCAGAAGTAAAGGTCTTTTCATGTCGGATAAATTTGAACTTCAAACCTACATGATTTTTTTTGAAAAACCATCTGGCTTGAAAAAATGTGACTGAAAAAAGTAAAAGTAGACCGGAATGGCGACAGGCAAGGCCTTTAGAACAGCCATAGCCACTAAGTCACAAGGTCACTAAGAAACACAAAGGTTTAGCAAAACTCAGGCTTCTGGTTTCTAATGCTTAGTGTTTCTTTGAGTCTTTGAGACTTAGTGGTTATGGCTATTTCTTTATTCTCCTTTTTCTAGTTCGTTTCCGTAGACCCAAGGGAACCAGCGGTTAAAACTTTTTCCACCGGCTGATGAATTGCTGTTGTCTGACTTATCGAATTCTTCTTTCGTCATCAAAGCAAGCGCATTCATCTTTGCATTTTTAAGTGCAGTATTCACCTTTGGTAGATCGGTTTTCCAAATGGCCGCAGCAATTTCCTTTTGCTTATTCAGTTCATAAGTAAGACCCTTGATGCGTTCGAGTTGTGAATCTGTCGGCCTTCCGTCATACCCTACCACCGATCCATAAAGTTCACTGAGTTTTTCGCGGATGCGTTCTTCACCGGTAATGCCAAGTCCTTCCTTTGTTGCCACCAGTTCTTTTCTGACCTTCTCCAGCTTATCAATATATCCCTGCAAAGATTTCTTTAATGAACTGTTGGTGGTAACAGCCATCATTGCTTTCGATGAATCAATCATTCCCAAAACCTGGTGGTTGAAAAATGCAAGTTCTTCAGTGAGTGCATATACTTCTTTCGCTGCAGAATTGTGTGCAGCAATGTCTGCATCTTTATGTTGCGAAATCGGATCTTTAACCAGGTCCACAGTTCCCGTATAAGTTTTGTCGCCTTTGGTGAGCTTCACAGTATATGTTCCCGGTTCCACGAGTGGCCCAAAGAATCCTGCGCCGTCGGCACGAACGCCTTTGGCAGTACGCGGTGGTTTGGTGCGCATGCTCCAGTTGATCTTATTGATACCTTTTCTTTTTGTCACCGGCACAGTTCCCAGTGACTTTCCATCCTTATCGAAAACTTCTACCTTGAGTTCGCCTGTTGTAACGCGGTCCTTCAGGTAATAAATGATCCGGCAGTCTTCAGGAGAATTGGGTCCTGTAAAACTTCCCGCTGTCGGATAAGATCCGCCCCAATGTCCGTTGGTGACAGGTGTTGGACGTGTTTTCAAAATGGAAACATCAGCATCAAGCACTTCAGGTGTGAACTGGCGGATGGGTGAAATATCATCCACAATTAAAATTCCCCTACCATGCGTTGCAAGCACCAGGTCATTTGTTTTGCGGTCAATCTGTATATCGCGAACAGCACAGTTTGCAATCTTCGCATTCATCTGTGCCCAGCTTTCGCCGCCGTCAATGGAAACATACAATCCGAATTCAGTACCCAGGAACAGGAGATCTTTATTCAAAATATCTTCCCTGATCTTATGCGCATAACCGGCGTGAAGATCAATTGAGTTGAGCTGCTTCCATGTTTTGCCAAGATCGCCGGAGCGATAACAATAGGTGTTCATGTCGCCGTACATATGATTGTCGAAGGTGGCATACACGACATTTTTATCATACTTGCCAGGTTCAATGCTGCTCACCCAGCACTGTGCAGGCATGCCGGTAATATTCGGGTTCACTCTCGTCCAGGTCTTTCCTCCGTTGGTAGTAACCTGCAGGTTTCCGTCATCAGTACCTACCCAAATCATATCTCCATCAAGTGAAGATTCTGCAATCGTGAAAATGGTGCAGTGATTTTCTGCAGATGAATTATCCGTAGTCACTCCCCCACTCTCTTCCTGTTTTTGTTTCAACGGATCATTCGTTGTAAGATCGGGCGAGATGCGTTCCCACGTAATTCCCTGGTTGCTGCTCCGGTGCAGGAACTGAGAACCCATGTAAAGTTTTTTTGTGGACGCGCCGACATAGAGTGGTGTGTTCCAGTTAAACCTCAGCTTTGCCTCTCCCTGCATTGGCTGCGGTTGTATATCTAAGTATTCATTTGTTTTCCTGTTGACGCGGAAAGCATGACCACCCTGGTACTCCGAATATAAAATGTCTTTGTCAGCTGGCTCCGGCTGCACCCAAAAACCATCTCCGAACCCGACATTGATCCAGTCGCCATTGTCGATGCCGCCAATACTTTGCGAAGCAGTCATCCACGACCCATTGTCCTGAAGACCGCCATAAACATTGTAAGGCGTTGCCTCATCAATAGAGACATGATAAAATTGTGAGACCGGAATGGAATTCAGAAAAAGCCAGTTGTTTCCTTTGTCAAGACTCATGTATACACCTCCGTCTGTTCCGAGTAGAAGGTGGGACGGATTGTTTGGATTTATCCAGAGCGCATGATGGTCGCTGTGCACCCAACCACCCTGGTATCCGCCTTCCTTGAAACTCTTACCGCCATCTTCGCTGATTGAAAGAGACCATGCGGGACGATAAACACGCATCGGGTCAGTAGGGTCAACGGCAATCACGCTGAAATAAAATGGACGACCCTCAACGTTGCTGTTGCTCCCCTGCTCTGTCCAGCTTGCTCCCGCATCGGTGCTTAAGTAAAGCACAGTTTTTTTTGCTTCTACAATGGCGAAGAGGTTGTCAGGTTTGCTTGGTGCCAATGCGAGTGCAACACGGCCGAAGTCAGTGGTGGGAAGACCATGCGTCAGCTTGTTCCAGGTTTTTCCGCCATCTGTACTTTTATATACTGCACTTCCTTTTCCACCTGATGAAAATGAATAAGGTTTTCTTCTGAACTCCCAGGTAGTTGCATAGATGATGTCAGGATTTAGTGGATTGATTAGGACTTCGGCGCAGCCGGTTTTCTCGTTGATGTAAAGAATATTATTCCACGTCTTGCCGCCATCAGTCGTCTTGAACAAACCACGCGTCTTGCTGTCGCTCCACAAAGGTCCCGGTACAGCAACATATACTTCGTCATGATTTTTCGGATTGATTGCAATCCTGCTGATATGTTCTGACGAATCAAGCCCGACCCTGGTCCAATTTTCCCCGGCATCTGTCGACTTGTACAATCCCGAACCGATGCTCACACTGTTGCGCATGTTCGATTCCCCGGTTCCGCACCAGATTATATCCGGATTACTTTGATCAATTGCAAGTGCTCCAACGGACTGGTTGTATTTGTCAAAAATTGATTTGAAAAGTGTTCCGCCTGTCGTCGATTTCCATATTCCTCCCCCGGCTGATCCTACATATATAATGCGTGGATCTTTGGTTACCACATCAATCGCGGAGATCCTCCCTCCCATTACAGCCGGGCCGATCTGCCGTGCTTCCATCATACCCAGAGTTCCGCTGGTAATTTTTTGCTTTGCCTGGGAAAACGCACCTGTGGCTGAAGCCATGAATAATGCAATGAGAAGTTGAATTTTATTTTTCATTGGGATTGTGTTGTTAATGACATTGTCTGGTAAAATGGATTCGACAACAGGGGGAAATTTTTTATTTTGGTTGTTCCGCAGCGGGTTGTGGCGGCGGCATCTTGAACATGTTTTTATCTATTGCCGGATTGATCTCAACTGATTCCACTTTTAATGCCTGTCCTTGTGCAGCCCCGGTTTCACGGTTCTCCATAGAATGTGCGAACATAATCCCGTCTACTTTCTTGTAATCAGAAAAGATGACATCCCCGGATGTTTCTTTGTCTTTAAACTTATGCGTTGTTGTTTCTTTCAGCAGTAAATAAGTTTCAGCATCCATGTAATCATACTGTATGTCGCCGCTCTTTTTTAAAATTTTCATCTTGTAAACTTCTGTTCCTTCCATGTCTTCCTTTCCAAGAAGTTCCACAGAATGTCCTTTTTCCTTGTAGTTGAATAATGCTCCCGATAGATCCATCTGGTCTTTTGATTCCTTGATCTCATCAGCATTCATTCGCTCCGCATCCTTCTTCCCTGACATTGGATTGATGCTCCATCCGCTATCTCCGTCTACGGCAGATAATATTTTCATTCCCTGCACTTCCACTTCAACACGCATGCTTTGGTTATTTACAAAATACATGGTGATCGGGGCTTTCATGCCTGGCGCAATCTCGACACTGCAGATCATCTTCAGTGTTTTAATGTTCGCAATTTTATCCTTCCCTCCCATTGCTTCGAAATGTTTATTGATGACGTCATCAGCTGTCTGAGCGGTGGAAAGATGTATGCCGGCAGCAAATGCAGCCAGCGCTAAAATGGTTTTGATTTTCATTGTGGGTTTAGTTTTCGCCAAATGTAACTCGTGCAAATTGAATTATAAAGTTAATACAAGGTTAAATGGAACCTGCCAGCGCTCTGAAAGTTTGATGTACATTGCAATTCCTATCGTAATCTTAAAATGGCATACTGGCTTGTTAAATCGGACCCCGAAACTTATGGATGGAAGGAATTTTCGAATGATAAAAAAACTTCCTGGGATGGCATTCGCAATTATGCAGCACGGTTGCACCTCAGGGCAATGAAATCAGGCGATGAAGTTTTGTTTTATCACAGCAATAAAGACGCAGGTGTTGTTGGAACTGCAAGGGTTACAAAAGAATTTTACCCTGATCCTACCTCAAAGGAAGAAGGATGGGTAAGCGTTGAACTTCAATGCCTGAAGCCGATGAAAAAGCAAGTGAGTCTTGCCGAAATCAAAGCTGAAAAAAAACTTAAGAATATGGCCCTTGTAAAGATCAGCCGGTTGTCAGTCTCTCCTGTAACGGCCGATGAGTATGCAACCATCCTGAAAATGGGCGGAGCCTGACGTCATAACAGATTACATTGTGCTCGATCACGTTATCAAATCCATTTCAGGTTTTCTTATCCGATTGGAATCCAGGTATGGGTTGGTTGCAGCTTCCCTGGTCGTAACATTGATTCTTACCGGCATTGCAGTTATTTATGTGCAGCCCATTTTCACTGTAGCTTTTCATGGCCTGTTGTTTCAAGACCTTTCATCACATCCATTTTCTTTCCATATCGAAAATCATTTGCAGTACCGGATCCTGGGCCCACTGCTGGGTTACCTGTTATTTCTTCGCGGTGATCTCTTTTTTATTTTACCGCTCATCTTCATCGCTTTGTTTCCCGCTATAACCTATTACAGTTACAGGAAAAAAAAAATCGAACCCATTGATTCATTTTTCCTGGCGTGCTTTATTGCAATGTCGTGCGTGGTACTTCTTCCGCTTGTTGCACCGGGATATACGGACGTCATCACATGGTTTTTTATTTTTCTTGCATTCAGCAACGCAAAAAAAATATTGAAGAGTGCCATTTTCTTTTCTCTTGCTTTGCTCAACCATGAAAGCAGCCTTGTTCTTTTACCCGGGCTGATTTTATATTCCTGGTGGTTGCAAAAATCAGGATTTATGAAAATCATACTGGTGTATATGCTGGCATGCATCCCGCATCTGATCTACAGACAATTTGTGGACGCACACGTTACACCGCTTTACTCAGTTTCATTTTACCTGTCTGAAACCAATTTCTGGTTTGTCATGCACAAGCTTGTATTGTACCTGCCAGCCGCAATATTTTATGCATTTAAATTGTGGTGGATATTTCCGGTGTGCTTTGTAGCATGGTCAATCAATCAAAAAAAATTTCTTCAATGCTGCATCATAGCCTGCATTACCGGCGGCGCATTTATACTTGTATTCATCGGATACGATTATACGCGCATGGTTGTGATCGCTTTTCCGGCCGTACTGCTTTCCTATGAATGGTTTAAAGAAATCCTGGAAATGAAAAAGCTGAGAAAGCTGACAGTCGTCATCATTGTATTGAATTTTTTAATCCTTCAATACCAATTTAATTATGACGGCGCACAGCCAATGTTTCCGTGGATACTCAATAAAATTTCTGCGATGGCCGGAATACCTCTCGTATAACTCAGCGAATGAGTGCTACCGTACCTTTTTTTGTTCTGATGTTTACGCCATCCATGGAATACTTCACCATGCAAACATATATCCCGTCATGTACAAAGTGGCTTGAATAAGTACCGTCCCATCCCATATCAATGGAATCGCTTTCAAATATTTTTTCTCCCCAGCGGTCCATGAGCACCAGGTAAAATGATTTTACACCAAGTCCGGATGCAAAAAAAACATCGTTTAAACCGTCGGCATTCGGAGTAAAGGCATTTGGAAATACAACATCATCAAGGCATTTTTCCTCTACGTAAATGCTGTCACTGCCTTCGCACCCTGCTGATGTAATCACTTCCGCAAAATAAATTCCGGAGAAGCTTACAACACGGTAAGAAGAATCACTTCCATCATCCCAGAGGTATGATGAATAATTTCCGGCATAAAGCAGGATTGGATTTCCTGTACATGTTGATGTGTCGCCGCCAAGAAAATTCACCGGCGTGCCGTTCGTTCCTTCAGAAATATCAACTGAATAAGTTGTTGGACCGCATATTCCCGGACCTGTTACCGTCACTTCATAAGTACCTGCAGAAAGATTGAAGGCTGTATCGGTTGTCTGAACAGGAATTGTATTCCATGAATATGAATACTGGGAAGGATTACTGGTAACCAAAATTGCAACCCCGTCATCTACTCCTGCACAACTGGTTTGCACTGCCGAAGTACTGGCAGTAAATGAAGAAGGGGCTATTCCGATTACGGCAGATGCAGAATTGCTGCATGCATTAGTCCCCGTTATATCAACAGTATAATTTCCCGCAGTAAGATTCACAGCGGTGGAAGTTGTTTGAACAGGAACAGTATTCCATGTATAGTTATATGTCCCGGAAGGATTTACCGAAACTGCAGCTGTTCCATCACTGAACCCCGCACAAGATTCATCAGTAGAAGAAACAGATGTTCCAATGATCGAAACCATTTGCATGAACGTATCTGTTGCACTGCAATTGTTTCCTGTCATTAATTTAATTTCATACACACCAGGATTGGCGAATGTATGAATTGGATTTTGCGTAGAAGTGGTAGTGCCGTCATTGAAATCCCACAACCAGCTTTCAGGACAGTTGCCTGATGCATCGGTAAAGGATATCTCGGTCGTGGAATTACAAACGAATGTGAAAGATGCAACTGAAGGTGACTCCTGGATTCTAAAATCGTCAAAGGCCAAACCGTCATAATCGTTACAGGTTGTTCCTGCGCCGAATGTAAAACGGAACATAACCTGGGGTTCATGTGCAAGGTTTTTCAGGCAATGTTTTGCAAGCAGCCATTCCCCGTTGCCATTTCCTCCGGCACAATTCCCTACAGTCGGCAGGGTAGTTCCGCTCCAGCCCTTATTGTCGGGAGAAAGAGAACTCAAATTTGTAATGGATGAATGGTTGAACCAGTTTTGAGTGTAACAATCCGCCGGTTCATTGTTGGTTCCTACATTCACCCAGGAAGATCCTCCATTGAGCGAATATTGGAAATTCCCTCCGTCAAAGTGACTTTCCGTTTCCCAGAATATCTGGAATGAAACGACAGGAAAATCCAGGTT
>Ga0190274_10000277_pt1 | contig 32907 bp, 37 predicted proteins | sample Popmic531T_FD_133002 | JGI IMG/M metagenome (GOLD analysis project Ga0190274, IMG submission 133002) | Populus adjacent soil microbial communities from riparian zone of Yellowstone River, Montana, USA - 531 T | ecosystem: Environmental > Terrestrial > Soil > Riparian zone | place: USA: Montana... | reverse complement strand
GACGTCGCCGACGTCACCCACGTGATCAACTTCGACGCCCCCGGCGACCAGGACGCCTACACGCACCGGATCGGCCGCACCGGCCGCGCCGGCAACCGCGGCGCCGGGATCAGCTTCGTGCTCTCCGACCAGGTCGGGGAGATGGGACGGATCGCCCGCGACCTCGGCCTCAGCCGCGAGTTCGACCTCGGCCGCCCCAGCGGCTCCGGCCAGACCCTGACCGCGTCGACGCCCCGTGCCGGCTCCAGCTCCGGCTCCAGCTCCAGTGGCAACGGCAATGCCTCGGCCGCGCAGAAGCGCCGCCGGCGCCGCCGGCGCAGCAAAGCGAAGGTGACGGCATGAGCCCCGCCACCGCCAGCGCCACCGCGAAGAAGTGGACCTGCGACCAGTGCGGCGTCTCGGTCGCCCAGATCGACGGCAGTCGCGTGGCCTTCCCGGAAACCTGGGATCGCTGCGCTGACGGCACCTTCTGCCTCAACTGCCGGCGCGACCGCGCCGCCCAGGCGGCGCTGGAGTCGGCGCCGGACGACAGCCCGATCGAAGTGCGGGCGAAACTGCGCCGCGCCGCCCTGATCGAGTTCGAGGTCAGCCGCCGGCCGGACCACGGCGACGGCGCCATTGCCAAAGCCTGTCGTTCCTCGGTCTCCGCCGTCGCCGCCGCCCGCCAGCGGCTGAAGCTGCCGGCGCCGGATCAGGCAACCCGCTCCCGCGGCTAGCCCGACCCGGTCGCGCGGCAGCTCGCCTCAGGCCGCCGCCCGCTTCGCCAGCAGTTCGTCGAGCCGGTCGTAGGTGTCGTTGAGGCCTTTCTCCATGCCCGACTCGAGCATCCCGTCGCGTTCCTCCGGGGCGTGGAAGACCGACGTCGAGACGACTCTGGTGCGCTCGCCGAGGTCTTCGAACGTCGCCGTGTCGACGGAGACGTGGCCCGGCATGCCCTCCCATTCGAACGTCTGCACGATCCGCTCCGGGGCCAGGACCTCGCGGAAGACGCCGCGAAAGCCGGTCTCGCTGCCGTCGGAGTCGTGGATCACGAAGCGCCAGGCGCCGCCGGCCGTCGCATCCATGTGGTCGACGGTCGTGGTCGTCCCGCGGGGGCCCCACCACTCCGGGATCAGCCCCGGATCGGTGTAGGCGGCGAACACCCGCTCCCGTGGCGCGTCGAAGACGCGCTCGATGTGGATCTCCCGCTCGCGCGGGGTGGTCAGGATCGCCTTCTGTCCAGCGGCCTGCTCGCTCATGGTGAATCTCCTTTCGTTCGCTCGAGCAGCTCCTCGAGCCGATCGAACCGTTCCTCCAGCAACAGTCGATAGGAGTCGATCCACGCCTGCAGATCCTCGAGGCGCTGTGGCCCGAGGCTGCAGCGGCGGGTCCTCCCCACCTTCTCGGTGCTGACCAGGCCCGCCTCCTCGAGGATCCCGAGGTGCTTCCTCATCCCGGTCAGGGAGATGCCCGCCGGCTCGGCGAGCTCGCTGACGGTGGCCGTGCCCTGTCCGCCGAGCCGTTCGAGGACGCCGCGGCGGGTCGGATCCGCCAGAGCGGCGAGGGTTCGATCTATCGTTTGATACTGAACCATTCAGTTCAGTATAGCACCAGGGTGGCTAACCGTCAGGGGCAAGCCAGCGACGCTCCTTGGCCAGCATCACCGGCGTCGCCAGCAGGCCGCCGAGGTGCCGCTGCGTTCGCCGCGCCCAGGAGCCGTGTCCTGCCGGGAACAGCTTCGCCAGCTGGCGGTACTCGCGCGAGACCTGGCTGGTGCGGAAGACGTTTGCGACCGCGGTCAGCAGGTCGGCCGGCTCGGAGACCGTCGTCCTCGCCAGCTCCTCGCCGGCGAGCAGAATCCGCAGCTCCGCCGGATAGCTGCGAGCGGGCGGCGGGCGCAGCGGCGCCGTCATGGCCGCCGCGATCGCGGCGGCCAGCTCGGCGCGAACCGCCTCCGGATCGCGCGAGCTCGCACGCGCCCGACCCTGGCCCTCCTTGGCCGCGACCAAATGCGCGCTGCCCAGCTCCCCCGCGCCGAGCTCCTCCAGCATCCAGCGGTCGCCGGCGGCGACCAGCACCGGGATCCCCTCGGCCGCCAGGCCCTGCGCGTAGACCTGCGTCTCGCTCAGCGACTCGCCGTCGAGCAGCACCTCCATTTCCCAGACGAAGGTGTGCGAACAGAAGGCGCGTGGGTTGGGCGTGCTGGCGTGATGGCCGATCAGCACGACCGCGTCGAGCGGGCCGCCGTGCGCCTTGGCGATCGAGGGCTCGACCTCGACCAATGCCAGCTCGGCGATCGGGCGCACCTCGACCCCCGCCGGCATGCGATTGCGTTCGACGTTGGTCCCGACCATGTGCCAGTCCCCGACCGAGATGCACTCGGCGTCGCCGGCGCGCAGGGCCTCGACCACCGCGAGCACCTCGTCCGTCATCAGCCGGCAACCGCGGGCGTAGGCGCCCGGGTGCGAGGGCAGGCAGTCGCGGTAGTCGTCGATGCCGGCGATGCCCTCCATGTCGGCCGCGACCAGGACGTTCACGCGCCAAGCCTACGGCGCCGCTGCCGGGCAGGGGATCTCACTCGACTAGCATTTGGAACATGGTCCTCTTCGGCCAAGAGCACGTCGAGCGCTACCGAGCCACCGACGGCGAGGAGGGCCACGAGTGGCAGGGGACCCAGACGTTGCTGCTGACGACCACGGGCCGCAAGTCGGGTGAGCCGCGCACCAATCCACTGATCTACGCACCTCACGGCGACGCCTACACGATCGTCGCCTCGAAAGGCGGCACCGACGAGCCGCCCGCCTGGTACCTGAACCTCAGCGCCGACCCCGAGGTCGAGGTGCAGGTGAAGGGCGACCGCTTCAAGGCCCGCGCCCGCACCGCAAGCGCGGAGGAGAAGCCGGAGATGTGGAAGACGATGGTCTCCGAGTGGCCCCACTACAACGCCTACCAGCAGAACACCAGTCGCGAGATTCCGGTCGTAGTGCTGGAACGCGTCTAAGCGCGCGCCGCCGAGGCTAGCTTTCGCGCTCCGCGGACTTGCCCGGCAGCAGGGTGAACGCCGCGATCATCTCCGAGCCGATCACCAGCGCCTCGCCGTGGGAGTTGAGGCTAACTTTGCCGTGTGGCCCCGGCCCAATCGCGGGATCGCCCGCTTCCAGCAGGGCATCCACACGATGACCGGTGCTCGCCTCGACCCTGATCGGGATGTCCCCGGCTCGCTCCTCGCGAACCTTGGTGAGGACGTCGTGGAACCACGACGCGGGCTCCGCGGGCGGCCGCTCATAACGGGTTCCGATCTCGAAGCTCGCCATCGCTGGAAATCTAGCGACGATTCGTCTCGGTCGGCCAGCGCTGGCGATATGAGCCGCTACAGTCGGCACGTGTCTCTTGAGGAGACCAACCCCATGGCGGGCCTGGTGCGCCAGTGGACCGACGCCTGGAACGCCTGTGACGCAAACGGCATCCTTGCGCTGGCGCATCCGGAGTCCAGATGCACCGGATGAAGGGAGACGTCATCGACGGCGATAACGATCTCGTCTTCGAATGGAAGACCTGAAGGGTCTGACCAGATGAGTCATCCACCTTTTCTCGAGCAGGCAACGCAGCCTTTTGCGGCGGGTGATTCTTTGGAGAATCCCTGTACGGGCGAGCGCGGCGTTCTCGTCAGGGCGCCGTGGGAGGGGAGCGATAGATCTCTCGAAGCCGGGCGGATCGCCTTTCGGCTGGGCTGATGGAGTTGGCCTATCGCCACCTGGAGGGAGACCGCCACCGCCATGGCGAGCAGGTCCACGCTCACCCGCACAGTGGGCCGCACCGCCACGATCACGCCCACGACGCCGATCACCGCCACACCCATGGTCTGGTCGACCCTTCGATCAAACGCTCGCGAGCCGGCGTCCGGGCCGTCGTCCTCTCCTTCGTCGTCCTCGGCCTCACCGCTGTCGCGCAGGTGGCGATCTTTGCCACGACCGGCAGCATCGCCCTGCTCGCCGACCTGGTCCACAACTTCGGCGACGCTGCCACCGCGATCCCGCTCGGCGCTGCCTTCTTGATGCGCTCTGAGACGGCCGAGCGCTACGCCGGTTACTTCGTCGTCCTCGCCATCTTCGTCTCCGCCTGTGTCGCCGGCTTTGAGGCGATCGGGCGGCTGGTCCATCCCGAGGAGGTCACCGACCTCGCCGTCCTCCTCGCCGCCGGCCTGTTCGGCTTCGCCGGCAACTGGCTCGCGGCGCTGATCCGCCTCGGCGCTGGGCGCAGGCTCAACAGCCCTGCCCTCCTCGCCGATGGCAACCACGCCAAGGCAGACGCCTATGTCAGCCTCGCCGTCGTCGCCAGCGCCCTTGCCGTCTCCTTCGGCCTCAAGCTGGCCGATCCGCTGATCGGGCTCGGCATCAGCATCCTCATCATGCGCATCGCCTGGCAGTCGTGGCGAACGGTCCGCGATGGCCACACCCATTCCCACTAGGGTCCGGCGCCCCCATGGCCGCGAGCAAAACGCCAGAAGCTCCCGGCGCGATCTTCATCCGCTTCCTCAAGTTCGGCTGCCTTGCCTGGGGCGGGCCGGCGGCGCAGATCGCGATGATCAAGCGGGAGTGCGTCGATGAAGAGATGTGGATCTCCGAGTGGAGCTTCAAAAAACTGCTCGCCGTCTACCAGATCCTCCCCGGCCCCGAGGCCCATGAGCTTTGCGTCTACTTCGGCCGGCTGCGGGGCGGCAAGCTCGGCGGCTTCCTCGCCGGGCTTGGCTTCATGCTGCCGGGCTTCATCCTCATGCTCGGTCTCTCGATCCTCTACGTGGAGGCCAGTTTGGCGGGCCATCTCGGCGACCTCTTCTACGGGCTGACGGCGGCGGTGGGGGCGCTGGTCGCCCGCGCTTTGGTGCGACTCAGCAAATCCTTCATCTCAGACGTGCCGCTGGCGATCATCGCCCTGGTCGGCTTCGCCCTGACCCTCTGGCTGGGAATCACCTTCGTCTTGATCCTGCTCGGCGGCGGCATCGCCTACGAGCTGTGGACGAACGGGCGGCGCTGGACCCATCGGGCAAATAGCCTCGCGATCACTCCCTTGGCCGTCCTCGCGGTCGCGACGGGGGCGGTCACCGTCTCACTGACGGCGGCGATCTTCTTCGAGGGATTGAAGGCGGGTCTGCTCACCTTCGGCGGCGCCTACACCGTGATCCCCTTCCTGCGCGAGGCCGCCGTGGAAAACCACCACTGGCTGACCGCCAGCCAGTTCAACGACGGCCTGGCGATGGGCGGCATCCTGCCGGCACCGCTGATCATCTTCTCCACCTTCGTCGGCTACGTCGCCGGGGGCCTCGGTGGCGCCCTGGCGATGACGCTCGGCATCTTCATCCCGGCTTTCGTCTTTCCGATCTTCCTCCACCGCCAGCTCGTCGCGGTCTCCGAGAACGAGCGCCTACACCCCTTCCTGCTCGGAGTCGCGGCGGCGGTGATCGGCCTGATCGCAGCCGTGACGGTGACGATCCTCGAAACCAGCGTCGTTGACGTCTACACCGCCCTGATCGCCCTCGGCGCCTTCGCCGCGTTGAACCGCTGGCACGGCAAACTCACCGTCGTCTACGTGATGGGCGTTGCCGGGATCGTCGGTGTCGTCCTCCAGCACACGGTCGTCTAGGGCCGATCCTTCGGAGTCGCCGGCCTGCATCGGCTCCGACCTGACCCCAAGATCTCGTCCAACTCCTCGGCATCGGCCAATTCCGCCTCGCGGTCAAACCATTGGGAGAGGACAACTTCTCGGGGACTAGCCCGCATCTCTTGGAGAGGCCCTTAATCCCTGGCGTCGTAGAGAGCGGGCGAATCGACGGGCGTTCGGGGGACTTTTCGGACGTATCTGATGCAATGGAAGTTCGCCAGCAACTCGCCCCCGGCGTGCCTTTGCAAGCGTCTCGTCCAGCCAGGCATTCGCCGAGGATTTCGTGAAGCCAGCGGGCAGCGCGGTCTTGCGCTCCGTCCTGTTGCCGACCGAAAACTCCGCATTTTGCGCGCTTGCTCCTAGGGGTTTAATCAGCCCCGAACCCTCCCTTCAAGGTCGGCTAGGGCAGCTCCAAACCGGCGACGTCCCCGCCGACCGGCTCGGCTTTGAGCTTCACGCAGGGCGGGAATTGCCCGAGAGTCGCCAAGTTCACGCAGGGCGAGGCAGATCGCAATCTGCACAGTGCCGCTCGAATCCCCTAGATGCGAGATCAGTGGCTCAGTCGCTCGTTGGTCGCCGATCTGCCCAAGCGCTTGTGCAGCGTAGGACCGAAAACCCGAATCAGGGCTATCCAGCAAATCGATCAGGTGGTCGACGCTCTCGCGGTCGCGGAGACGACCAATACTCCTTATGGCCCATAACTGGACCGTCTCTGAATCGTCATCGAGCGCTTGGCGCAAGGCAGGCAGAGCTGCGGGATCGCCGAACTCTCCCAAGGCGTTGGCGGCAGCTCGTCGCACCGCTACGGCCGGATCTGACAACAGAAGGCCAATGACCTCCGGGACCGCTTGGCTCAGTTGTGCTCGTCTTAGCGCGATGATCACGGCGGTCCGCAGATGATCGGATCGCGAAACCCGAGGCGCCTTGAGAGCTGCGATCAAACCGGCCGCGTCTCTGGCCCGCTCCATCCTCCGGATATCAGCGGTGCTGTGTTCTCGAAAAAGTTCGAACTTCGGCATAGCCGTTTATTTCGGAAGGTGCCGAGCTAGCCATTCCAAGTAGAACCGGGCTGGTCCTTCAAGGTTTATACATGTCCCTCGGCATGCAGCGCGAGATAGCTGGCGATTCGAGTCGCACGGAGGTCGCGCTCTCGGGCCTGCTGCTTCGGCCCTAGGGCCGAAGATCTATCTGCTGCTGGCGCTAGTAGTCAGTGCTTCGCTGACTTCGATTCTTGGTTGGGGTGGTCTCTTGGCTTCTAGCTCGTTGGGTGTAGGTCTTGGTCTTTGCTCGGCGGGCGGCTCGCCGCCGCGCCCCTACCGACTGGCGCTGCTGCTCGTGCTGGGAGCGTTCCTGGTCGGGCCGGTCGGGACCGGGCTCGGCGAGTGGATCGACCAAGGCGGAGCACCGGCCTCGACCTTCGGCCTCCTGCTGTTCGTCTTCGGCGTCGTCCTAGCGGGGATCGGGAAGAACGTCGAGCGGCTGGTCTTCACCGTCAAGCAGCGCCCCTGGCTGAGCGGGCGACTGAAGCGGTGGCAGTGGTTGATCCTGCCTTTCCGAACCGACACCGTGATCACCCGTGGAGTCACTGCCGTGATGGCGGGAGGAACGGTGCTGCTGACCTCCGACCCCGGCTGGAGCGCTCAACCGCTCAACATCACCGCGCTCGGGTTCTGCGTCCTCGGTAGCTCCCTGATCGGCTTCGCCTTGGCGCGGCTCGCGGTCGGTGCGGTGCTGATCCACCGCTCGGGGCTTTGGCGAGCGTCCCGGCGAGCCTGGATCGTCGGCGGGCTGGTGATCGCGCTGGCGACCCTCGCCAACGCGATCCAAGCCGTCGTCTTCGTTCTGGGAATTTCCTCGGCGATCTAGCGGGATATCAAGGAGGCGAGGAGCGGCTTCTTGCGCTTTGATCCGCGACCGCATCCCCGGCAGCTCGCCGCGCCGGGCCTTGGCGAGCGTTTCATCCAGCCGTGCCCGCGCCGTGGTTTTTGGGAAGTAGCCGGCAGGAGGCTCGACCTTGCGGTCGGTCCAGTGCGGGCCGATCCGCCGCTGGACCTGGCGGCCGTCGGGCAGCCGGTACTTCGCGTACCACTGCGCGCCGCGTTTGCGCTCGACTTGAAGACGTGCCCGCTAATCGAAAACCCGGCTTTTGCGGGGTTTTCGTGGAATACGCCTGGCGGGCGCACTCTCAAACCAAGCCGAGAAACTAGCGCGACTTGCTGCCTTGCGCCAGAAGCTACTAACCAGGAAGCCTCGGCCAGCCGAGCGGCCATCCCCTCGGCATGGGGAAACCGCCAGAGCCGTGATCAAAGTCCTCGCTGAATCGCCCAAGCCAAAATCGGTTGCCGAAATCCGAAAGGCGGTTGAGCAACTACTTGGCGGACCAGTTCCGAAAAGCACCGTCGGCAACTACCTCGCCGAGAAATCAAAAGGCGAGGACACCTTGCTTGAGCGAGTTCAGCGGGGGCAATATCGACTAAGCGCGCCCTAGCTTCTCGACCACGACAAGAGATCAATTGCTCAGGCCGGTATCAAGGCTCTCGCCGCTCGGGATCTCCGCTCCGCTCAATCTGCCGTCTCAGTCTTCCCCTCGCCACTGCTCTCCGGCGACGGCGATTCAAAGCTGAGTAGCGAGACGGTGGCCCGGAAACTCTCGGTGCTGTCTTCGGCCTGGCGGGCGATGCTTCGCGCCTGGATGTCTATGACCTCATCCAGAGTGCCGTTAATGAGCGTGATCACTTCCAGCCAGCCTGTCTCATCGACGTTAACGGGAGTGACGCTCAGGTGCCGGTCCTCGCGGGCGTCGAAGGTGCCGGCCTCCAGCGCAGCCCGGGAAGCGTCGTTCTGCATCTTCAATCCGGCGATAGAGATGCCGCTCTTCGAGTCGGGAGTTAGCTTGGCCCAGTTCTCATCGTTCAGGAACGACCTGGTGACGCCGCGATAGTAGTGCTCGGTCGCGCCGCGGCGCTTGACTTCCTTGACGAGTTCGGCGCATCCGAACTCGCAGAGTTTCTTGACGTGGTAGCTGACGTTGCCAATGGATTTGCCGAACAGAGCGGCGATTTCTTTCGGACTGGCGACCCGTTCATTGAGGATCGCGAGCGCGTGAGCCCGCAGGGGATGGGCCAAAGCTTTGACCAGATTGCCCTCCACGATTTCTTTGTGGGGGCCTTTGGGCTTGCGCTTTTTTACTTTTCCCTTCGGCATTGAACGTCTCCTCTTCATTAGTCGCCAGCAGCGTGAGCACTCGACTGTATTGCATGCATAGGCGGCTTGCTGGAGCCAAATCCGCCGATTCGCAGGCGAGATTTCACTACTGGAACTTTCTAGACTAATCTCCCCATCGAAGTCCCAGTGCCGCGCGGCGGAAGGCGCGGCACGCCCTTTCAGGAGCTACGAAAGGGGGTGAGAAAGTGGCGATCAGTCAGACGAAGCACGTCGTCCCGGTCGTTTCAGTTACCAAGCTCGGTTAGCGATCCGAGTCTGCGGATGAGTCCACCGGTTGCACCTCGGCGGGCACATCCGCGCGCCCCGACGGTCAGGGCTTCGGGCGCTTACCGGCCACCACGTCTTTGACCTCGCGCACCTCACGGCCGAGGGCATCGAGACGATTCAAGACCTCCTCCTCGAAGGACTGGCCGCCGGCGGTTCGTCCGGCCGCCCGTAAGAGATCGGCGGCGTCTGTATCGAGGGCAGCGGCGATACGTTCGATGGCCTCATCAGCTGGCGGGCCTTGGTTGCCCAGCTCCAGGCGGGAGAGGTTGGAGGCCGACATGGGAATGCGCTTGGCCATCTCGCCCAGGGTGTAGCCCCGCTCACGTCGGAGCGTTCTGACAAGCGCGCCGAGATCTTGCGCTCGCTGGTTCTCCTTCTTTCCTCTGGGGCTGGCCATAGCTGCCATCCCCTGCTTACTGGCTAATAGTCCAAAACCCTAACCTATTCCCGCAAGTCGGGCTATAGCCCGGCAAGCCGGTATGCTCCCAATCCGCCTGGCCGGGCTTCTACTTCTCACCCCCCCGGCCAGGCCCAACGACCTTCACGAGAGGAGCGCGAGATGAGGCAGAGGGGCGACCGAGAAAGATGGCACTGCATGGTGGGGTCGAAGCTGGCAGTAGGGGCAGGCGATGGGATCCGCGTGCGGCGAATTCAAAGGTTCCTGCTTGTGGTGGCACTCAGCGCCCTCGCAGCGCTCTTGCCAGCCACAACCAGTGCCCAGGCAAGTCCCTTGACTTCCTTCGCCTATGTAACGAACACCGGGGATAACACGGTTTCCGTCGTCAATACCTCGACCAATGCCGTTGTTGCAACGATACCCGTGCTAAAAGGCGCTTATCCGGCCCAAAAGCTGGCTGCCGCGCCGGATGGAAGGTTTGTCTACGCGGCCAGCTTCTTCGGCGGAATCGTCGCCATAGATACTGCCACCAATACCGTCGCCTGGCAGATGACTCCTCCAAGCGTCATTGAAGAAGTGCCTCCTGGCACCCACTTCACGGAATCCGACTTCCTGCCCGGATTGGCTTCGGACATGGCAGTCTCGCCGGACAACCAGTTCTTGTACGTGTCTCTCCAGGCGACCAACGTTGTCGCAGTCGTCAATACGACGACCCACAAGATGATTGCCACTATCTCGGTAGGAAGCTGCCCTTCCGGTATGGATATCGCGCCGAACAACAGTCGGCTCTACGTCGTCAATCTCTGTAGCGAGAGCCTCTCGGTCATCGACCCCAGCACGAAACTCGTCACCGGTACGGTGCTGCCTGACAATGAACCGGCGAATGTAGCTGTCAGCCCCAACAGCGCTTTCGCCTACGTCACGGGCTCCAAAAGCGATGTGGTGCTGAACACCAGCAGCAATGCGGTGACCGGCAGCTTGCCGCTTGCGGCTGGCGGCTCAGTGGCTTTCTCGCCAAACGGGGCCACGGCCTACCTCCCCGGCGGGCCGGGGCCTGGGCCAGAAGTGTCAGCACTTGCCACCGACAGCAAGACGATCACGGCCAGCATTCCGGTTGCAGAATATCCCTGGGATCTCGCCATTACGCCTGATGGGAAATCCCTTTACCTCGTCAATGAAAACGCCAATGATCTGAGCGTTGTCAGCACGGCAAGCAATACGGTGACCGGCTCGGTGCCGGTCGGTGAATACCCTCAGGGGCTAGCCATTACGCCACCGATTGAAGGTCAGATCCTGCCGCCGCAGGAACCGTCCGGCACCACCGCTCCACCAGCCTCAGCGCCCAGCGTGCCACCCCTAACCCCCAACGTGGCAGGGCCAGTCAAGCCCAAGCCGCTCAAGTGCCGCAAAGGCTTCAAGAAGCAAAAGTTCAAGGGCAAGGTCAGGTGCGTGAAGCTCAAGAAGAAGCACCGCCGAGCAGCCGCCCAATCCAGTGGCTCGGTCTCGCCGATGCCGATCACTAGTCTCGTTTCAGCCGACGATGGCAACTTGACGCAGTCCTGCGTCGAACAGGAGCTGGTCAGTCCGACCGTCACTAAGGCCGAACTGTTTGAACCCGGCAAGTACAGCCAAAGCGAAGTCGTGTCGATGGATGTTGCCGCCACGCCGGAGGAATGCCACGGCGTTGTCGAGCGCATGGTGCAGTTCGAGGTCATCAAGAATGAGCTACTGCGCATCAATGGCAAGCTCCGTCATCAGGTCATCCGGCTGCTGTGGTTCGGCTACGACGGGTATACGCGGGAGATAGCCGGGCCGATGGGTATCTCCGGTGCCGCCAATCCGCATCGGCCGGATTGGGTCTACTACCACTGCTCAGTCGGCCGGGCCGTCACCAAAGTCCGGCTGAAGATTCGCGTCATCGTGACCAATCTGGCCACCCAGAAGGAGGCAGGCCGCAAAATATTCTGGGGGCCACGGCTGAAAATCAGGGGGATTGGCAAAGGCAGGGGGTGCTAGGAAGCAGGAATGAGGAGTAGAACGAGGGTGACGACCCTAGCCGGTCAGGCCCAAACCCCTCAGGTGCCGCAAGGCCTCAAGAAGCGGAAGATTCATGGCAAGGTCCGGTGCGTGCGAATGAAGAAGCGACGCTAAGCCCTGAACGTCAAACCCTGCCCCCGCTCCTAGGTACCCAGCTACGCCAATCGGCGCGCGTGACAATCCGACGGTTGTCTAGTCGTCGTTTGCGTCAGGCGCAACCGGCATAATTCCGCTCCGTGCTTCTCAGGCGTTTGCAGGGAATAGCCGAACTGCGGCTCCGCTCCGCTAACACCCGGCTTCTACGATCTTGGCCTGTCACAAGCACTCCGGACCTCCATCATCCTCAAATAAACTTGCCTAAATGCCAAAAAAGATCCATACTTAAAGAACCCGACTATCAAATGGTTTTATGAGTATAGAGTCCTCCCCTAATCAAGAAGAACCGAAACGAATACGTCCCAGCGGCAGGCGAAGTTTCATCCAGCGGCTGGGAATAGGGAGGCCCGCTGTGAGCGCTACTGAGTTTGAAGCCATTGATCCCCTTGGGGGCATCCTCCATCCCAATTGGGAGAATCGCAAGAGGCAGGAGGAAGCTGAGGCGAAGCAATTTATCCTGCGCCGCTACTTCAAGCGCCTTGTTGAGTGGGTCAAGCTCGACGAACCGAATCTGACCACCGGCGACACCCGGCTTGATGTAGATCCTGGGGAGGTAGAAAATCTTCCGCCGCTCTCGGAAGATCAGGATGAGAATTTGAATCGGCTTGTAGCTGCCTTTGACGGCGTCGGGCCAGCCAAGACGGACTTCTATGATGATTTCCTATCACCAAAGGTTCGACAACAATCACCCCCCAACGCAGAGCAATAATAGCGCAAATTGTTTCGGATGGCTTTTGTCCAAAAATGGTGCGCGGGTTCTGCTTCTCCACCTCAATCATCAGAACAGTCCGCAATCGACCCTCGGCGGTGGCAGTGGGAAGATCAGACTACCAACTCTGTCATGCAAAGAATGGCAGAAGTTGCCTTGCCATTAATTTCACAACCCGATCGCTGGATTCACCGGAGGGTGGAGCGGATTGAGTTCCTCGACCGACAAACGATCCGCCGCCAAGTGAGTGTGGATTTTACCCTTCCGACTAATGTGACGTCAGTCGGTGAATTCGAGGGACGACAGGTCTATCTCGCGCCTTTGTTCCTCCTTAAACGAGACCATCCACGCCCTTTGCGGATGGGGCGTAAGTGGCACTGGTGGACGCCGGGGCGTGTCAAACATCCCCCACGCCTGCCCATGTCGCTCTTCTCGGATCTCACGTTTGTTGATGAAACTGGCAAGCATTTGCCTCTAATCACTCGACGACAGAGCACCAATCTTGCGGGCGCAATGCTTTACCAGGCTGCGGTCCAAGCACTTGGAAAACCGCTACCCAAAAGTCTGAATCGCATGGTGATGGCTATCGCGCTTGGCAATACGGCCCGAAGAAAAGATGTACTTGACGAACTGTTCGTGCACCCCAGAGATCAAGATTGCGAACATCTTCGGGACACCAATGCCTTTGCGGAGCTTGCATGCATGTTCGCAAGCCATCTTCCAATTGCCTGCCTACTAACCGAAGGCCCGCCTGGCCGTTCCATCATCAAACTTTCCTATGTGGAGCCACTCGGCGATGACTATTCAGCGGCCAAGGGGAGAATTCGGCGCAGCCTCGGTCTAAAGTCCGAGAATCTCGGTATACCCATAAATGAGATAGGCGGGGGTGCCAGCCACCATATTGAAGTAGCAATTCCTAACGACCTTCAGGTGAACTACGTAAGTCTGACCGGGAAAAGCTACACCCTTGCAAACCGAGAGTGGCACAAGCTGAAAGACGAGGAAAAGGACTACTCCATTCGACAGGTAGGCACCGCATCTAGCGGCAATATTTACCTGTCGGAGCCAGTCCCCGCGCGCCGCATGGGCCGCATCTCAATCAAGATGCGAGTAAAGCGCACCGGGTTCCTGACTGGTGCTTTTGTTGCTTCGGGAGTCATAACTCTTGTACTTACGGTAATGGCCTTGATGGCCCCGGAAATCATTCGCAATGTCAACTCTGCTACCGCCGTAGCGGCGCTGTTGCTGTTGCCGTCACTAGTAGCGGCCTTTATAGCGAGGCCCAATGAGCACATGCTAACTTCTCGGATGTTGCGATGGGCCAGGTTCGTACTTGTTGCTAACGCGGCGTTGCCGTTTCTTGCTGTTTTAGCCTTCTTTACGACGCGAGCCGAGGACACACAGAGTCCAGGTATCAGACTTGGAGGCTTCATAGAAGGTGTCCTCGGCCTAATTCAGACTCAAAACAGCCCTAGTAATGGGCTCCAGGGTCGATGGGGATGGTTGGCTGTCCTAAGCCTCGGTTGCTCTTTTCTTTTCTTGGCGACCAATATCCTGCCGAGGCCACACGGCGAATCCCACTATTTACCGCTGCCTGACGACCCTGACTCGGATCCCGTTAGCACCAATTCAAATCCCTCTCGATCCCACTCTCCCACCTGAGCCAAGGTGAAGCGCAGATCCCGCGCTTGCTCCGTGGTCAGCTCTCCCGTCCAGCCTGCCAGGCGGATCAAGGAATCAGCGTTGTACTCGGCGCTGCCGTGCAGAATCCCTTTGCCGTAATGCTCCATGTAGTCACTGAGCCTCGTCAGTAGTCGAGCGAGATACCACAGCGCGCCGACCGCGGCTTCCTCATGCTGCGCTGCATTTTCCGGATTATCGCGACTCGCTTCCCGGCTGATGACTTCGGCTCGCAGGCCGTACACATCACTCCAGACACGGGATAGCAAGACCTCATGCTCCGCAATATCAGGATGGGTGATCTGCCCCTCAGTAATAATCGGCGTATGCCCCGACACCTCAAAAGGCTCGCCGTCACGCATCCGCCTGACGTACTGCAAACTGTCCTGGTGGAGCTGCCAAGCAAGTTCTTCCAGCAGCTTCGGCTCGATCCGCTTACGGAAGTGGTGCAGCTCATAGTCCAAGACGCCTGACGCAAACCGTCGCCGCTCCGTCAGGGTTCTCCCACCCAAGGCGACCAGGAAAAGTCCTTCAGCGGCTTCCCGCCGATCCTTTGGCGCTAGTGCCTTGAACGTGGATTTCAGCAACCGTTCCAAGGCATCGACACGCGCCAGGCGGTCGTCAGCCCGAACGCTCCGTGCCTCGACTCCGTCTAGGTTCAGCAGCACTTCCGGCACACCGTCCGGTTGAAGCGGAAGCCCCGCGCGCAGTACTGCTCTGAGGGCATCAACGCTCGCGCCGAGGGCCGCGTCATCGAGGATGCTGGCCGCTAGCGGCTGGGGTCTCTTGGTCGTCATGGGATGCCCAGTATATGCCCACTCAAGGGACTATCGGATGCCCAGGGCGAACCGCCACTCTCGGCCCATGACACCGAATACCTGCTGTTCACAATCGGATGACACCCACGACATCGAACCGGATGTCTGGTGGGGGCCGAACGGAATCGACGCCCTGCTATGGGCAGACGACTTTCCGTATGAGACCCCCCAGGAGTCGGATATGGCGGGTACTCCCGCGTGACTCCGCCCCTCGTCTGCCCTAGTCCTGAGCCTCCCGACTGCCCGCTCTACGCCCAGCGGGTGGCTCATTTCTCGCCAGCCGAGATCCTGCGCCGGGCGATTCTCACCGAACGCCGCCGGACTCCTGACCTGGCAGACCTCATCCGCGCGGAACCCCGCGCCCCCGACTCTCAAGCCGCTTTGCCTCCCGGCATAGCTCCGGGAGCGCCTTCAATCCTCGACCAACTAAAGGAGACCGACGATGCCGAATCTGCCCGCCCGACTGACTGACGCAAACCCGTCACGGGCACTTGCGCGAGCCACCAGGGACACCGAACAGACTGAGCTGTCGATCTACCGCCACCATCTCGACGCTCGCTATCGAGCGGAGTGCGACCGCATCGACAGCCAAGCCATCGCTGACGTCGCACGCAGCGCGCTGGACACGGAGATGGACGTGCTGGATTCATGCATGGCAAAGGCGGGAGATTCCACCGCCAAACGGGAGCTTGTTGCCCGCATGGTCGCCCTGCAATCCGAAATCGACATTCGCCGGATATCCCGGCGCTTTGGGGAGTGATCGCCATGCTCAACCTAATCTCCCTGATACTCCTCGCTTCACTGACGGGGGCTGCCGCCGGACTCTCGGCGGCCTACTGGTTTTTGAATCACCACAACACACCGGACACGGCCTCCATCGAACCGCCTGATCCGTTCGTCTCAGCCGAAATCGACCAGGCCGCTGCTCGGTGGGCCGCAAAAGAAGGGCGGCCTGAGGCGGCAGGAGTCATGGCCGACAAGCTGCACCTGCTCTATGACCTTGCGCGGCGACGGAGGCGACCGTGATTTGGCTCATCGGGGCACTCGCCTTCGTGATTCTGGTTCTGGCGGCCTGTCTGCTTCGGTCTCGCGACCCTGAACCGCTTGATCCGGAGGCCACCATGAAGGCGGCCGTGGAGCTGCACCGCATCCGCCGTGACCTCGACGTGTCCTACACCAAGAGTGAGCAGCGCCGCGACGCTTCACTGGTTGAACACCGAATTGTCGAGATTATCGACGGCGGCAATGAGTCATAAATCGCCCACGAACCTCATCCTCACCGTCGTCGCCGGACTCCTGGTTGTTGCCGCGCTGACCCCGCCACTCATCGCCCTGAGTCATGCCCTGGTGCCGCTCGTGATCGTGGCCGGGGTAGCGGTGATCGTCCTGCGCCTGGTCTTTTTCCACACCCGCAGGTGGTGAGGAGATTGTCAATTCCACGTCTTGACCAGCCAACCGAAGCCGGGAGACAATGGAGGGTTACGTTTGCACCTGAGACGGACTCTCATCCCCCAAGGCGTGACCTTCTAAGGCTCTAAGTAGAAGGGAGGTTCACCATGCCAAGAAGCAGAAAAGCACAACCACAAAAGCGAATCCGGGTCCGTTCGAAACAGCTTTCAGAAATTGACGAGACCAAGCTGGCGCTGGCCTTCTGGCTGATGGCCAAGCGCCGGATCGAGGAGCAGGAGGCCGAGGCCAGCACGCCCGACGACCGGGAGGCGGCTTAGGTGGCTGGCTTCGGTTATGAGATACCGCAGCAGGGAAACTCGGTGGAGTGGTACACGCCACCCGAAATCTTTGACGCACTTGGCTTGCGCTTTGACCTAGATCCGGCAGCGCCGCCTGGCGGCGTGCCGTGGGTGCCAGCGACTCGGCACCTTTCCAAGGACGGTCTAGGTGTAGATGCCAGCCACGTTGTCCCCGGTGAGCTCCTTTAGCCGCGCAATGGGCGGCCGGTGACCGAGGGCGCCGTGTCGTCGTCTGAAGTTGTAGCGCTCAATCCAGCCAGAGAGGGCCGCGGCCCTCTCTGGCGAGGACCCGTAGACGGCGGCGTAGGCCCACTCCCTGAGCATCGTGCGGATGAAGCGCTCGGCCTTGCCGTTGGTCTGGGGCCGATAGGGCCGGGTGCGGATGTGCTTGATCCCCATCGCCCTGCAGGCGAGGCCGTGGGCGGCGGAGCGGTAGGCGGGGCCGTTGTCGGTCATCAGCCCTTCGACCGTGATTCCGTGGGAGCGATAGAAGGCGACGGCCCGCCGCAGGAAGCCGACGACGGTCTTCGCCTTCTCGTCGGGCAAGACCTCGGCGTAGGCCAGGCGGGTGGCGTCATCGACGCAGACGTGGACCCGGTCCCAGCCGGTCTGTAGGCGCCGCACGCCGGCGGCGTCGGTGCGGGTGCCGGTCTTCTTGGCCCAGCTGCGGCCGAGCACGCGATGCCCCGCGCCCTGGGGGCCGATCCGCCCTAGCTTCTTGACGTCGATGTGGAGCAGCTCGCCGGGCCGGCTCCTCTCATAACGGCGAACCGGCTCCTCGGCACCCAGGCGGCTGAGCTTGCCGAGGCCAATCCGCTTCAGCATTGCGGAGACGGTCGAGGTCGCCATCTCCAAGAGCTCGGCGATCTCGGGTCCGGTCAGGCGCAGTCGCCGCAGGGCGGCGATCGCCTCGACGCGCTCGGGCGGAGTGACGTTGTGGATGCGCCTCGGGGCTGAGCTGCGATCGAGCAAACCCGCCTCGCCCTCGTCTCGGTAGCGGCGCACCCATTTGCCGGCGGTCTTCGCGCTCACTCCGGCGGCCTCGGCCGCCTCCGTGAGCGCGACCCCCTCCTCGAGCACTCTCCTGACCATGGTCGCCCTGCCCTTCGGGCCGAGGGGCGCGTTAGCGTGGAGCTTCATCCGGTTCCTCCTTGTTGCTGGGGCTTCGACACCGCCAGCCTCCAAGGAGGTCCGGATGAACAACGTGGCTAGGAACTACATCTAGGGCAGCCGTGGAGCGGACGGGTGTGGCTGAATCCGCCCTATGGCCGGGATCTCGGCCGGTGGCTGGAGCGGCTGGCCGCGCACGGGGACGGCATGGCGCTGGTCTTTGCGCGGACGGACACCCGCTGGTTTCAGCGGGCCTTTGCCGCTGCCACGGCGGCCTGTTTCATCAAAGGCCGGTTGCGATTTATCCCCGGCGACGGTCAACGAGCGCCCGGTGCCGCCGGGGCCCCGTCACTGCTGCTGGCCTACGGCCTGCCATGCGCCCTGGCGCTCACGGCATCGAGACTGGGTCGGGTGTGTCTGATCTCGCCCGAGCTACGGGAGGCCGAGGAGGCTCCCACTCCATGCCTCGGGCCGAGCTGAACTGGGTTCAGCTTCGGTTCCCGCGTGACCTCGACAAAGACGCTGCGCTGGCGGCCCTCTCGACGTTCTCCGGCGTCCCTTTTCGCGCCCGCATCGTTCTGGATTTGGAGGCTGACAGCAATGGCATCAGGCACCGGATGGCCGTCAGCACCGGCAATGCCGAGCTTGTAACGGCCAACTTGCGTGCCGCCATTCCGAGCCTGCGCCTGGAGGCCGCCAGCCCGCCGTTGAATCTGGGTCGCAGCCTGCTCATGCAGATGGCCCCCGGAACCGGCGCACTACGAACCGACGACCTGGCGGCAACCGCCGCCGCGCTGTTGTCCAGCCTGTTCCCGCTCGCCGAAGGTGAGGCTGTTCGTATGCGCTGGACGCTGCGGTCAGCGCCGCTACCTGCTCTTCCCGCTGGCCGCTATGACGCCCGAGACGGACGTGAGCGAGTGGTGCGCGCCAAGCTCGTAGATCCGGGCTTGGCTGCCGCCGGGGAACTGTTCGTGGCAGCCTCCACGCCCGCGCGCCGTAACCAACTCACCCAGCGCACCGCCAGTGTGCTGTGGAGCCTGCGCACGCCCTACGGGCGCATAGCCGTCGACCCGCATTGGCTGGGGCAGCTCGGCCGAGTTACCTGGCGGCGCGGGCGCTACCTGAGCGCCCCGGAACTGGCGGCTGTCATCGGGTGGCCGATTGACGGCCCGGACCTGCCCGGCTTGGAGCTGGGCGCAGCCAAACGGCTCGTTCCAAGTATCGACTTGCCGGAGACGGGCCGCTGCCTTGGCATATCTGACGCGCCGGGCCTGACCCGGCCGGTAGCTATTTCCCCGGCGGCCTCGACGCGCGGACTGTACGTGCTCGGCCCGACCGGCACCGGCAAGACCTCGCTCCTCAAGAACCTGATCCGCGACGACCTGGAACAGGGTCGCGGCCTGGTGGTGCTTGAGACCAACGGCGACCTCATCAAAGAGCTGACCGACATGGTGCCGGCGAACCGCATTAGCGACGTGTTGCTGCTCGACCCGACCGACATCGACTATGCCGTCGGCTTCAATCCGTTCGCGGGCGATGCCGATCCGTCCCTGATTGCTGACCAGCTCGGCGAGCTGTTTCAGAGGCTGTGGAAAGCCTTCTGGGGGCCTCGCACCGCCCAACTCACCCACATGGGCCTGCTGACGCTGGCTCGGCGACGACATTCCACGCTCTTGGACTTGCCCCGGCTCTATCTCGACCCGGCCTTTCGGAGGAAGGTTCTCGCCGGTCTTGACGACCCCATCGGCCTCGGCCCGGACTGGCAATGGTTTGAGAGCTTGTCTGCCCGCGAGCAGACGGCCGTAGTTTCGCCCTTGCTGAACAAGGCGCGCCAGTTCGTCGCGCGTCCCGGCATCCGTGCAATCGTCGGCCAGTTCGCGCCCAAACTCACGATGCGGGAAATCATCGAGGGGCGGAAGGTGCTGCTGGTCAACGTCCCGAAGGGACTCATTGGCAACGAGACGGCGCAGCTGCTCGGCTGTCTTGTCCTCACGGCTGTTTGGCAGGCAGCCACCGAACGGGCCGCGCTCGCGCCCAGTGATCGCCACCCGTTCTCGGTGTACGCCGATGAGATCCAAGACTTCGCCGCCGCCCCGATTCCCTGGGACGAGATGTTTGCCCAGGGCCGGAAGTACGGGTTGAGCTTGACGGCCGCCCACCAGAACCTGGAGCAGTTGCCGAGGGAGCTGCGCGAGGTCATGCTCGCCAACGCCCGCAGCAAGGCCGTGTTCGCCTTAAGCGCCAGCGACGCTCGGAGTCTGGAGCGACTGTTCGCCCCGGCGCTCCAGGCCGCCGACTTGCAAGCCCTTGACCCGTACGTCATTGCCGCCCAAGTTGCGCTCGACAACGGCGCCACGGCTCGACCAGTGACGCTCAGGACGCCACCCCCGCCGCAGGCACTTGGCACGGCCAGGGCGGTCAGAGCGGCCTCGCGTACGAACTATGCCCGCCCTCGGGCAGATATTGAGTCCGCCCTGCGCCGCCAGGCGGCAGGGCAAGTAGAGCGCCGCGCCCCCGTCGGCCGCAAGCGCCGGAGTGCGAAATGAGCGCGCCGGTCGCCCGTCCGGTCGGGTGGAGTTGGCACTCGCGCATTCCCAGGTGCGATCAGCCGGACGACCGGAATTTGCCACTGACTAGGTATGTCAAAAGGAGTGCGTAAATGACTGCCCGCTACGTGACGCGCGCGGTGCTGCACGAGCTGGAAGCGGAGCTGACGGAGCACGACGAGGCACTGCTGCGGCGGGTGTCAGAGCTGCGGTTTGTGAGTGGCGACCAGCTCCGGCGGATGCACTTCGCCGACGTACAGGACAGCGCTCGGGCTGCGCGCCGGGCACTGCTGCGCCTGACTCGCTTGGACTGCCTCCAGCGGCTGCCGCGTCAGGTCGGCGGCATTCGGCGTGGCTCGGCTGCCTACGTCTACCACCTGGGACTGGCCGGGCATCGGCTGGCGATGGAACGCGGCTGGCAGCCGATGCGACGCAGACGCCGGTCGCTCGTTCCGGGGACTTTGTTCGTCGCCCACTCGCTGCAAGTTGCCGAGCTGCATACGGTGCTCGTTGAAGCCGACCGCTCCGGCCGTTTGGAGCTGTTGGAGCTGGCCGCTGAGCCCGCCTGTTGGCACAGCTTTACAGGAGTGCGGGGCCAGGCGGCCAGGCTCAAGCCCGACAGCTTCGGCAGCTTCGGCATCGGCGAGTTTGAGGACAGCTACTGGTTCGAGGTGGACATGGGTACCGAGGGCAGCGCAGCCATAAGCAGGCAGCTCAGGCGTTACCTGAGCTATCAAGCCGTTGGGCAAATCCAAGCCGAGCGCGGCGTCTTCCCGAAGGTGCTGTGGCTCGCGCCGAGCCCGGAGCGGGCGGCGGTGATCAGCGAGTGCATCAGGTGGCTGCCAAGAGCGGACCGTGAGCCATTTGTCGCCGCGCCGTTCGCAGACCTCATGACAACACTTATTGACGCCGAGGACTAACACACACCTAACCCTGGTGCTTCACAGCGGGAGTAAAATGTAACCAGACATATGTCACTACTCGAACAGAAAGGAGAGACACATGACAGACCCAACCATCACACCAACATCAACTAAAAAGGCCGTCGTCTACCTACGGGTGTCCAGCACCCAGCAGGCAGACAAGGACTTTGACGCCGAGGGCTATTCAATTCCCGCCCAGCGGGACGCCTGTGAGCGGGAGGCCACCAGTCTCACGGCCGAGGTCGTTGACGAGTACATCGACCGTGGCGAGTCGGCCACCACCGCCAAGCGGCCCGCACTCCGAGCGATGCTCGATCGCATTCAGCGAGGCGACATTGACTTCGTGATCGTCCACAAGATTGACCGGCTGGCCCGCAACCGGGCTGACGACGTGGAGATTGTGATGGCCATCCGCCAAGCCGGGGCTCAGGTGGTCAGCGTCACCGAGAACATTGACGAGACGCCATCAGGGCTCCTGCTGCACGGCATCATGTCCTCAATTGCCGAGTTCTACAGCCGCAACTTGGCGGCTGAGGTCATGAAGGGCACGACGCAGAAGGCCAAAAACGGTGGCACGCCCTACCGGCCCCCACTCGGCTATCTGCCTGATCGACTTATAGTCGATGGTCGCGAAGTTCGCACCGTCAAGCTTGACCCCGAGCGCGCCCCGCTAGTGCGCGAAGCCTTCACGCTCTACGCAAGCGGTGACTACTCGCTCTCCGAGCTGGCAGCGATTGTGGAGGAGCGCGGCCTACGCTCCCGCCCGACCCGAAAGTATCCGTCCCGCCCGCTCAAGGCCAAGGATCTCCAATACCTGTTCCGGAATCCCTACTTCATCGGCCAGGTGCCCTACGCCGGTAAGACCTACGAGGGCCGACACGAACCGCTGATTGACGAGGCGACCTTTCAGGAGGTGCAAGATCTGCTGACGAGCAAGCGTGTCAGCGGTGAACGCCCTTGGCGGCACTTTCATTACCTGCGGGGCAGCCTGTATTGCGGCGAGTGCGGCCGACGCCTGATCTACAGCCGCGCCAAAGGCAATGGCGGCGAATACGAATACTTCCTCTGCGGTGGGCGCCAGCACGGCACCTGCTCGCAGACCTCGCACCGCGTCGAAGCCGTCGAAGCCGTCGAAGCCGCAGTGATTGACCACTACGGCACCAAGGAGGTCGAGCTGACCGACGAAAGGCGCCAACAGCTCCGCGAGGCGGTGACCAAGCATGTCGAAGCTATCGAGCTATTAGCCGCCGAGAAAGTTGCCGAGGCCAAGTTGCATCTGACGAAGCTCGAACAGGAGGAGCGCAAGCTGCTGCAAGCGCACTACGCCGACCAGATCAGCGCCAGTCTGTTCGCCGAGGAGCAGGAGCGCATCCGCCACGAGCGCATCGCCGCCGAGCAGCGTATGGACAGTCTCGATGTCGAGTATGACCGGGTGCTGAAAGTCCTTGATCTCGCCCTGTCGCTGACCGACAACATCCAGGCCGCCTACATCCAGGCCGACCCGCAGGAACGGCGGCTGCTCAACCAAGGTCGCTTTGAGCGGCTTGAAATTGACCACGAGGAAGTTGTCGCCACCCAGCTTGCCGATCCCTTCGCCCAGCTCCGCTCCCTGGGTCAGGGTTGGGAGGACAGCGTGGAAGCGTCCTCTAAAGCCAAAACCCCCGGCCCTATTTCTAAGACCGGGGGTTTGAACGTCGAAAGCTTGGTACCGCTACGGGGATTCGAACCCCGGTTTCTGGCATGAGAAGCCAGCGTCCTAGTCCCCTAGACGATAGCGGCGAGGGACGGCGATTCTAGCGATTCCGAGTTTGGGGATGCTTCTTGATGGCGGAGCAGCATCGTGGGCGCAATCGGTAAATTGGCTCTCCCCACGCGGCTGTGGCGGAACTGGTAGACGCGCACGGTTCAGGTCCGTGTGGGCGAGAGCCCGTGAAGGTTCGACTCCTTTCAGCCGCATCTGGAGTGGCTCTCAACGCCGGGGGTGCGGAGCGGCCCGGAGCTTGAGCACCACCGGCACGGTCGCCGTTTCCGGCGGGTCGCCGGCCGGCGTGTAGGTCACCGCCACCTTGACCCGGAGCTTGTGCTTCCGCTCCAGGATCGCGAGCGCAGACCGGGTCGGCCGCAGGCGAATCGTCACCGTGCCGGCCTTGGCGGCCCTGGCGGTTGCCGGCTTGATCGGCGGGCGGCGGTTTCTCGCCTTGCCGGCGCTGGCGCCGGCGGTCGAGGCATCCGCGGCCCTGGCCTGCAGCAGCCCGGGGCCGGGAACCCGAACTGGCAGGGCTGCGCTCCCGTTCCTGGAGTTCGTCCTGACCTTGCCGAAGCTGAACCGCACCGGGCCCCGCTTGGGGCCGGGAGATTGCGAGGACCCGGGCGGAACGCTGGAGATCGAGATCGCGTCGACGCCCGCGGCGAGGACTTCCTCGTGGGCCGCGACGGCAACCCGCAGGCGCACCGTCTGGCCGGCGAACTGGCTCAGATCGGCGCTCACCCTGGTCGGCGGCAGCTCTTCGGGAGCTCCCGTTTGGGTGCGGAAGACCGTGCGCAGGATGTCGCCTGGATCGACCGATTCGATCGGCGAGTCCGGCCTCATCACGTCGATCCGGTACTGCTGATTCGCCTGCCCTCCCAGGCTTTCGGCGTCGACCGAGAGGGTGCCCGAAGCCGGAACCGCGATCGGCTTGTAGGAGTTGTAATAGGCGAGCAGGCTGAGCCGGTGCTCGAGCCCGGGCTGGAGCGCGATCTCCTGCGAGAGGATCAGGGTGTCGGGATTGACCTCGTCGGCGATCGCCGCGTATTCCCCCTGTGGAGGAGCCTGGATCGGTCTTTCGAGGGTCCTGCCGGCGGCAATCGGGTCGTCGGTGCCTTTGTAGGCGAACCAGTTGCCGGCTTCCACCGCCCGGTGGACGTCCCATCCCTTCAGGGTCCCCGACTCGAAATTGCCGTTGACGACGGTCGCGGCCGCCGCACTGCCGGGCACCGGCGAGGCGACGGAGAAGAGAACCGCGACCGCGAGGAAGATCGGATACCTGCCGTTACTCCGCACGCCCACCCCCAAAGATTCCTTTATTAGCCCGAAACTGACCGAGCGAAGGCTAGCGGTAGCTCAGGCGGGCTGCTTGACCGCGGAGCGCGAGCGCGAGGCGTTGTCGGCGATCGCCTCGACGAAGACCGGCCAGAGCTGCTGGGGAAGGTCGTGGCCCATGCCATCGATCATCTTCAGGCGCGCGTTCGGAATCGCCTTCGCCGTCGCTCGGCCGCCGGCCGGCCGGACGAGGGGATCGCGGTTGCCGTGGATCACCGTGGTCGGGGCGCGCACGCCTCGCAGCGCCTGGGTGCGGTCGCCCGAGGCGGTGACGGCGTGCAGCTGACGCACCACCCCGGCGGAGCTGTGGCCGCGGTCGTAGGAGCGGCCGGCGATATCCCGCACCCGCTCCTCGTCGAACGGGTAGCCCGGTGAGCCGATGACGCCGAAGGTCCTCACCGCGCGCTCGATCGCGGCCTCGCGTCCCCGTGGCGGCGCCGCGAGCAGGACCGCCATCGCGCGCCGGCTCGGCAAGCCGACCCAGCGGCTGCCGGTGGTCGACATCATCGAGACCAGCGAGCGCACCCGCTCGGGGTATTCGATCGCCGCGGTCTGGACGATCATCCCGCCCATCGAGACGCCGACCAGATGGGCGCCCTCGATATCGAGCCGGTCCATCAGCCCGATCGTGTCGGCGGCCATATCCCGCAGCAGATAGGGAGCGCTGGCGCGACGACCCGCGATCAGGTCGAAGCGCTTCGATATCCCGGCCGCCTCGATCTTGGTCGAGCGGCCGATGTCGCGGTTGTCGAAGCGGACGACGCGGAAGCCGCGCTCGGCCAGCATCGCGCAGAAGTCCTCGCTCCAGGCGATCATCTGCATCCCCAGGCCCATCGCCAGCAGCAGCGGCTCGCCGTCGGCGTCGCCCATCTCCTGGCAGCAGAGCTCGATCCCGTTGGCGGCGATCAGCCGCTCCTCGCCAAAAGAGTGCATCGAAAAAGTCTAGCCAGCTGAACTGGCCAGCGAGCCAGTCGAGCCATTGGCGCTTTTGTCACCCCATGGGTGACAAAAGCGCCATTCGAGTAGAACAGGGAGATGCGGACGGCGATCCTCTCCGACCTCCACCTCGGCGTCGCCAGCGGCGAGGACGTGCTGCGCGAGCCCGCGGTCCGCGCCCTGCTGCTGGAGGAGCTCGCCGGCGCCGACCGGGTCGTCCTGCTCGGGGACGTGGTCGAGCTGCGCGACCTGGCGCTCGGCGTCGCGCTCGACTCCGCCCGTCCCTTCTTCGAAGAGCTGGGCGAGGCGCTCGGCGCCGGCGAGGTGACGATCGTCCCCGGCAACCACGACCACCGCTTCGCCGAGCCGCTGCTGGACCGGCTCTCGCTGGCCGGCGCCACCGAGCTCGGCCTCGAGCAGCACGACCCGGGCCCGAGCGGCGCCGGTGCCGCGATCGCCGGCTGGCTGGGCCCGGCGCGCCTGCGGATCGCCTACCCCGGCGTCTGGCTGCGCGAAGACGTCTACGCCACCCACGGCCACTACATGGACGCCCACCTGACCCTGCCCCGCCCCGAGTGCCTGGCGACGGCGGCGCTGATCCGCGTCCGCGGCCCCCTCCCCACCGCGGCGACGCCGGCCGACTACGAGCGGGTGCTGCGGCCGATCTACGGCTTCAGCTTCGGCGTCGCCCAGGCCCGGGCCAGCATCCCCAACCCGCAGCGTCCCCCGGGCGTGGTCGCCTGGCGAGCCCTGGGCGGCGGCGGCCGCGGCGACGGCGCCGGGCGCAGACTGCGCGGGAGCGCGCTGCGCGCCGCCTTCCCGGCGGGAATCTGGGCGCTCAACCGCCTGCTCCACGCCGAATTCGACGCCGACATCTCCGCCGCGGCGATCTTCGCCGCCGGGGTCGGGGCGGCGACCGAGATGGCGTCGCGGCTGGGGGTCGACGGCGCCCACGTGATCACCGGCCACTCGCACCGCGCCGGCCCCAACGACGACGAAGCCGCCTGGCGGCTTCCCGGCGGCGGCACCCTCCACAACACCGGCAGCTGGGTCTTCGCCTCAGCCTTCCACACCCCGGGCGAACCGCCCAACGCCTACTGGCCCGGCACCGTCACCTGGCTCGAAGACGGAGCGCCGCCGCGCCGCGTGCAGCTGCTGCGCGAGCGCTCGCACGCGGAGCTGACCGAGCTGATCAGGCGCCAAGCCACTCGGCGATAGTCGCGCCGATCTCCGCACCCGCGTCCTCCTGGAGGAAGTGAGAGGCATTCTCGATCGCCCGCGGCGGCGGCAGGTTGAGCTGGCTGGAGACCCGCTCGCCGACCGAGAAGGGGAGGATCGGGTCCGAGTCGGCCCAGAGGACCAGCGCCGGCCGCTCGTCCTCGCGCAGCCCGTCGGCGACCCGTTTGCCCTCGACGGCACCGACCGCCTCCGGTGTGGTCGGCAGGATCAGCGGGAAGGCACGGACGCCGGCCTTCGAGGGCCCGTCTATATAAGGGGCGTCGTAGGCGGCGATCACGTCGTCGCCGGGATCGGTCTTGCAGCCGCCGCGGACGAGCGTCCCGACCGGCACGTCCTCGTTGTCGCGGACGAAGTCGCGGAAGGCGAACCAGGCATCGCTCATCCGCTGGTGGCCGGTGAAGGGCCCGGTCTCCATGATCACGATCCGCGCGATGCGGTCGGGGTGCTCAACCGCGAGCCGCAGCCCGATCGGCCCGCCCCAGTCGTGGACGACCACGGTCGCGTCGCGCAGGTCGAGCTCCTCCAGCAGCATCGCCATCAGCTCGACGTGGCGGTCGTAGGTGTACCAGCCGAGCTCGGTGGGCTTGTCGGAGCGGCCGAAGCCGGCATAGTCGGGGGCGATGCAGCGGTAGCCGGCGTCGCGGACCGGCGGGATCACCTTGCGCCAGAGATAGGACCAGGTCGGCTCGCCGTGGAAGAAGACGACCGGCTTGCCCTCGCCCTCGTCGAGGTGGGCAAGTCGGAGGCCGTCGACCTCGCGGTATCGCGACGCGAACGGGTAATCCGGCAACCCGTCGAGCAGCTCATCCGGCGTGCGCACCGCGTCTACGGCCACGATCTCCCCCTTGCACTTGCTTGCTGGCGGCATCGATTATCGCCCGCCGGCACCTTCCCGCGCCGCAGCCAGACCGGAGACCCGACGAAAGTCCTCACTAGATTGACTGAAGAAATATTGATTGTAGGGTCATCTCTTGCTCAAAATCCGCGGTGGCTACGTTTTGCGAGCCGGGCGGGTTCCAGTCAAGAATGAAAAGGGAGATAGGCAGAAATGAAGATCGATAGACGCCTGCTGCTCGCGGGCCTGGCCGCCGTCGTGGCGGTTTGCTCGCTGATGTCCACCGCCTCCGCCTCGGCGGCAGTCTGGAAAATGGGCGGCACCAACGTGACCAAACTGATCGAACTCGGGTTGAGCGGGGGCGAAGTCGCCGAATGGGAAGAAAAAGGCGTCTCCTGCTCGATCCACGCCACGCTGACCACCGAAGGCGGCAGCACCGGCAAAATCACCAAATTCGAAAACAACAGCTGCACGACGTTCGGGAAAATCAGCACCTGCACGGTGGCCAGCACCAAAGCCGAAGGCCTGCCCTGGACCGTCACCGTCAACACCTCGGACCTGACGATCAAAAACTGGCGGGTGAAGCGCACCTTCAATGTCGACTGCGGCACGGCCTCGGTCGACAAAACGATCGCCAGCATGAAAATGACGCTCCTCAGCCCCGCCGCCATCGCCGAAACGGAATTCCTCGGGGAAATCACCGGTTACAAAGCCTTCGGCTCGTTCACGGTCGACGCGCCGAACTCCGGTACATACGGGATCGGCTGAGCACCTGACGACGCTGGGGCCTCGCGACGAGCGCGGGGCCCAGCGCTCGTCGTCCGAGCAGACGCGCCCAGCTCGCCCTTCTCCCTTCAGAGTCCAATCGCCGAATCCGTATCCGAATTCCTTACTTTGTCTATCAACTTTGTGCTACGGTGCCGAACTGCTATTTCGCAGTAAGTCAGTCGAAAAAGGAAGGAACATCAATGCGGAACGCTCGCAATTCCCGGCGGCGCAGCGTGACGGTCGGCCTCCCGGTCGCCCTTCTCGCCCTGCTCATCGCCGTCTTCGCCGCCGGTTGCGGCAGCAGTGACGACAGCACCAGCGACACCTCCGGCGGGGGATCCTCGTCCGGCGGCAAGCTCGACGTGGTCGGCTACTCCACCCCCGAATCCGTCTACGCCGAATTCATGGAGCCGGCCTTCGAAGACACCGCCGACGGTGCTGACGTCTCGTTCAGCAACTCCTTCGGCGCCTCCGGCGACCAGAGTCGCGCGGTGGTGGCAGGCCAGCCCGCATCGGTGGTCCACTTCGCCCAAGCGGGCGACATGGAAAGGCTCGTCGAAGAAGGTGGCCTCGTCGCCAAAGACTGGACCAACAACAAGTACAAGGGCATCGCCCAGAACTCGGTCGTGGTGATCTCGGTCCGCAACGGCAACCCGGAGGGGATCAAAACCCTCGACGACGTGCTGTCCAAGGACGTCGACGTGGTCACCCCGAACCCGTTCAGCTCCGGCGCCGCGCGCTGGAACATCATGGCCGTCTACGGCACCCTGATCAACGAGGGCAAATCCCCCAGCCAAGCGCTCGACGGCGTCAAGACGCTGCTGGAAAAGACGGTCGCGCAGCCGGGCAGCGCCCGCGACGCGCTCGCCACCTTCACCCAGGGCGAGGGCGACGTGCTCCTCGGCTACGAGAACGAGGCGATCAAGGCGATCGACGAGGGAGAGGACATCGAATACGTCGTCCCGCCCTCGACGATCCAGATCGAAACCCCGATCGCCGTCACCACCGACGCCCCGGAGCCCGCGGCGCAGGATTTCCTGAACTTCATCTGGTCCGATGAAGGTCAGAACATCTGGGCCGAGAACGGCTACCGGCCGGTCAACCCGAAGCTGGTTGACGAGAAACAGTTCCCGACCCCGGCCGACCTGTTCAAGATCGACCAGTTCGGCGGCTGGAGCAAAGTCAACGACGAGTTCTTCGACGACGAAACCGGTTCCGTCGCCAAGATCGAGACCGAACTCGGCGTTTCCACCAGCGGCTGAACCATGGAGGCTAGCCCGGCAGCCCTCCCCAACCCAGCGTCACCCCCGGCAGGCATCGGCCTGCCGGGGGTCAGCACCGGCCTCGGTCGCGGCTACGTCGTCCTCTACCTCAGCCTGATCGTCCTGATCCCGCTGGCGGCGCTGGTCGACGAATCGCTCAGCTCCGGCCTCAGTCACTTCTGGGACCAGGTCACCTCGCCGCAGGCGGTCCGCTCGCTCGAGCTGACCCTCGTCGCCTCGTTGATCGTGGTCGCGATCAACGCCGTCTTCGGCACGATCATCGCCTGGATCCTGGTCCGCGACGAGTTCCCCGGCAAGGCGGCGGTCAACGCGATCATCGACCTCCCCTTCGCCCTGCCGACGATCGTCGCCAGCCTCACCCTGCTCGCCCTCTACGGTAACGAGAGCCCGTTCGGCATCGACATCGCCTTCAGCCGCGCCGCCGTCGTCGTCGCCCTCCTCTTCGTCACCCTCCCCTTCGTGGTCCGCGCGGTGCAGCCGCTGCTGATCGAGATGGATCGCGAGATGGAGGAGGCCGCCGCCTCGCTCGGCGCCGGCGGCTTCACCATCTTCCGCCGCATCATCTTCCCGAACCTCCTCCCCGGCCTCGCCGCCGGCGTGGCGCTGGCCTTCGCCCGCGCCCTTGGCGAGTTCGGCTCGGTCCTGATCTTCGCCGGGGGCCTGCCCGACACCCAGGTCTCCTCGGTCTTCATCAGGACCCAGGTCGAGTCGGGCAACCTGCCGGGGGCGGCGGCGGTCTCGATGGTGCTGCTGCTCGCCTCGCTGCTCTGTCTGCTGGCGATCTCGCTGATCCAGCGCTGGGGCAACCGGCACGAACGGAGCACGAGCGACGTCGTGACCACCGTTCTCAACAGAGACATCTCGGGAGGTGGTGCCTGATGAGCTCCGCTAGCGCCCGCGGTCACGTCGGCAGGGGCACCGTCAGCCGCTGGAGCCTGCGCGTCCTCGGCCTGGGGTTCCTGGCCCTGCTGCTGGTCGCGCCGCTGGTGATCATCTTCTTCGAAACCTTCAAAGACGGGATCTCAGCGCCGCTCGACGCGATCACCTCCGAGAACGGCCTGCACGCGCTGAAGCTGAGTCTGCTGATGGTGGTGATCGCGGTTCCGCTCAACACCGTCTTCGGGATCGTCTGCGCGATCCTGCTGGTCCGCCACAAGTGGAAGGGCAACGCGGTGATCGATGCCGTGATCAACCTCCCCTTCGCCCTCTCCCCGATCGTCATCGGCCTCGCCCTCTACCTGCTCTACAGCACCAACGGCGGCTGGTTCGGGCCGACCCTGGCGGAAGCCGGGCTCGAAGTCCTGTTCTCGGTGCCGGGGATGGTGCTGGCGAGCATCTTCGTCTCCCTGCCCTTCGTGGTGCGGGAGACGGTGCCGGTGCTGCAGGAGATCGGGACCGAGCAGGAGCAGGCGGCGTCGACGCTCGGCGCCAACGCCTGGCAGACCTTCCGTCGCATCACCCTGCCGGCGATCCGCTGGGGGGTCGCCTACGGCGTCGTCCTCACCACCGCCCGGGTGCTGGGCGAGTTCGGCGCGGTGACGATCGTCTCCGGCTCGATCTCCGGCGAGACCGAAACCCTGCCGATCTTCGTCCAGAAGCAGTTCGACGCATTCAACGAGCCGGGTGCCTACGGCGCCTCTCTGCTTCTGGCCCTGCTTGCCCTGATGACCCTGCTTGCAATGAACCTGCTCAAACGAAAGGAGGACGCCTGATGGGTATCTCAGTCGAGGGAGCCAACAAGAGCTTCGGGGACTTTCAGGCGCTTGACGACGTATCGATCGAGGTCCCGGACGGGTCCCTCACCGCCCTGCTCGGGCCGAGCGGCAGCGGCAAGTCGACCCTGCTGCGGGCGATCGCCGGGCTCGAGGGGCTCGATTCTGGCCAGGTCCTGATCGACGGCGAAGACGTCTCCAGGAAACCGACCCAGAAACGCGAAGTCGGGTTCGTCTTCCAGCACTACGCCGCCTTCAAGCACATGACCGTGTTCGAAAACGTCGGCTTCGGCCTGAAGATCCGCAAGTGGGACAAGGCGAAGATCGCCGACCGCGTGCACGAGCTGCTCGACCTGGTCCAGCTGCCGGGCCTGGCCGATCGCTACCCCTCCCAGCTCTCCGGCGGTCAGCGCCAGCGCATGGCCCTGGCGCGAGCGCTGGCGGTGCAGCCACAGGTGCTGCTGCTCGACGAGCCTTTCGGCGCCCTCGACGCCAAGGTCCGCAAAGACCTGCGCACCTGGCTGCGACGGCTGCACGAGGAGATGCACGTGACGACGATCTTCGTCACCCACGACCAGGAGGAGGCGATGGACGTCGCCGAGCAGCTGGTGGTGATGAACGAGGGCCGGGTCGAGCAGTCGGGCAGCGCCGACGAGCTCTACGAGCAGCCGGCCAACGAGTTCGTGATGAGCTTCGTCGGCGAGGTCAACCGGCTCGGCGAGCAGTTCGTGCGCCCGCACGACATGGAGGTCGTGCTCGACGCCGACGCCCACACCGAGGAGGGCATGGTGCAGCGCATCGTCGCCCTCGGCTTCGAGATCCGGGTCGAGTTCGTACTCGCCGACGGCACCGAGGTCTGGGCGCAGCTGACCCGCAACGAGTTGCAACGGCTGGAGCTGCGCGAGGGGCAGATCGCCTACCTGCGCCCGGCCCAGGCCAAGAGCTTCAACGGTTCGTCCCCGTCCGATCCTGGGGCCTCGACTCCCCGCGGACCGCGCGACGAGGGCGACGCAGAGGTTTCTGCAGCCGTTTGAAGAGGCGACGGGGCGGGGCGCGCTTTTTGCCGGGTAGCGCCCCGCCCCATCTCGCCGCCCCAGTATCGCCCTCCGTTTGACTTTGGTAGCCCAAAGGGCGACAAAGGTCAAAAGGAAGCGGGGCGGCTCCTCTCATCCGATTTTCGTTCTCTGCTATTGTTGACTTAGTTAGTCAACTAAGTAGGGAAAGGAGCAGGGGATGAGCAAGCGAGTCCAGAACACCACCTTCGTCTCTCGCGGCCGCATCACCGGCCTGGTCAGAGACGAGTCCCCCGCCGGCACGGGCCAAAACCGCACCACCCGCAGCGCCAACCGCAACTCGGTCCAGTCGGCCGCCGACGAGGCGCTCTTCTACCGGGCCCGCCTGATCCTCGGCGACGCCCTCCCCCGCCCCAACCGCTGAGCGGCAGGCCCCCGGACCCGGACCGCGCCCTGTCGGGGCGCGGTCCGGCCTTCGAGTGCTCTTATTTACCGCCGGTCGAGCCGCCGGTCGTCGTCTCCGGAGCTTCTTCGGGCTGCGGGTAGGCCTGAACCGCCAGGTTCCAGCCTTTCAGCGAGAAGGTCACGTCTTTGGCGCCCGCGTACTGGACCGAGACGGTGTGACCTCCCTTGCCCAGCACCGTGGTCGACGAAACCGTCGCAGTGATGAGGGCCGGGGTCGGCGAGGCGGCGACCGCGGGAGCGATATTGACTTTGCCCTGGGTCTGGCCGTCGACGAGGATCTGGATCGGGCAGGCCAGGGCGGCGGTGGGTTTCGCCGCGGTG
>Ga0190274_10000276_pt1 | contig 32952 bp, 33 predicted proteins | sample Popmic531T_FD_133002 | JGI IMG/M metagenome (GOLD analysis project Ga0190274, IMG submission 133002) | Populus adjacent soil microbial communities from riparian zone of Yellowstone River, Montana, USA - 531 T | ecosystem: Environmental > Terrestrial > Soil > Riparian zone | place: USA: Montana... | reverse complement strand
CGTCCACTCGCCGTTGCCGGCGAAGAACCGGAAGTGGCCGCTGGCCGAGGTCGGGACCTCGGCGGTGAACTCGCCGGTGCGGTCGAGCAGGCGCACGTACGCCGTACCGACCGGCTCGCCGCCACGCAGCACCTGGCCCTGGACGATGGCCTCCTTCTTGACGTCGATGCCGTCGAGGGACAGCCCGCCCTCAGTCGCGCCGCACATCAGGCACTCTGCCCGTCTGCCTGGCCGGGCTCGTCGCCGAGGGCGACCGGGACGCCGACGAGGGAGCCGTACTCGGTCCACGAGCCGTCGTAGTTCTTGACGTTCTCCTGGCCGAGGAGCTCCTTGAGGACGAACCAGGTGTGCGACGAGCGCTCACCGATGCGGCAGTAGGCGATCGTGTCCTTCGACCAGTCGACGCCGGCCTCGGTGTAGATCTGCTTCAGCTCGTCGTCCGACTTGAAGGTGCCGTCGTCGTTGGCCGCCTTGCTCCACGGGACGCTGGCGGCGGTCGGGATGTGACCCGCGCGCTGGGCCTGCTCCTGCGGGAGGTGGGCCGGGGCGAGCAGTCGGCCGGCGAACTCGTCGGGGCTGCGCACGTCGACCAGGTTCTGGGTGCCGATCGCCGCGACGACCTCGTCGCGGAACGCCCGGATCGAGGAGTCCTGCTCGGTCGCGGTGTACGACGTGGCCGCGCGGCTGGGCAGCTCGGCGGTCAGCTCGCGAGAGTCGAGCTCCCACTTCTTGCGGCCGCCGTCGAGGAGCTTGACGTCCTGGTGGCCGTAGAGCTTGAAGTACCAGTAGGCGTAGGCGGCGAACCAGTTGTTGTTGCCGCCGTACAGCACGACGGTGTCGTCGTTCGCGACGCCGCGGCTCGAGAGCAGCTCCTCGAACTGGGCCTTGTTGACGAAGTCACGACGCACCTGGTCCTGCAGGTCGGTCGTCCAGTCGAGCTTGATGGCGCCCTCGATGTGGCCCTTGTCGTAGGCCGTGGTGTCCTCGTCGACCTCGATCAGCACCACCTTCGGGTCGTTGAGGTTGTCCGCCACCCACTGGGCGGTGACAAGGGTGTTCTCGCGGGTCATCTGTTTCTACCTTTCTTGTGCGCCGAGGAAGGGGCGCGGGGGTCTGGGTTGTGGTTTCGAGACGGTTGCTAGCGCAACCTCCTCAACCACCGATCCGGCGGATCAGGACGTACATCTCGCAGCCGAGGCAGAGCTTGAAGATCGCGTTCAGCAGGGCCGCGAGCAGGGCGAACCCGACCGCGATCTCGCCGAGCAGGTCGACGCCGGCGACGAACCCGACCAGGCCGACCAGCGCGAAGCCGAGACCGACGCTCTGGGCGAACCGCGGCGGCGCCGGGTCCTCGAGCTCGCCGGGCGCCCCGAGCCGCGGGCGCACCAGCGTCCGGAAGAGCCAGGAGTACGGCGTGTGCTGCACGCCGCGGATGGCCCCGATCGCGAAGACGACGGCCTGGGCGGCGAGCAGCACGGTCGCCACGGTGCCCGGCGTCAGGAGCAGCACGCCGATCAGCACCACGGAGGTGAGCCCGGCGGCGAACTGCGGTCCGCGCGGGTCGATGCCTACGCTCTGACGAGCCGGCGTGATGGTGGACATGTCTCTCCTGCTGACGGATACGTGGACGGGACCACGCAGGTCAGCACGGAGGCTGAGGGCGCGGCTCTGTCAGCGCATTCGACACAGCGCCGAGCGCGTGCGGCAGTGGTCCACTGCGCGGCGCTTGGTCAGCATGGTCGAGAACATGTTGACCAGAGTAGGGACGGCGCACGCCGAGTCGACAATCTGCGTCTCATCCATCGAGACAGTTGTCCAGATAGCGGGCATCAGGCGCTCGCCAGGGCGTTGAGGACCTGCTCCTTGCGCGGCGCGCCGGCCGCGCGGGTGACCTCTCGGCCGGCCGCGTCGAGCACCAGCGTGGTCGGCGTTCGCAGGATGCCGAGCCGGCGTACGAGCTCCAGGTGGTGCTCCGCGTCGACCTCCAGGTGCTCGACCCCGGGGACGACCGCGGCCACCTCCGAGAGGGTCCGTCGGGTCGCGCGGCACGGGGCACAGAACGCCGACGAGAACTGCAGGAGCGTGGCCCTCTCTCCGAGCGTGGCGTCGGGGATCGCGGTGACCACGTCATCCCACGCCGTGGTTTCGAGGCTCGGCGCTGGCGCGCCTCGCACCTCAACCACCGGAAGGGACCGGGTGCCGCGGAACCGGCCGTCGGTCAGCAGCCGGTAGAGGCCGAAGCCGGCACCGAGCACGATGGCGGCGACGACGATCCAGGCTCCACTAGTCACGACCGTGCAACGGTGGCGGCGACCGTCACATTCCGTCGATGTGAAAGCGTCACCCGTCATGAAGGTCGCGCTGCTCGTCTACTCGGTGCTGCTCGGCATCGCGCTGCTGGCACCGACGTCGGGCACCCAGTCCGGGATGGCGTCATGGGTGAGCGACCTCGGGGTCTGGGTCGGCTTCTCGGCGGAGACGGCGAACCAGTCGCGGGCGGAGTTCCTCTGCAACGCGGCGATCCTCGCTCCGGTCTCGGCGCTCGGCTCGCTGATCTGGGCGAGTACGACGTGGCGCGACTGGACGGCGTACGCGTTCGTCATCGCGTGCGGAGTCGAGCTGACCCAGGGAGCCGTGCTCCCCCACCGCACGGCCTCGCAGGTCGACATCGTGGCCAACACGCTGGGTGGCCTGGTCGGCGCGCTGGTGGTGCTGGCGGCTCGGCGGCTAACCGCCGGCGAACGGCGGTAGGAACTCGACCGTCGAGCCGGGCTCGACGAGCACGAGACCGGGATCCTCGGTGCTGACCGGCCGGTCGCCGACCAGCGTCGAGCAGACCTGGAGCACCTCGGGCAGGCGGGTACCGGGGTGCAGCGCGACCGCACGCCGGACGATCTCGGTGAGCGAGATCGGCCCGTCCACAGGGAGATCGTCACCGCTCACGCCGGCCGCTGCCCGTGCGGACGCCCAGTAATGCACGCGGATGATGTCGGTCTCATTTCGCTTGGAAGGATCCAATGCGACGCTCATGTTTCGCTATTGTTCACCACGACGAGTGATCGGCCGAAGCCCAGCGTTGCGTTTCGGTCCCCGCCCCGTTCCGGGAGGAGACCACCTCATGAGCACGCTCTTGCTTCTCACCAGCGCCCTCCAGCCGTCCGCCGAGGTGCTGCCGGCCCTGGCGCTGCTCGGTCACCAGGTCAAGATCCTGCCGTCCGAGGGCAGCGCGCTGCTCGAGGCACCGGACTCCGACCTGCTCCTGGTCGACGGTCGTCAGGACCTGGCTCACGCCCGTGACCTGTGCCGGCTCATCCGCACCACCGGCACCGACGTGCCTGTGCTGCTGGTCTGCACCGAGGGCGGGCTCGCTGTCGTGCTGCACGACTGGGGCATGGACGACGTCGTCCTGCACACCTGCGGCCCGGCCGAGCTCGAGGCCCGCATCAAGCTCGCGATCGGCCGCCTCAACGCGCGCCGTGAGGCGGACGACCCGGAGTCGCACGTGATCCGGTCCGGCGAGGTCGTGGTCGACGACGCGACGTACACCGCCAAGGTCAGCGGCCGTCCGCTCGACCTGACCTTCAAGGAGTTCGAGCTCCTGAAGTTCCTGGCCCAGCACCCCGGCCGGGTCTTCAGCCGCCAGCAGCTGCTGCAGGAGGTGTGGGGCTACGACTACTTCGGCGGCACCCGCACCGTCGACGTCCACGTACGGCGCCTGCGCGCCAAGCTCGGCGTCGAGAACGAGACGCTGATCGGGACCGTGCGCAACGTGGGCTACCGGTTCGTGCTGCCGTCGAAGGACCAGCAGGCCGCCGCCGACGCCCGAGCGACCGTGCCGGTCGACGAGACCGTCTGACGACCCGCCCTAGTCTGGGCGGATGCTGCTCGACCGGATCGCCGACATCTCCGCCGCCGCCGAGGCCGAGGACGGGGCGGCGCCGCTCGACGAGGCGACCTGGCGGGCGCTCCGGCATCGGCCGGAGACGGTGCGGTCGTGGGCCCGCGACGACGGCTTCGCGCTTCTGATCGGCGACGAGCTGAGCCTGGTCGTGCGACCCGGCGCCCGGGGCCGCGGCCTCGGCGGCACGCTCCTCGCCGACGCACTGCCCGCCGGCACCGTGAACGCCTGGTCGCACGGCGACCATCCGGCCGCGGCCGCCCTCGCGCGCGGCCACGGATTTGAGCGAGTGCGGTCCCTGTGGGTCATGCGCCGGCTGACCAGCCAGGCGTTGCCCGGCCTCGTCGTACCTGCCGGACTGGAGATCCGCGGCTACACGCCCGCCGACGCGGCCGAGCTGATCCGGGACAACGCCGCCGCGTTCGCGCACCATCCGGAGCAGGGCGCCATGGACGCGGCCGACCTGGCCGAGCGGATGGCGGAGCCGTGGTTCGACCCGGCCGGCCTGCTGCTCGCCGTCGAGGGCGACCACCTGCTCGGCTTCCACTGGACCAAGCAGCACTCCCCCGAGCTCGGCGAGGTGTACGTCGTCGGCATCGACCCGTCGGCGCAGGGCCGCGGCCTGGGCAAGCTGCTCACGCTGGCCGGCCTCCACCACCTCGCCGGCCTCGGCGTCGCCGAGGTCCTGCTGTACGTCGAGGCCGACAACGCCCCGGCCGTCGCGGTGTACGCCGGTCTGGGGTTCACGCATGCCGACGCCGACACGCATGTGATGTACCGACGCCCTTAGGAGGTCGGACCGTGACCTTGGTTGCACCACGGATCCGGCTGTTTCCCCTACACCTGTAGCGGCGGTCGACTACCTTCCGCTCGACCGGCAACTGAGAACCAACGGGGGACGTCGATGTCTTTTGCCCTGCCCACGCACCGATCCGTGCAACGCCTGGTGCGACTCGTCGTGCTGGCCCTCGTGGCCGCGACGCTCTCCTTGGGGATCGGGGCCGGGTCGACCGCGACCGCGGCATCGCCCCAGGCGAAGCCGACGACGCCCCGGCCGGACGCGCGGATCCAGGGCATCGACCCCGCCGCGCCGGTGGACTCGGTGATCAAGGGCCTGGTCTACGACCAGGAGGGCAAGCCGCTCGACGACATCCAGGTCGAGGCGTTCTCCAGCGCGGACCCGGGCGCCGACCCGGTCGCCAGCGACCTCACCTACGAGTACGAGGACAGCGCGTCCCACGGCGCCTACGAACTGCACGTGCCGGCCGGTGAGTACCTGGTGCGCTTCTCCTCCCCCGACTTCGCGGACACGGTCTACGACACCGTGTTCCACGGTGGCGGCGCCGGCACCGCGGTCACCGTGGGGTCCGAGGACACCGTCACCCTCGCCGATGCCGTGCTGTCGCTCGACACGGGCACCCCGGTGACGGGCACCGTGCTGGACGCCCAGGGCAAGCCGCTCTCCGGGGCCGACGTCTCGCTCGTCCGGATGTACGCCGACGGCGACTACTCCTACATCGACGACGCCCTGACCGACGCCACCGGCCACTACACCTTCGAGGGCGTCAACCACGGCCGCGCCTACACGGTCGTGGCGAGCTACTGGGACGACAACGACGGGGAGGAGTGGGTCGAGCTGCCCTCCACCTTCCTCGGGCAGCAGCCCGTCGCCGAGCTCGCCGACCGGTTCACGCTGCCGCTGGCGACCGCGCTCGCCCCGATCACGCTGCGCGCCGGCACCCCGGTCACGGGGCACGTCACCGGCCCGAGCGACCAGCCCGTGCAGTGGGCCGACGTCGCCATCTACGCGGTCGGCCCCGACGGCTCGCTCTACAGCGCCGGATGGACGCAGACCGAGGAGGACGGCGCGTTCACGGGAGATGTGCTCGGGGGTGCCACCTACACGATCGGGACCGACGGCGGCGAGGACGACCAGACCTACCTGGGCAACGTCACCGATCCCTCGAACGCCCTCACGTTCACGCTCGGCACCACGGCGTACGACGTCGGGACGATCCAGGTCGGGGTCACCGGCAGCCTGGTGAGTGTCGCGGTCGTCGACGGCGACGGTGACCCGAGCGACGAGTACGACGTCCGGATCTGGCGCAAGAAGGGCGCCGCCTTCACCCGGGTCGGCTGGGCCAGCTCGCGGCAGTCGGGCACGTACCAGCGTCGACTCGACTGGGACAGCCAGTACACCTTCGAGGTGGTGAGCAACGGCGAGAGCGTCGTCTTCCTCGGTGGCGCGACGTCGATCGAGGACGCCCAGCTGGTCACACCCACCCAGGCGAACCCGACCCTGGCCGCCGGCACCATCACCGTGCCGGGCCAGACCCCCGGCAAGCTGCGCGGCGCCGTCGTGAGCGCCGGCAAGCCCCTCGCCGGTGCCGAGGTCGTCCTGTACGGGCGCTACGCCGACTGTGACGAGCCCGACGAGGGCGACTGCTGGGACTGGATCACCGACGGCACGAGCGGCGCGACCGGGCAGTACCAGTTCCGCCTCCGGCCCTGGTTGCAGGAGGACTACTCGCTCTTCACGGTCGCGGCCGAGCTTGAGGACCTCGGCTACGAGCGCACCTTCGCCGGCGATGTCACCGACGTCGCCGGCGCCACGACGTACGGCGCCCCCGAGGCGGGGACCCACACCGACGTCGCCACCATCACGCTGACGTCGGCGCCCTACACGGTCCTGGGGACCTACGTGGTCGAGGGAGCCGAGCACGGCGAGGACGCCGAGGCCAAGGCCTCCCTCTACTGCTGGGACGGCGACGGCTCCTGGGACCAGGTGGCCTCCACCTGGACGAGCTCCGGGCGCTACGCCCTCCGGGCCGAGGCGGCGTACGACGCCTGCCTCGTGCAGGTCGACTACTACGACTACGACTCCGACGTGGCCTGGCACGGTGCGTCCGTCGTCGGCGACTGGCCGACCGAGGACGTCACCGGCGTGCCCGGCGTCTTCGCCGTCACCGCGGAGCCGACCTCGGTCCCGACGGTCAGCCTGCGCCCGCCGGCCTCCATCTCGGGCACCATCACCGCCTACGACGCGAAGCCCTTCGAGAGTGGCAACGTCTTCGACGTCGACCTCTACCGCTGGGACGCGGACGGCGCGGGCTGGGAGGACGTGGACTCCGAGGGCAGCGACGGCCCGTCATACAGCTTCCAGGACGTCGACCCGGGCACCTACGCGACGCGGGTGAGCTACTACTCGTGGGTGTACGACGAGACGCCGTACGCCGACAGCTGGTCGGGTCCCGGCGGCATGCCCGCGGGCCCGGGCGCACCCGGCACCGTCACCATCACCGGTGAGTCCTCCGCCGAGACCCTCGACGTCGTCCTGCGCGCCAAGCCGGTCATCCGCGGCACCGTGGTCGACGGGGACGGCCCGGTCGCCGGCGCCCAGGTCAAGCTCTACGGATCGTGGTGCGACGACTGCGGCGCGAACTACCTCGCCACGGCCACGACCGACGAGAACGGCGGCTACACGTTCCCGCTCAAGGACTCCTACCGGTACAACTACGAGGGCCTGACCGCCCGGGCGATGAAGCCGAGTGTCGGCTACACGTCGACCTGGCTCGGCGACGTCACCGACTCCGACGAGGCGACCGTCGTGCCGATGGCCGACGGCGAGGACACCGTGCTCGGCCCGATCACCCTGTCGCTCAAGCCGGGCACCGTGGTCGGCACCCTGACCACGTACGACGGCGGCAGCCTGGCCGGCTCCTCGACGTACTTCGAGCTCTTCCGCTGGGACGCGGCGGCGGGGTCCTTCGGCTACGTCACCGGCATCTTCTCGGACGACGACGAGCCGTTCACGTTCACCGGGCTCGAGCCGGGGACCTACACGGTCTCGGCGGAGCACCGGTCGGACGACGGCGTCAACCGCTACGCGAAGACGTTCTACGGGGGCAGGATGGCCACCTCCGCCGACGACGCCGGCAAGGTGTTCACCGTCGGCGGGACGAACCCGACCAAGATCGCGCTCGAGCTCGGGCACGGCGTCGGCCTCAGCGGGGTCGTGAGCACCCCGGGTGACGGCGGGGCGCTCCCCGTCGAGGGCGTCACGGTCACGGTCTTCGCGACCTCCGCGACCGTCGGTAGCGTCAGCGCGTCGAGCACGAGTGACGCCGACGGCCGTTACCAGGTGCGACTGCCCGCGGACACCGTGGTGGACACGGTCTACGCGTACCCGTACGACGGCCGGTTCGAGACCACGTCGGTCGGGGCGTACGGCATCCCGGTGGTCGTCATGGACGGCACGGACCGCACCTACGACCTCTCGGTGGAGCCCCAGTGGCAGGCCATCGGCACCGTTGCCGGCGAGCAGGACCCGAGCTGCCTCACCCACACTGGCTCCGAGATCGAGTACGACGGCCACACCCTCCAGGTCGGCGACGGCACCGTGGTCGTGAGCGACGACGACTACACCTCCAGCCCGCTGTCCGGCGACAACAGCGTCCCGGCGCTGGCACCGCTCAGCAACAGCGGCCAGTGGGCATCGGCCACCTGGGGCATCGACGACGGTACGCTCTGCGTCCAGTGGGGCGCCAGCTACAGCGACTCCCCCGTCTACCAGGCGCTGGTGACGCCCGCCGCCGGCGGCGGCTACGACGTCGTCTACAACTACGACCAGGTCTCGTCCAGCCGCGCGGCCACCCGTGCCGGGTACTCCGACGGCCAGCGCAGCTTCGGCACGTCGGTCGTCTTCCCGGGCATCGGCAACGGCTACCGCGACTCCGCTGACACCGCGCTGACCAAGCACAGCCTCGGCTCCGAGGTGCCCGGCCGGTACGCGTTCCACTTCGCCGGCTTCGCCCAGCCGGCCGGCGACGCGCCGTACAGCTGGGCGTCCATCAAGGGCGTCCGGGCACCCGGCTCCACGCTGACCGCCTCGGCCGCCCGCTGGTACCTCGACAGCGACGACGAGACGGTCGCACCCGAGGACGTCGAGCTGCGCTACCGCTGGCACCGCGGCGCGACCGAGCTGGGCACCGGTACGACGTACGTCGTCCAGCCGAGCGACTTCGGCCTCAACGTGCGCGTCGACGTCGACGCCCGCGTCGCTGGGCACCGCATCGGCCACGCGACGACCCGCGTCAGGATCACCCAGGGTTCGCTGGCCGCCACGAACGTGGACGCACCGGCGCTCTCGCCGGACAACCCGGCCATCGGCGCGACCATCACCCTCGACCCGGGGACCTGGACCCCGGCCGAGGGCCTGACGGAGGAGGACCTCTCCTTCGACTACGTGTGGTACCGCGACGGCTCCCGGCTCTGGGACGCGAGCGGCACGACGTACGTCCCGGGCGACGCCGACGCCGGTCGGGACATCACCGCCCGGGTGCTCGTCGAGGCACCCGGACGCGGCCAGGCCAGCGCGCAGACCGCCCCGGTCACCGTCGCGCAGCTCCCGAAGCTCGCGGCCCAGACCCAGCCGGCCATTGTGGGCGCGACCAAGGTCGGCCAGACGCTGACGGTCGACCCGGGCACGTGGGGCGAGGCAGCGCCGCTGGCGGGCCTGCTCGGCGGCGCGCCGAGCGCCGTCAGCGGCGTGACCTTCGACTACACCTGGTACGTCGGTTGGCGCCAGCGCGCGGCGGACGCCGGCTCCGGCGGCACGGCGTACACGCTGAAGTCCTCGGACCTCAACCAGACCGTCACGGTCGCCGTGACCGCACACGGACCCGGCTACCGCGACGGCACCGCGTCCAGCACGGTCGGTCCGGTCCTCGCGGCGGACGCGGTGACCCGCGTCCTGACCGTCCACGTGGTCGACGCCGACGACGACGCTCCGGTCTCCGGGGCGTACGTCTACGCGTGTGAGGACGTCGACTGGACCTGCCTGCCCGCCGGCACGACAGACGGTGCCGGTGTGTACGCCGCGACGGCGCTGGCGGACCGCGACTACTCCGTCTCGGTCTACCCCGGGGAGCCCTACCGCTCGGCGTCCCGCAACGTGCAGGTCGCCGATGCGGCCGACGTGACGATCGAGCTGACGAAGCCGGCCCCGCCGCCGGCCAACGTGAGCATCCCGACGTCGAACGGCACGTACGACGGAGTGCCGGTCGTCCACTGGCAGCAGGAGCAGGACTTCAACGTCACCGGCTGCGCGGCCACCAGCCCGGCGTCGTACACGGTGAAGTTCAGCGACGGCACGGCCGACCGGACCGGGACCCTGACCAAGGGCTCGGTGTCGGGCGGGATCGCGACCTTCCACGCGACCATCCCGGCGTTCTACCCGAGCCACGGCGACATCACGATCGAGACGAACGTCCCGGCCGACTGCGAGCCGGGGACGGAGCCGACGAGGATCAACGTCTACATCGACCCGTCCGGCATCGTCACCGACCAGTACGGCCAGGGCATCGAGGACGCGTCCGTGACCCTGCTGCGGTCGGACAACGCCGGCGGGCCGTACGTCGCGGTGCCGAACGGCTCGGACATCATGTCGCCGGAGAACCGGGCGAACCCGTCCACCACCGACGACACCGGCTTCTTCCGGTGGGACGTCACCGAGGGCTGGTACCGGGTCAAGGCGGAGGCGTCGGGCTGCACCACGGCGACCACCGACGCGATGGAGGTCCCGCCCATCCGGGTGGACCTCCTGATCAAGCTCCAGTGCGCCGCTGCCACCGCGCCGTCGGCCACCCCGGCCATCACCGGCACGGGGGTCGTCGGGAGCACGCTCAGCACGAGCAGCGCCGTCTGGGCGGACCCGCTCGACCAGGTCACGATCCAGTGGCTGCGCAACGGCGTCGCGATCGAGGGCGCCGACGACGAGAGCTACCAGGTCGGGCCCGCCGACTCCGGCAAGGAGATCACGGTCCGGCAGACGGCCAGGCGCTCGCCGTACACCCAGGAGGCGGGCCACGGCGCGCCGGTGTCGTTCGCCTCGGTGGACGCCACGTCGGCGGCCAAGCAGATCGTCGGCGAGCCGGCACCGGTGGCCAGCACCCCCGCCGGCATCACCGGAACGCCCAAGGTCGGCAGCACGCTCAGCAGCACGGCGCCGACGTGGAACCTCGGCGGGGTCGCCAACGCCCTGGAGTGGTACGCCGACGGCGTGGCGACCGGCGTGACGGCCACCTCGTTCCCGCTCGGCGCGGGCCAGGTCGGCAAGCGGATCACGGTCGTCTACACCGGCACCCTCGCCGGTCACCTCAACGGCACCTCCACGAGTGCGTACGTCGACGTCGTGAAGGGTGACGCTCCGACCGCGAGCGCGGTCCCGTCGATCAGCGGGACGCCGAAGGTCGGTCAGTCCCTGACCGCGTCCTCCGGCACCTGGCCGGCACCGGGTCTCACCTTCGGCTACCAGTGGCAGCGGGCCGGCGCACCGATCGGTGGTGCCACGTCCTCGACGTACGCCGTCACCACGGCCGATGTCGGGAAGGCCATCACGGTGACGGTCGTCGCGACGCGCGCGGGCTACCAGGACGGGACCGCCACCAGCGCCGCCGTCACGGTCGTCAAGCGCGTATCGACGGTGACGATCGCGGCCCCCAAGAAGGCGACCTCGGGCAAGAACGCCACCGTCACCGGCACCATCACCGTCACCGGGGTCGCGGGGCCGCTCGGCGCCGTCACCCTGTTCGACGGCAAGAAGAAGGTCGGCACGGTGACCCTGAAGGCGACGGCGAAGGGCAAGGTCTCGTTCGTGCTCAAGAAGCTGAAGGCGGGCACGCACCAGCTGAAGCTCGTCTACGGCGGGACCGCGGACACGACGGGAGCGACCTCGAAGGTCGTCAAGCTCAAGGTGACCAAGGCGAAGAAGTCGAAGAAGGGCAAGCACCGCTTCGCCCTGCCGCGGCTTGCCTCGCTGTTCTGACCCCGTTCTGACACCGTGGGCCGCCCGTCGCTCCGCGCGGCGGGCGGTCCACCCAGCCCGGAGGAACTCGTGCGTCTCCATGCCCTGCTGACCGCGGCAGTCGCCGTCGCCGTGCTGTCGCTCGCCGGTTGCGGCGGCGGCTCGTCGGAACCCGACGACCCGAAGACGTCCGCCGCGTCCCCCTCGCGACCGTCGAACGCCCCGACCGCGCCGTACGGCGCGACGCTGGTGGCCGGCGAGGACGACACCGCGACGCTGACCAACGTCGGACGGAAGGCCGACCGCTACGTGGTGATGGTGAGCCCGTCGTTCCTCGGCACGGCCGTGCCGGCGTTCGTCGAGCTCGAGCCCGGCGCCAGCGCCGAGGTCCGCTACCACCTGGAGGACGCCGACGGGCGCGGCGGCTCCCCGGTCCTCCAGGCCCACAGCACGCTCACCGGCGAGGACACCGAGCTCGCCCTGGACTGATGCTCGGAGGAAGATGGGCTCGAACGGCCGCGGCGCCCCGTGAGCCACACTCCTCAGCCAGGACTGTCACTTCTCAGGCGTTGCTTCGGCTGAGAAGTGACGGTTTCACCGGTGCACCGGTGAAACCGCCACCGGGCAACGACTCAGCGCAGCGGCCGCACGTGCAGGCCGACCTCGGGGTCCACGATGACCTCCTGGGCGGCCGGCATGCCGTCGACGGTCAGCTCGACGTCGAGGGGCACGTTGCGCTTGACCATCGCCAGCGCGATCGGGCCGAGCTCGTGGTGGCGGGCCGAGGTGCCGACGAAGCCGACGACCTTCTCGCCGTGGAGCAGCTCGGCGCCCACGGCGGGAAGTCGGTTCTCCGAGCCGTCGAGGTGCAGCAGGGTGAGGCGGCGCGGCGGCCGGCCGAGGGTGTGCACCCGGGCGACGGTCTCCTGACCGCGGTAGCAGCCCTTGTCGAGGTGGACGGCAGGTCCGATCCAGCCGGCCTCGTTGGGGATCGTGCGGTGGTCGGTGTCGAGGCCGAGTCGGGGCTCGCCGCGGGCGATCCGCAACGCCTCGAACGCCCACAGGCCGCAGGCCGGGCCGGCCGCCTCGGCGTACGCCGTGAGCTGGTCGCGCGGGACCAGCTCGTAGCCGGCGTACGGACCGTGGTTTCGAGACGGTTGCTGCGCAACCTCCTCAACCACCGGGAATCGAGGCCTCCAGGTGAGCGCGAGCTCCTCGGTGACGTCGGCGACCTCGACCCGCATCATGAAGCGCATCCGGTCCAGGAAGGTCACGAGCGCCTCGGCCGCCCCGGGCTCGGTGAAGGCGGTGAAGGCCTCGCCGTCGTCGTACCCGAAGAAGGCGTGCTCGACGTGCCCGTTGGGGCTGAGGATCAGCACGCCGGTCCAGACCTTCGGCGCCAGGGCTTCGAGGTGCTGGGTGGTGAGCGAGTGCAGCCAGGTCAACCGGTCCGGGCCGGAGACGCGGGCCACGTCGTGGTGGGAGAGGTCGACGAAGCCCTCGCCCGACTCGAGCGTGCGCTGCTCTCCGTTGAAGGAGCCGTAGTGCGCGGCCACCTCACGGTCGATCCCGTCGGCGGCAACCGCCCCGGGCAGGTCAAGCAACGGGCTACGCATCCTGGTCCTCACACTCCACACATTCGCCGAAGATCGCCAGGTGGCCCACGTCGATCACGAACCCCTGCTCCTCGCGGAGCCGGCTCGCGAACGGAGCCAGCACCTCTGGGTCAACGGAGACGACGCGGTGACAATTCCGGCAGACCAGGTGGAAGTGCACGTGGTCGGTGACGGAGTGGTACGTCGGGGCGCGGTCCGACAGGTGCGTGTGCCGGACCAGGCCGAGCTCCTCGAGGACCTCGAGCGTGCGGTAGATCGTGGAGACGTTGACCGCGCTGGCGTGCTGCTGCACCTCGGCGAGGATCTCGTCGGGGGTGGCGTGGCCGAGCTTCTCGACCGCCTGGAGCACCAGCTGGCGCTGCGGGGTCAGCCGGTAGCCGAGGCTGTGCAACCGGGACGCGAGCTCGTCGGTCATCGGGGTCACTGACGCTCGAGCTGGGCCCACAGGTGCGGTTGGAGCGGCTGGCCCATGGCCTCCATGTCGTAGGCGTAGAGCAGGTCGCTGTTGACGTTGCCGTACAGGCGCTTGCCGCTCTTCACCTCCTTGGCCGACTCGGTGAAGCTCACCCCGGCCGTGTGCAGCTCGAGCTTGGCGGCCTCGGCCTTGCCGTACCAGATCTCGGAGATCCCGGACGAGTGCGAGAGCAGCAGCTCCATGTTGCCGCCCGGGCGGCAGCGCAGGAAGCCGGCCTCCTGCGCGGCGTCCCGCACCTTCTCACCGTCGGCATCGACGATCCAGGAGCGTGCGAAGTAGTGGAAGAACGGTCGGCCGTCGTGCGTGAAGACCAGCTCCTGGCCGTACTCGAACGGCTCGATCGTCGGGTAGTCACCCTTGCCGCGTCCGCCCCATCGACCCAGCATCCACGCCACCGGGGCGCAGTCGGGGTGGAGGTTGTCGGGCAGCTCGAACACCATGGCTCTCACTCTAGAGTGACCGCTATGACTCGCCCACTCGTCGTGAAGGTCACCTGCGGGGCCGACGACCCGGAGCGGTCCAACCAGGGCCTGACCGTCGCGGCGACCGCGCTGAGCGCGGGTGCCGAGGTGAGCCTGTGGCTGACCGGTGAGGGCGCCTGGCTGGGGGTGGCCGGTCGGGACGGTTTCACGCTCCCGCAGGCGGCGCCGGCGACCGACCTGGTCGCGGCCGTGGCCGCCGGCGGCCGGGTGACGGTGTGCACGCAGTGCGCCGCACGGCGCGACATCACCGAGGCCGACCTTCGTCCCGGCGTACGGATCGCGGGAGCGTCGACCTTCGTCGAGGAGGCGCTCGCGCCGGACGTCCAGGCACTCGTGTACTGACACCGGGCGCGCGGCGGTCCGTCAAGCACTAGTCTCGGCACCGATGGACGCGACACCACCACGCCGACCTGACGACGAGGTCGACACAGACGCCCAGCCCACCCGTTGGTGGCAACGCAAGCCGGAGCAGGCAGCTCCGTCGACGGCTCACGCACCCTCGACGCCGTCGACGCCCGCGCCGCCCGTGCCCGCGCCTGCGACGCGCGCTCCCGCCGACCTCGAGGCGGCGATCGAGCGCACCGCGGAGCTGCGGCGGCGCACCGAGCAGGCGGCCGCCGAGCAGGCCGCGGAGCGACTCGTCGCCGAGGAGGCCGCCCAGGCGTCGGCCCGCGCCCGCGCCGAGGCCGAGGAGGCCGCCGCCGAGCACGCGGCGAAGGCGCAGGAGGCGTACGACGCGCGGCGCGCAGCCGAGGAGGCGGGCGAGGCCCACGCCGCCGAGCGGACCCGGCTCGAGGAGGTGGCGACCGAGGCCGCCCGCGACCGGGCCGAGGCCGAGGAGGCCGCCCGCAAGCTGGTCGACTCGGCGAAGGTCGCGACCGCCCTGCGACTCGCGGCGGAGCAGACCGCCGCCCAGGCGACCGTCGACCGGACCGCCGCCGAAGAGGCCGCGCGCGACGCCGCCGAGCGGTCCGCTGCCGCGGACGCGGCGCGCGAGCAGGCCGAGACGAAGGCACGTGAGCAGGCCGAGGCGGCCACCGCCGCGCACTCCGCCCGGACCGACGCCGAGGAGGCCGCACGGGCGGCAGCGGCCGGCGCCGAAGAGTCGCTGCGCGAGCTCTCGGCCGCAGCCGAGCAGTCGCTGCGGGAGACGACCTCGACCGCCGAGGCCGCACTCCAGGAGACGGCCGCGTCGACCCACCAGGCACTGGTGGACACCACCAACTCCAGCCTGGAGTCCCTACGCGAGACGGCCGGCTCGGCCCAGGCCTCGCTGCAGGAGCTCGCGACGTCGACCGAGCAGTCCGTGCGCGACACTGCCGCCGGTGCCGAGGAGCGCGTCCGGGATGCCGCTGCGGAGGCCGACCAGTCGGTGCGGGCCGCCGAGGCGAGCGCCGGCCAGGCACTCGCCGACCGTGAGGCGGCCGAGGCGCGAGCGACCGAGCTCGCCGCGCAGCTGGCCGCCGCCACCCAGGCGCACGAGGACTTCGTACGAGTGGCCCAGGACAGCCGCGCCGCCGCCGAGCAGGAGGCGGCCGACCAGGCCACGGCCCGCGCCGCGGCGGAGGCCACGGCGCAGGAGGCCAGCCGGGTCCGGGCCGCCGCCGACGAGGCCGCCGCCGAGCACGCCCGTCTCGCCGACGAGGCCCACCTCGCGCGCACCGAGGCCGAGGAGAGCGCCCGCCTGCAGACCGCCGCCGCCGAGGCCGCCGCCGTCGCCCGCACCGCTGCGGAGCAGGCCGCGACCCGACAGGCCGAGGCCGCCGGGGCAGCGGCGGCGGGCGAGGAGAAGGCTCGTCGGACCGCCGCGGAGATGGCCGTGGCACTCCAGGTCGCCAGTGAGGCTCGGATCGCGGCCGACGACAGTGCACGCGCCCAGGCCGAGCAGGCCCAGCAGGCACACGCAGCCCGGCTCGCCGCCGAGGAGACCGCGACCGCAGCGGTCGCGGCCCGTGAGGAGGCCGAGCACCAGGCCCGCGCCCAGATCGACCTCGCGGCCGCGGCGCACGGCGACCGCACCGCCGCCGAGCGGGAGGCCGCTGCGGCCGCCGAGCGCGCGGAGGCCGCGCAGGCAGCTCGCGAGCAGGCCGAGATGCGGGCCAGCGAGCAGGCCGAGGCCGCGGCGCAGGCGGCCACCGACCAGACGGCCGCACACCAGCGCGCCGAGCAGCAGGCCGAGGACGCACGCGCCGCCCACGAGGCGCGCGCCGCCGCCGACGCCACCGCGCAGGAGCACGCCGCCGCCCGCGAGGCAGCCGAGCTCGCCGCGACCGAGGCCCTCGAGGCACGTCGCGTCGCGGAGGAGGACGCCCGCGCCCAATCCGAGCTCGCCGCGGCCGCGGCGGCGGAGCGTCAGGCCGCGGAGCAGAAGCTGCGCGAGATCCTGGACGCGGCCACGGCCGCGACCGAGCGTCAGGCCGAGGAGCTGCGGGTCGCGGTCGAGGCGCGCGCGGCCGCCGAGCAGGCGGCAGCCGAGCAGGCGCGCCTCCGGGCCGAGGCCGAGGCGGTCACCGCCGAGCGCACCACCGACCGCAGCGCGGTCGAGGCCGCCGTACGCCACCAGGCAGAGATCGCCGAGGAGGCGATGCAGGAGCGGGTCGCCGCCGAGGAGAAGGCTCGCGAGCTCGCCCAGGAGCTTGCGGCCGTCCGCGCCGAGCTGCTGGAGCTGCAGAGCCAGAAGCGCGGATGGCGACGGTCACACTGACCGTCCCCGTTTACCGAGAGTTAACGCGAATCCCCAGTGTCCACTGGGGTTTCGCGCCATCGACTTGAACGGGCACGCACAATGGCGGCATGTCTGAGAGCACTCGGCTAGACGACAGCTGTCGGCGTTGCGGGCACACGCGGCGGCATCCACCCAGCGGCGTCTCCCAGCTCGCCCGCCGCGTCGTCGGCCGCAAGCCTCCCCGGGTCGAGTGCGGCGAGCAGACCGAGCTCGGCTGGGGCTGCCCCTGCCGCAGCCGCTTCCACGCGAGCTAGCGAGCCCGCAGGCCCGCCCGCAACGCGGTCGCGATCTCGGCGTTGGCCGCGCGGGCGGTGTCGCCCACGCCGACGATGTTGAAGAAGCCATGGATGAGGCCGTCGAAGCGGCGCAGCTCGACCAGCGCACCGGCCCCGGCGAGCCGACGGGCGAAGGCCTCGCCCTCGTCCCGCAGCGGGTCGAACCCGGCGGTCGCGACGTACGCCGACGCCAGACCGCGCGGCAGCTCGCCGTACACCGGCGAGACCCTGGGGTCACGCGGATCGGCGCCGGCGACGTACGACGTCCCGGCGAGGTCCATGAACGCCTTGGTGAGGTAGAAGCCCTCGGCGAAGAGCCGCGCGCTCTCGGTGTCGCGGACGGCATCCGTCACCGGGTAGACGAGCAGCTGGAAGGCGAGCGGCAGCCCCGTCCTCGCCGCCTCGACGGCGACCCCGATCGCCAGGTTGGCACCCGCCGAGTCCCCGCCGACGGCCAGCCGTGCCGGATCGACCCCGAGCTCGTCGGCGTGCTCCACGACCCAGCGGTACGCCGACAGCGCGTCGTCGTACGCCGCCGGGAACGGCTGCTCCGGAGCCAGCCGGTAGTCGATCGCGAGCACCCGTACGCCGGACCGTTCGGCGAGGAACCGGCAGATCGGGTCGTGGGACTCCAGGTCGCCGTACATGAACCCGCCGCCGTGGAAGAAGACCAGCAGCGGCCCGCGCGACAGCGACGGCGTGTACAGGCGGGCAGGCAGCCCGGCCACGAGCAGCTCTCGGACCTCGCTCACCGGCTGGCGCCCGGCCGTCATCCGGGTGTGCCGACGCACCGCCCGCCGGCCCTCGGGGATCGGCAGCGTCTCGGCACCGCGCTCGCCGACCAGGCGCTGCAGCCGCAGCATCAGCTGGACGTCCGTGGCCAGCGGCGCGCCGTCGGCCACCACCGGCCGGCCGGCCAGCACCCGTTGCAGAGGCGCGGGAAGCCTCAGCGCCGCATGGAGTCCGAGCATCTTGGCGCGGTCGAGGGCGGTCACGAGCGCAACCTACCGTTCACCTCGCAGTGCGAGACTGGCGACATGACGCTCGACAGCCTGCCCTCGGACGCGGTCCATGGCGAGGGAGTCCCGGAGGAGACTTTCGACGTCGAGCCGCCGTACGAGCCCGACGACGAGGCCCTGGCGGCAGTCGAGAAGTACACCGACCGGTTCCTGGACCGCGAGGTCTCCTGGCTGCGCTTCAACCAACGCGTCCTCGAGCTCGCGGAGGACCGACAGCTCCCGCTGCTGGAGCGGACCCGCTTCCTGGCGATCTTCACCAGCAACCTGGACGAGTTCTTCATGGTCCGGGTCGCCGGCCTCAAGCGCCGGATCGCAGCCGGTCTGGCCGTGCCGGCCGCCTCCGGTCTGATGCCGAGCGAGGTGCTCGAGCTGATCTGGTCGACGACCCGGGAGCTCGTCGAGCGCCAGGCTCGGCTCTTCCGCGACGAGATCGTCCCCGCTCTCGCCGACGCCGGGATCGAGCTGGTCCGCTGGGACGACCTCGACCGCGAGGAGCAGAAGCACTGCAAGCGGCTGTTCAAGGACCGGGTCTTCCCGGTCCTCACCCCGCTCGCCGTGGACCCCGCCCACCCGTTCCCGTACATCTCCGGGCTCTCGCTCAACCTCGCGGTGCTGATCCGCAACCCGAAGACCGGCAAGGAGCACTTCGCCCGGGTGAAGGTGCCGCCGATCTTCTCCCGCTTCGTGCCGGTCGGCAACCAGCGCTTCGTGCCGCTCGAGGACGTCATCGGCGAGCACCTGAAGCGGCTCTTCCCGGGGATGGAGGTCCTCGAGGTCCACACCTTCCGGGTGACGCGCAACGAGGACCTCGAGGTCGAGGAGGACGACGCCGAGAACCTGCTCGCCGCACTCGAGAAGGAGCTGCTCCGTCGCCGGTTCGGCCCACCGGTCCGGCTCGAGGTCGAGGAGTCGATCGCGCCGCAGGTGCTGGCGCTACTGGTCTCGGAGCTCGGCGTACGCGAGGAGGAGGTGTTCAAGCTCCGCGGCCCCCTCGACCTGCGCGGCCTGCACGACATCGCCGACCTGCCGCGCCAGGAGCTGAAGTACCCCGCGTTCGTCCCGACCACCCACTACCGGCTGGCCGAGGTCGAGTCCGCGGCCCCGGTCGACGTCTTCAAGGCGGCCCGGCGGCACGACGTACTCCTGCACCACCCGTACGACTCGTTCGCCACGTCGGTGCAGCGGTTCATCGAGCAGGCCGCCGCCGACCCCCACGTGCTCGCGATCAAGCAGACCCTCTACCGGACCTCCGGCGACAGCCCGATCATCGACGCCCTCATCGACGCGGCCGAGGCCGGCAAGCAGGTGCTGGTCATCGTCGAGATCAAGGCGCGCTTCGACGAGGAGGCCAACATCCGGTGGGCCCGCAAGCTGGAGCAGGCCGGCTGCCACGTCGTCTACGGCCTGGTCGGGCTCAAGACCCACTGCAAGCTCGCCATGGTGGTGCGCGACGAGCCCGACGGCATCCGCCGCTACACCCACATCGGCACCGGCAACTACAACCCGAAGACGTCCCGGCTCTACGAGGACGTCGGCCTGATCACCACCGACGAGCGGATCGGCGACGACGTCGCCCACCTCTTCAACAACCTGTCCGGCTGGTCGCGCAACGCGTCGTACGACGAGCTGCTGGTCGCGCCCGACTCGGTGCGCTCCGGGCTGGTCGACCAGATCCACCGCGAGATCGCCCACCACCAGGCCGGCCGGACCGCGGGGATCCGGCTCAAGGCCAACTCCGTGGTCGACGAGGCGGTCATCGACGCGCTCTACCTCGCGTCGCAGGCCGGGGTGCGGGTCGAGCTCCTCGTCCGGGGCATCTGCTCGCTGCGACCGGGGGTGCCGGGCCTGTCCGAGACGATCTCGGTGCGGTCGGTGCTGGGGCGGTTCCTGGAGCACAGCCGGATCTTCTGGTTCGAGAACGACGGCGACCCGCAGGCCTGGATCGGCTCGGCCGACATGATGCACCGCAACCTGGACCGGCGGGTCGAGGTGCTGGTGCGGCTGCCCGGCGAGGAGAACGTGAGTGCGGTCGGCGGGCTCCTCGACCGCGCCTTCGACGAGAGCACCGGAGCGTGGGAGCTCGACAGCGACGGCCAGTGGAGCCGCAACGCGGGCACGGTGCATCTCCAGGAGACCCTGATCGAGGCGCAGCGCCGGAGACGGTGACCTGGCCCACCCCATGACCGGCGCTCGGCGTACGACGAGGCCCGCACTTGCGCGATTCGACCGGCCACCCCCTAGTCTGATCGCGTTCGTTTCCTCCTCATCAGGAGTTATCAGTGGGATTCCGATTCCGCCCTGTCGACACCTCGTTCTACATCCTCTTCACCGAGCAGGCGCAGCACCTCGTGACCGGTGCTTCGCTGCTTGCGGAGATGCTCGCCGAGGGCGCCGACCACAACGACGTGGCACGTCGCATGCGGGAGGCGGAGCACAACGCCGACGAGACCACCCACGCGATCGTCAAGAAGGTGAACTCGACCTTCGTGACGCCGTTCGACCGCGAGGACATCTACGCGCTGGCCTCCGGCCTCGACGACGTGATGGACCTGATGGACGAGGTCGTCGACATGATCCTGCTGTACGAGGTGAAGCTGCTGCCGCCGGAGCTGTCCACCCAGGTGGAGGTCCTCCAGCGCTGCGCCGAGCTGACGGCGTCGTCGATGCCGAACCTGCAGTCGCTGCAGTCGCTCGAGGAGTACTGGATCGAGATCAACCGGCTCGAGAACGCCGGCGACAAGAACCACCGTCGTACGATCGCGAAGCTCTTCAGCGGCGAGTTCAAGACCATCGAGGTCCTGAAGCTCAAGGACATCGTCGAGTCTCTCGAGGAGGCGATCGACGCGTTCGAGAAGGTCGCCAACATCGTGGAGCAGATCGCCGTCAAGGAGTCCTGACCGCTCATGGAACTCGCGATCGTCATCGCGGTCGTGGTCGTCGCCCTGGTCTTCGACTACACCAACGGCTTCCACGACGCGGCGAACGCCATCGCCACCTCGGTGTCGACGCGCGCCCTGACGCCGCGCATCGCCCTGGTACTGGCCGCGGTCATGAACTTCGTCGGCGCCCTCCTCGGCCAGGAGGTGGCGCACACCGTCAGTGACGTCATCTCGGTCAACGGCGAGGCCGGCCTGGTCGTCGTACTCGCCGGCCTCTTCGGCGCGATCGTCTGGAACCTGATCACCTGGTACTTCGGGCTGCCCTCCTCGTCGTCGCACGCCCTCATCGGCGGCCTCGTCGGGTCCGCGATCACGGCCGGCGCGATCGTGCACTGGGCGACGATCGTCGACAAGGTGCTGATCCCGATGGTGCTGTCGCCGATCTTCGGCTTCTTCGCGGCGTTCGCGGTGATGCTCGCGATCATGTGGATCTTCCGGAAGCGGAACCCGCACAAGGTCTTCCGCGGCTTCCGGATGGCTCAGGTCTTCTCCGCCGCCGCCCTCGCCCTCGGCCACGGCCTGCAGGACGCGCAGAAGACGATGGGCGTCATCTTCCTGGCGCTCACCACCGCCGGCTACTACACGAACGCCCAGGGTGAGCCACAGGAGAACCTCCCCCTCTGGGTCGTCGTCCTCGCGGCCTCCGCGATCTCGCTCGGCACCTACTCCGGTGGCTGGCGGATCATGCGCACCCTCGGCCGCCGGATCATCCACCTCGACCCGGCCCGCGGCTTCGCCGCCGAGTCGGTCGGCGCGAGCGTCCTCTACACGACCGCGTTCGTCTTCCACGCTCCGATCTCGACGACCCACACCATCACCTCCGCGATCATGGGCGCCGGCGCCACCAAGCGCTTCTCCGCCGTCCGCTGGGGTGTCGCCCGCTCGATCGTCGCCGCCTGGGTCCTCACCTTCCCCATGGCCGGCCTCGTCGCCGCCGGGTTCTACGTCGTACTGCATGACGTGCTTGGGGTCTGAGGTTTTGGGTAGTCCCTGACGTTTCCGGGGACATCGGAGCGAAAATCGCCCAGAATCGTCAGGGACTACCCCGACACTTTGCTCAGGCAGCCCGATGAGCGAGCAACCGAGCCCGCCAGTACTCGTCGAGGGCCCGCCGGGCTGCCACCGTCGAGGTGTCTCGCCACCACGCGGGCTGTTCGAGCGTCCATCGGCGACGAGACTCAGGCACGTCGGCTGCCCGCTGATACGTCTCGTGCAGGCGCACGATGAAGCGCGACGGATCGTGACGATCTCCGCTGAGCATCGTGACGCCCTCCAGGCCATGGGCCCGGAACTCGGCCTCGCGATCGACGTCCTTCGCCCGCTGCCTCCCGGCGAGGTGCAACGACCCGTCGTAGTCCGCGTAGACACCGTGGACCGGATCGATCAGATCGGGTGCGCCGAGCAGCTCGCCCGCGATGTTGAACACGGGCGCGTTGCACACGGGCCACGGACAGCCCGCGTCCAGCTTCCAGACCAGCCGCATGTCCACCTCGGTCGGAGACCACGCGTTCTCGTCGGCGAGGCCGCAGGCCTCCCGGAACATCGGCATCCCGGTCCACCCGTTGAGCCCGCGCCCGTAGGCCACGACCTCGGCGATCGAGACGTGGTCGTTGAAGCAGGCCATGTCCAAGGTGACGACCGCGTCGCGTACGTCGCGGGCGTAGCGCATCTCGAAGCAGACCGACCTCACCAGCGTCGTCGTACGCACGCCGTCGGCCATCACGAGGTCGCCGGGCGCCAACCGCTCCTCGCTCGTGGCGATGCCCGGCTGCGGTCGGATGGCTCGGTTGCCTCCGATGGCGAGCGTCACGGGCCGGGTTCGGCCACCGCCCCACGGCGTACCGCCGAACCAGGTCGCTCCCTCCCACGCAAGGTGCGCCCACCCGGTCACCCCACCCCAATCGTCGGGGAGCACTGCCGCTGCCTCGGCCACCCGCTGGTCGACCGGGGTCGAATCGACGCCCGCGGGGACATACAGGCCGCGGCTCGAACGCCGCCAGCCGCTGCCACTGGCAACGTCAGGGGTCGGCCCTGACCTGCCGGCGGGATCAGTTCGCACCGGTACGACGACCGGCCGCGTCACTCCCGAGAGATCCATGCCGAGACGGTGCCTGATCGGGCGAGATCCTGCTGCGCTCATCCACAGGGCCAACGGCGGGGTAGTCCCTGACGTTTCCGGGGTCATCTGAGCGAAAATCGCCCGGAAACGTCAGGGACTACCCCTTCACCCACCCACCACCCCCACCTGAGCACCTTGCATTTCTCTTGTAGGAAAACGAGGGATTGGGCGGGCGGTGTCTTGAGATCGAGAGGGTTTGATCGGGGTCATCACCAGACACGGAGGTCTGGGGGAACCTTGGGGGAGGAACCCGATGCGCAGCACCATGGCCCGCACCAACGCGGCCAAGCTCTTCGCCACCGTCGCACTCGTCGCCAGCGCGGGGGCCGTCGCCGGGATCGGGACGTACGGCGCCTACACGGACACCACGTCCGCCGATGTCAGCGTCGGGAGCGCCAAGGTCAGCGTGCTGATGAACGACAGCGACCAGGGCATCCACGTCGACGCGAAGAACATGGTCCCGGGCGACAAGGTCGTGTTCCCGGTCTCCATCAAGCGCGCGGCCGGCTCCGCCGAGCTCGGCGACCTGTCCCTGCAGACCTCGGTGACCAACCAGAACGCGCTCACCGACGCGCTCCGGCTCACCGTCGACAGCTGCAGCAAGGCCTGGACGGTCAGCGGCTCCGCCGTCACCTGCTCGGGTACGACGACCAACGTGTCGACCGACGGCGGTCTGGTCGGCAACGGCGCGACCAGCGCGTGGGGCCAGACCTCCAACTGGGTCCCGAACCTCAACGGCAACGCCCCGGTCTACCTGCGCGCGACCCTGTCGCTGCCCAACAGCGCGGGCAACAACACGGCCGGACTCACGACCGGCATCACCTGGACGCTGACCGGCACCCAGCGGACCGCCAAGACGACCGTCGTGACGCCGTGAGCGGCAAGCGGATCATCAGCGGGATCCTGAGCCTGGCCCTCACGGCCGGCGTCCTCGGGTTCCTCGTCCTCGCGGTCGGCCCGCACGTCTTCGGCTACCGCACGGCCGTGATGCTCACCGGCAGCATGACCGGGACGATCGACCGCGGCGACATCGTGGTCTCCGTCCCGCGCCCGGCCGACGACGTCGAGGTCGGCGACATCCTCACCTTCCAGGCGCCGGTGGCGGACCGCCACGTCGAGACCCACCGCGTCGTCGCCGTCCAACACACCGGCGACGGCGCCACCGAGATCAGGACCCAGGGCGATGCCAACAGCGCCCCGGACCCATGGCGGGCCACCATCTCCGACGACACGGTCTGGGAGACGGCGTACGTCGTGCCCAAGGCCGGCCACGTCGTTCAGGCGGTCCGCTCGACCGTCGTCCGGTACGGCGCCGTGTGGGTCGCCCTCGGCGGCGTCATCCTGCTCGGTCTCAGCCTGATCTGGCGCCAGCAACCACCGCGCCACCGCCGGGAGGCCGCGGTCGCGCGACCGCGCCTCACCCTCGTGACATCGGAGCCACGCTCATGATCACCGACGCCTCGAACTTCGTGCCGCTGCGGCCGCGCCGGCTGGTGGCCGCCCGCGACGAGGTCGAGCTCGACGGACCGGGCACCCGGTTCACGGCCGGCCAGCTCGTCGACGAGCCGATCGGGGCCCGCCTCGGATCGGTGCTTCAGCTGGCGGCGCGCAAGCGGTAGCCCACGCCACGCACGGTCTCCACGAACCGCACCTCACCGCGCCGGTCCCCCAGCTTGCGGCGCAGGTTGCCCATGTGGACCTCGACGTGGTGGGTCTCGCCCCAGCTCTGGCCCCAGACCTCCTGCATCAGCAGCGCCCGCGGCCACACCCGGGTCGGCGATCGCATCAGCGTGGTCAGCAGGTCGAACTCGGTCGGCGTCAGGTCGACCTCCTCCCCCGCCCGCCACGCCCGGTGGGCATCGACGTCGACGAGCAGGTCACCGTGGCGCAGCACCTCGTGATCGGCGGTCGCGTCGGGGAGCGCACCGACCGGCGCCACGTCGTACGCCGTCTCCGGCGCCTCGAGGAAGTGCCGCGGACGGCGGAACATCGCGTTCACCCGCGCCTTGAGCTCGCGGACGCTGATCGGCTTGGCGAGGTAGTCGTCGGCCCCGGTCTCGAGGCCGATCAGGCGGTCGATCTCATCGGCCTGCGAGGTCACCATGACGACGTATGCGTCGGTGATCGGCCGGATCCGGCGGCACACCTCGAGCCCGTCGATCCCGGGCAGCCCGACGTCGAGGGTGACCAGGTCGGGGCGCAGCGCCGCGACCAGGGCGACGCCCTGCTGGCCGTCGGTCGCGATCGCCACCTCGAAGCCCTGCGAGGACAGCGCGCACTCGAGGAGCGACGCGGTGTCCGCGTCGTCCTCGATCACGACTGCACAGCGAGGCATAGTCGGACCATCGGCCACGCAAGGGAGATCTTGAGCGGTTACCCGAAACGGCCGGAGATGTACGCCTCGGTGGACTCCTCGTCCGGGTTGGTGAACATCTTGTTGGTCGGGTTGAACTCGACCAGGTGACCCGGCTCGCCGGTCGCCTTGAGGTTGAAGAAGCCGGTGTCGTCGGAGACCCGCGCCGCCTGCTGCATGTTGTGGGTCACGATCACGATCGTGTACTCGGACTTCAGCTCGTGGATCAGGTCCTCGATCGCCGACGTCGAGATCGGGTCCAGCGCGGAGCACGGCTCGTCCATGAGCAGCACCTCCGGCTCGACGGCGATCGCGCGGGCGATGCACAGCCGCTGCTGCTGGCCGCCGGAGAGCCCCATGCCGGGCTTGGCGAGCCGGTCCTTGACCTCGTTCCAGAGGTTCGCCGACCGCAGCGACCTCTCGACGATCGAGTCGGCCTCGGCCTTCTTCATCTTCTTCGAGTTCAGCTTGCTGCCCGCCAGGACGTTGTCGTAGATCGACATCGTCGGGAACGGGTTGGGCCGCTGGAAGACCATGCCGATCTGACGGCGTACGGCGACCGGGTCGATCGCGGGGTCGTAGAGCGACTGCCCCGACACCATCACCTTGCCCTCGACGCGGGCGCCGGGGATGACCTCGTGCATCCGGTTGAGGGTGCGCAGGAAGGTCGACTTGCCGCACCCCGACGGACCGATGAACGCGGTCACCGCCTTGGCGCGGATCGTCATGTTGACGCCCTGCACGGCGAGGAAGTCGCCGTAGTAGATGTTCAGGTCGGAGACGTCGATGCTCTTGGCCATGGTTTCTCTCTCACACAGGCGCGCTCAGCGGCGCCGTTCGGTCTTGGGGGCGAAGTAGGTGCCGATGACGCGAGCCACGAGGTTGAGCACCATCACGATAACGATGAGCACGAGGGCGGCGCCCCACGCACGGGCATAGCCGGGCGGGTCGCCCTCCATGCCCACCGGCACCACGCCGGGCGAGCTGTACTGGCTGAAGATGTAGACCGGCAGGGTCATCATCCGACCGTCGAACAGGTTGAAGTTCACGGTGTCGGTCGCGCCGGCCACCACGAGCAGCGGTGCGGTCTCACCGATCACCCGCGAGATCGCCAGCACGACGCCGGTGATGATGCCGCCCATCGCGGTCGGGAGCACCACCTTGACGATCGTGCGCCACTTCGGGATGCCGAGTGCGTACGACGCCTCGCGCAGGTCGCTCGGCACCAGCCTGAGCATCTCCTCGGCCGAGCGGACCACCGTCGGGATCATCAGCAGCGACAGCGCGACCGCGCCACCGAAGCCGATCCGGATCGCCGGCCCGAAGATCAGCACGAAGAGCGACAGCGCGAAGAGGCCGGCCACGATCGACGGGATGCCGGTCATCACGTCGACGAGGAAGGTCGTGACCCTGGCCAACCGGCTGCCCCGGCCGTACTCCACCAGGTAGATCGCGGTGAAGAGCCCGATCGGGATCGAGATCAGCGCGGCGGCCGTGGTGACCAGGATCGTGCCCCACAGCGCGTGGTAGATGCCGCCGCCCGCACCGACGACGTTGCGCATGTCGTAGGTCAGGAACTCGCCGCTGATGACCGCGATGCCGTTCTTGACGACCAGCCAGATCAGCCAGACGAGCGGGACGAGCACGACGCCGAAGGCGGCCCACACGAGCGAGGTGGCGAGCCGGTCCGCGGCGGACCGCTTGCCCTCGAGCAACAGCGACCAGAGGGGTAGTCCGACGGCCATCAGGACGATCGCGAGCACCAGGCCGGCGAACGGGTTCCACCCGAGCAGCAGGGTGAGCAGCCCGGCGATGCCGAGCGAGATCGCGGCGACCAGCAGCACCGCCCACTTCGGCAGCCGCGGCTGCGCGAGGTTGGCCGTGATCGCGAAGGAGTCCGGCTCCAGCGGAGTCATGGTGCTCATCGGGTCACCTTCTTCTCGCCGCGACCGATCACCCAGCGGGCCGCGAAGTTCACCGCGAAGGTGACCGCGAAGAGCACCAGGCCGGTCGCGATCAGCACTGCCTGCTTGTCGGGCGACGCCTCCTTGTAGTTGGAGGCGATGTTGGAGGCGATGGTCGCGGGGTTGGTGTCGGAGATCAGGTTCAGCGTCACCACCGGCGTCGCCGAGAGGACCATCGCGACCGCCATGGTCTCGCCGAGCGCCCGGCCCAGCCCGAGCATGACGGCCGAGATGACCCCCGAGCGGGCGTACGGGAAGACCGCGAGCCGGATCATCTCCCAGCGGGTGGCGCCGAGGGCCATCGCGGCCTCCTCGTGCAGCCGCGGCGTCTGCGCGAACACTTCCCGCGAGATCGCGGTGGTGATCGGGACGACCATGATCGCCAGCACGATCCCGGCGGTGAGCATGGTCCGGCCGGTCACCGACGGCGGCCCGGCGAAGAACGGGATGAAGCCGAGGTTGTCGTAGAGCCAGTCGATCAGCGGCCGCGTGGCCGGGGCGAGCGCCAGGCCGCCCCACAGGCCGTAGACGACGCTGGGCACGGCCGCGAGCAGGTCGATCACGTACGCGATCGGGGCCGCGACCCGCGGTGGCGCGTAGTGGGAGATGAAGAGCGCGACGCCGATCGAGAACGGCACCGCGATCACCAGCGCGACGACGGCGGCCAGGATCGTGCCGAAGACCAACGGGCCGACGTACGACCAGAAGTCCGTGGCCGGGGCATAGATCGCCTCGGGCGCGCTGAGCCCGGGGAACCCCTCGATCGCGAGGAAGACGAAGACGCCGGCCAGCGCCAGCATGATCGTCAGGGCGGCGACCCGGGCGGTGCCGGCGAAGATGCGGTCGCCCGGCCGGACCACGGGCCTGTCGGCCCGGGGCGGCTGGGGTGGTGCGGTGACGGACACGGGGCTCCTGTCGGGAGGGTGCTACTGCCTCATGGACGTACGGCGACCCGGGTCGCGGGCCGCCGTACGTCCACGGTCGTTACTTGGCGGAGATGGCGCTGACGATCTCGACGGCCTTGGCGGAGAGCTCGGCGTCCAGCGGAGCGGAGCCGGCCTGGGTGGCGCCGGCCTGCTGGCCCGCGTCCGAGACGATGTAGGACAGGAAGCCCTTCACCATCGCGGCCTCGTTGGCGTCGTCGTAGGTCTGGCAGGCGATGAGGTACGACGCCAGCAGCACCGGGTAGGCGCCGGCCTCGGTGGTGGTGCGGTCGATGTCCATCGCCATGTCGACGTCGGCGCGACCCTCGACCGGCTTGGAGACGGCCAGGGCCTTCGCGGCGCCGTCGGCGGACGGGGCGACGAACTCCTCGCCGACCTTGACCGACACCAGGCCGAGGCCGCCGGCCTGGCTCTCGTCGGCGTAGCCGATGGTGCCCTCGCCACCCTTGACCGCGGCGACCAGACCGGACGTGCCCTCGGCGGCCTCGCCACCCTTGATCGGCCACACGCCGTCGGGGTCGTGGCTCCAGGCGCCGTCACCGGCCTTGCTCAGGTAGTCGGTGAAGTTGTCGGTGGTGCCCGAGTCGTCCGAGCGGTGCACCGGCGAGATCTTCGTGTCCGGCAGCTCGACGCCGTCGTTGAGCGCGGCGATGGCCGGGTCGTCCCAGGTGGTGACCTTGCCGTCGAAGATCGACGCGACCGTCTTGGCGTCGAGGTTCAGCGAGTCCACGCCGGGGAGGTTGAAGATGATCGCGATCGGGCTGACGTACGCCGGCACCTCGATCGCGTCCTCGCCGCCGCAACGCTCCTTGGCGGCGGTCAGCTGGCCCTCGTCGTCGCTCAGGTAGGAGTCGGAACCGGCGAACGAGTAGGCCTTGTTGATGAAGTTCTCGCGCCCGGTGCCGGAGCCGACCGGGTCGTAGGTGATGGTGACGCCGGAGTTCTCGGTCTGGAACGCCGCGCGCCAGGCCGTCTGGGCGGAGTCCTGCGAGCTGGCGCCGCCGCCGGCGAGGGAGCCACTGAGGCTGCCGGCGGCGGCGTTGCTGCTGTCGTCGCCGGCGTCGTCGCTGCTGTTGCCCGCACCGCAGCCCGTGAGGGCGAGCGCGAGAACGGCGATGCCAGGCACGACTGCCCGGCGGATGGAAGTGCGGATCACTTCAAGACTCCTCTGTCTTCTTTGTCTCTGACAACAGCGAAGTTAGGGAGTGGAAGTGGACGGTTCCGGGGTCGTCGGTGAACGAGCGGTGAACTCGGGTCGCCCAATTGGGGACCAGAAGTCGCTCACGAGACGGCGATCACGTGAACAAGCCCGGAGGCGGTTGACTCAGCCGGTCCGGTGGACTTCGGTAGCGGTCACCGTGCCCTGACGCAGGTGGACGACCAGCATCGACCCGGGCTCCAGCTTGGTGTCGTCGACTCCCAAGGCGTCGAGCACCGACGGCAGGACCGGTCGATGGGTGCAGAGGACCGCCGACTCGTCCCCGGCGACCAGGTTGTCGACCACCTCGACGACCGCGGCGGCACTCGCCCCCTCCTCGCTCACCCCGTCGGCGATCTCGAGCTGCCAGCCTGTCGTGGCGACGTACGGCGTGACGGTGTCGAGGCAGCGCAGGCTGCCGGAGCTGACCACCCGGGTGACGTCGTACGCCGCGAGCACCGGCACCAGCCGCTGCGCCTGGGAGTAGCCGAGCTGGACGAGCGGACGCACCCGGTCGTCCTGCCGCCAGCCCTTGCGAGACCTCGCTTCGCCGTGGCGGAGCACCACGACCGCGTGGGTCTTGCGTCGCTGCGGCCGGGCCTCCTTCAGCGTCGCGCGGTCGTAGTCGTAGGTGAGCCGGTCCATCGCCTCGTCGTACGGCACCCACTCGACGACGTCGATCTCGTCGTTGGGGCGGTAGCCGGAGACGTCGTCGTCGCCGACCACCCGCCCCAACCAGTACGAGACCTGCTTGGTGCGGCCGCCGGTCACCGGGTAGCGCTGTGCCGAGAGCGGGACCCCCAGCCGCACGTGCAGTCCGGTCTCCTCGGCCACCTCGCGGACCGCGGCGGCCGTGACGTGCTCCCCCGGGTCGAGCTTGCCCTTCGGGAAGGACCAGTCGTCGTAGCGCGGGCGATGCACCAGAAGCACCCGCTTCCCGGGGCGGAAGACGACGGCGCCGGCGGCGAGCACGTCCTTCGTGGCCATAGCGTTAGTGTCACACCAGCCCGGCCTGATGAGGAGACCCGACCTGTGCCCAAACGCGTGCTGCTCGCGCTCGTGGCGGTGGTGGGGCTGGCCCTGCTGGCCGCGGCCGTGATCGTCGCCGTCCGGTGGTGGCAGGACCGGGACGAGACCAGGTTCGAGCAGGCGACGTCGTACGCCCCACCCGACGCGGAGCGCCTCTCCTGGACCGACTGGGCCGCGGTCCGCAAGCAGGTCGGCTCCGACCTGGACGCGGCGCACGACGCCGACCTGTCGTCCGCGTCCGCCCTCGTGGAGTCGGCGCCGGTGCTCGACAGCAAGTTCGGCTTCTCCCCCGCCAACGCCGACTGGGAGCTCTTCAGCCAGTCCGGCGATGGCGCCGTCGTCATCGTCAAGCTCCCGGACGGCGACGCCGTCGACGCCGTGGCCGACCACCTCGACGACGTCGGGTTCACCCGGCCGGACAGCGACACCGGCGTCTGGGCCGGCGGCGACACCCTGCTCCCGGAGATCGGCGACAACCTCACGCCCGAGCTGCAGTACGTCGCCCTCGACGCCGACGAGGGACTCGTCCTCACCAGCGACCGGGCCGAGTACCTGCAGCAGGTCGTCGACGGACTCGGCGACGGCGAGCTGCCCGAGCCGATGCGCTCGGTCGTCGACGGCTCCGGGGAGCCGTTGACGGCGGCGGTGTACGACGGCGACCGCGTCTGCTCGGCGCTCGCGATGAGCCAGGCGGACGCCGACGACCAGGCGACGGCCGACTGGCTGGTCCACGAGGCGGGCACGGTCGACCCGATGACGGCGTTCGCGATGTCGGTGCAGCCCGGCGGCGACGTACGTGCGGTGCTGGCGTTCGCCGACGATGACCAGGCGCGCACCAACGCCGACAGCCGCGCCACCCTCGCGACCGGGCCCGCGCCGGGCCAGGGCGGCACCTTCGCCGAACGGTTCTCGGTCGCGTCGGCGACCGCCGAGGGTGAGCTCGTGACCCTCGACCTGGTGCCGCGGGAGGGGTCCTACGTGTTCTCGGACCTCTCGAGCGGGCCGGTGCTGTTCGCCACCTGCTGATGTCAGCGGAAGGTCACGCGAGCTGGTAGCCGGCCTCCTCGACCGCGGCCGCCACCGACTCCCGTCGCAGGGGGAGGTCGCTGGACACGGCGACTCGACCCGACTCGAGCTCGACCTCGACCGACTGGACGCCGTCCAGGGCGGCCAGCTCCTCGCGCACGGCCGACACGCAGTGTCCGCAGGTCATGCCCACGACCTGCCAGCTCGTGGTCGTCGGGGCGGTCACGACTTCACCAGCCGGGTGATCGCCTCCACGGCCTCGCCGATCTTCTCCTGCGCCGCTTCGTCGCTGGCGCGCGCCGCATCGACCACGCAGTGCGTGAGGTGTTCCTCGACCAGGCCGAGGGAGACCGCCTGCAGGGCCTTCGTCATCGCGGCGACCTGGGTGAGGATGTCGATGCAGTACTGCTCCTCCTCGACCATGCGCTGCAGGCCGCGGGCCTGGCCCTCGATGCGGCGCAGCCGACGGAGGTAGTCGTCCTTGCGCTGGATGTAGCCGTGTTGGTGCTCGTCCGTGCCGTGCTCACTCATGGGCCGAGCATACCCCGCAGGGGTATGCGATTCCGGAGCGCCGGCTCAGGCCTCGCTGCGCGGCGGGGGCACGACCCCGAGGATCCGGTCGATCTCGTCGACGGACAGATGCTCGTCGGACTCACTGGCCGCGATGATCAGGTTGGTCGTGAGCTCGACCTCGCCGAGGAGGTCGGAGTCCTCGAGGGAGATGTCGAACTGGTCGTGCACGTCTGCCCTCCCTGGGTGAGTCGGTCCGGTGTGAGCCTGGCCTGTGCGCGTCGGCCCGTTCTCAGGCATGTCTGACCTCCCCTAACGGCCAGCCTGCCCGACGGTCACGCCGACAAACGCCAGGATGCGAAATCTGACCCATTCGGGCTATGCGGGCTGACATCGCCGGGGCCCCAAATGATGAGGAGGCCCCACCCGAGACGGGTGGGACCTCCTCAGGCCGTCGCTCGGACGGCCGTCAGATCACAGCGCGCGGACGTTCTCCGCCTGCGGGCCCTTGGGACCCTGGGTGACCTCGAACTCGACCTTCTGGTTCTCGTCCAGGGACTTGTAGCCCTGGGTCTG
>Ga0190274_10000275_pt1 | contig 33023 bp, 18 predicted proteins | sample Popmic531T_FD_133002 | JGI IMG/M metagenome (GOLD analysis project Ga0190274, IMG submission 133002) | Populus adjacent soil microbial communities from riparian zone of Yellowstone River, Montana, USA - 531 T | ecosystem: Environmental > Terrestrial > Soil > Riparian zone | place: USA: Montana... | reverse complement strand
CCGACTGCCGACTGCCGACTGCCGACTGCCGACTGCCGACTGCCGACCCAATGACTAATGACTAATGACCAATGACAAAAGTTTTATTCATCTGCATCCACAACAGCGCACGAAGTCAAATGGCGGAGGCGTTTTTGAAGCAACTAGGCGGTGACCGTTATGAGGCATTCAGTGCCGGACTGGAACCGGGCAAACTGAATCCACTTGCTGTAACTGTGATGGCAGAATCAGGAATTGACATTTCCAGAAATGAAGTGAAAGATGTTTTTGAAATGCATAGTACCGGTAAAAGTTTCGATTTTGTGATTACAGTTTGTGATGCGAAGAATGCGGAAAGTTGTCCGGTGTTTCCCGGCAAGGCGGTCAAACAAGCCTGGTGGTTCAGCGACCCTTCTGCTTTTGATGGTTCAACTGATGATAAGCTGATACAAACACGTTTAGTGCGTGATGAAATTAAACTTGCTGTGGAAAAATTTATCAGGGAAACTTCAGACAGTGCAATTTTATGACGCAACTTACAGTGCTCAATTTACCAGTAAGAAAACGATTAAGTTTCATTGATCGTTTTCTGACTTTATGGATATTCGGCATGATGTTAATCGGAATTTCCATCGGAAAATTTGTTCCGGGCATTTCGAATTTCATTCATTCTTTGAATACAGGAACCACAAATATTCCAATTGCAATTGGATTGATTTTGATGATGTATCCACCATTGGCACGAGTAAAATATGAAGAGCTTGGAAAAGTATTTAATAATTTAAAAATACTCAGAATTTCTCTTTTCATGAATTGGGTAGTAGGACCACTGCTGATGTTTTTTCTTGCAATTATTTTTCTGCATGACTATCCCGAATATATGACAGGACTCATCCTAATCGGAATTGCAAGATGCATTGCAATGGTGATAGTCTGGAATGAACTTGCCGGAGGTAGCAGGGAATATGCTGCAGGACTGGTAGCATTTAACAGCATATTCCAGGTATTATTCTACAGCTTATTTGCGTGGATATTTATTACAGTACTCCCTCCTTATTTTGGAATCCAAAGTCATATAATTGAAATAAGTATATGGCAAATTGCACAAAGTGTGTTTATTTATTTGGGTATTCCTTTTATCCTTGGTTTTCTTTCCAGGTACTTTCTTATAAAATATAAAGGCAGAATTTGGTTTGAAGAAAAGTTCATTCCATTCATCAGTCCGATCACTGTAATTTCACTACTTTTTACAATTCTGGCAATGTTCAGTTTGAAAGGCGAATCTTTGTTTGAGTTGCCTGGAGCCGTCATTCTGATCGCGATTCCTTTGTTAATCTATTTCATTATTATGTTTTTTATAACCTTCCTGCTTGGAAAATGGTTTGGAGCAGATTACCCTAAAAATGTTGCTTTGTCGTTCACTGCTGCAGGTAACAATTTTGAACTTGCTATCGCTGTGACAATAGGTGTATTTGGAATTCAGAGTGGCCAGGCTTTCACCGGTGTAATCGGTCCGTTAGTAGAAGTGCCGGCACTAATTGCTCTGGTACGAGCTGCTTTTTTCCTGAAACAAAAATTCTATCCTGCAGAATAACCTTCGTTTTAATTTTTTTGTTAGCTTTGAATGATCAACTTTTGATTCGGCAATGACAAAATCTTCACTGTTACTCATTCTGGCCTTTCTGGTTTTTAATCTACAGGCTTTTTCCCAGGAAAGGGAAAAAGGAAGGGAAAAACCGGCTAAGGGATACCTCGGTATTGCTTTCGGTCCATCACTGGTATCAGGAAATTTTGGCAATACTGACTGGGCGAATGATTCTGCAGGCTTTGCCAAAAACGGGTACAATTTTACAATCCTTGAATTCGGTTTCAAATTCATAAAGAATTTTGGAATGACTGCAGCTATCAAAGGAGCTGTAATCCCTCTCGACGTACAGGCCCTGGCCGATGGTTATGCCAGCGAATATGGCGGACAATTTACCGTAAAAAGTACAAGATGGGGTTATACAGGTTTCTTTGTCGGACCATTTCTGAGTTTTCCAACCAAGTATTTCGATTTCGATGTGAAACTTGAAACAGGTTTGTTAATGGCTTCAGCTCCTGAAATGACAGTGAGTCGCGACAACCAGGTAGCAGGCCAACAATCCACTGTCGGAGCTTCCATTTCCATCATGGGTGGTGTGGGTGCACGTATACATTTGTCGAAAAAATTTGGTCTGCTCACTTCTGCGGAATATCATTTTTCAGAACCGACTTTCCAGACTGAAATTTACGATACCAGTAACAATTACGAGACTTACACAACTTCACAACGCATCACATTGTTCAATTTCACTTTTGGAATTGTGTACAGGCTTTTTCCCGGAAAAAATTAAAACCTAATTTGTTTTTTCGAAAACTTATCCCTCATTTACTGCAATGGAGTGCGCAGCACTCGTCCCTCCTTCGCTATTGTTATACTCTCTATAACTTCCACTTACTAGAATAGCTACGGAGGGCGCAGCACTCGTCACTCGCAACTCGCCACTCTTCACTTTTTTTATTCCGCATGCGATGCACGCATCAACCGATCGTTGATTGCTTTGCCTAGTCCTTTTTCAGGAAATTTTTCTGCCAGTAAAAACTGTGCGCCGGATTGATCAAATTCCCTAAGAGCAGCAAACAAATATTTTGCAGCCTCTTCCATGTTTCCATGTGGTGATAATGTATAAACCGGAACGTCCTGCGGAAAATCGTGATCGTCACCGGTGAAACATAATACCGCGGCATTTTTCAGTGCATGCGTTTTTATAAGGTGTGACATCTCTCCAAAATACACAGGTTTTGCAGGAGCATAATGACTTTTCAGCATTCCCGGAGCACGCGGATCGGAAACACTGCTTCCAGTAATTTGTATTTCACCTACTACTTTTTCAATTTCATCCACTGCCATCCCGCCAAGGCGATAAATAGTACACACGTTGTTTTCAAAACCAATGATGGTGGATTCGATTCCTACTTCACACGCACCTCCATCGAGAATGTATGGAATTTTTCCCGAGAGCTGATCGGCTACATGTTTTGCTGTAGTTGGACTGATATATCCAAACGGATTTGCACTTGGTGCCGCCAAAGGAAAGTCAATTGAATTCAGTAAATTCAATGTCAATGGATGATTTGGCATCCGCAAAGCAACTGTATTCAAACCGGAAGTAACTAAATCAGGAATGTTGTTTTTCTTGTTGAGCAAAAGCGTCAAAGGACCGGGCCAAAAACGCTGCATCAAATCGTATGCAGCCTGAGGAATATCCTGTGCATATTTTTCAACCTGTGCAATGCTGCTCACATGCACTATAAGCGGATCAAATTCCGGACGCTCTTTAGTTTTAAAAATAGACAGCACCACATTTTCATCCAACGCATTTCCCGCAAGGCCATACACAGTTTCAGTAGGAATAGCAACAAGACTTCCAGCTTGTAATAAACCAGAAGCATAATTGATATCAGTACCGATTTTAGTAGTCATGTGCAAATGATAGATGATAAATGATAGATGATAAATAAGAAAATTTATAATGATGAAACTTAATTCTTCGATTGGAAATAGTAAGCTTTTTAAATAATGAACTTTGGATTAATCATATTTTCAATAGAATAAAATTCATCCAATTTACCCTGGGTAATAAATGCCTGTTCCTACAATTGTGTTCATGAATTAATCATTGGTCATTGGATTGGAAACAACATCAGTTAATGGTCAACAACAAGCACACCGTTGACCGATGACCGGTGACCGTTGACCTTACACAATGAACTTTGGATTAATCATATTTTCAATAGAATAAATTTCATCCCATTTATCCTGTGTAATCAACGACTGTTCTTCTACTACAATTTTGTGTATTGTTTTACCTGTTTTGAGTGCTTCCTTCGCTATTTCTGAAGCCTTTTCATAACCAAGAATTGGATTCAACGAAGTTACGATACCGATACTGGACATCACCTGGTTGTAACACACTTCTCTATTTGCAGTAATTCCTTTGATGCATTTTTCACTAAGTGTATCACATGCATTTGTAAGATAACTAAGTGAAGTGAACAAACTAAAACCAATCACAGGTTCCATGACGTTGAGTTGTAACTGTCCTGCTTCACACGCCATAGTTATTGTAGTATCGGCACCTGCAACATAATAGCAAACCTGGTTCACTACTTCCGGAATAACAGGATTCACCTTGCCCGGCATGATGGAAGATCCGGGTTGCATTTGAGGCAGGTTTATTTCGTTAAATCCGGTTCGCGGACCGGATGAAAGCAAACGCAGATCGTTACAAATTTTAGAAAGTTTTACTGCACAGCGTTTCATTGTTCCTGAAATTTGCATGTAGGCTCCTGTGTCGACAGTAGCTTCAATAAGATCAGGTGAAAGCGTGAGAGGTAATCCGGTGATGGCAGCGAGGTAACCAGTTACTTTGTTCGCATAATCTTCAGGAGCGTTTATGCCCGTACCGATAGCTGTTGCACCCATGTTGATTTCAGTTACCAGCTTCTGCACTTCACGCATCCGCTGAATATCTTCACCAATAGTAGTAGCATAACTTCTGAATTCCGCACCTAATGTCATGGGAACGGCATCCTGCAATTGTGTTCGTCCCATTTTAATTATGTCAGCGAACTCCTCCCCTTTGTCAGCAAAAGTCTTCTGCACCCGGATCATGGATTCCACGAAGTGATCAATTTTTTTGTAGAGCGCAATTCTAAAGGCAGTTGGATAAGCATCGTTTGTTGATTGAGAGCAATTCACATGATTATTCGGGTGAAGAAATTGGTAATCACCTTTCTGTTTTCCCATGTGTTCCAAACCAATATTTGCGATCACTTCATTTACATTCATATTGCAGGAAGTTCCTGCTCCACCCTGAATCATATCGGTGATAAACTGATCGGAATAATGTCCTTCTATCAACTGATCCGCTCCGAAAATAATGGCTTCAGTTTCTTCTTTCGAAAGCACACCACAATCACGGTTCGCCATAGCAGCTGCTTTTTTTACATAGCCGAATGATTTAATAAACAACGGTTCGCGTGAAATCGGAATTCCGGTGATATTGAAATTTTCAATCGCACGTAATGTCTGGATTCCATAATAAGCATCGGCAGGAATTTCGCGATCACCTAAAAAATCATGCTCCAGTCTGTATTTATCTGATTTCATAAAAATTGCTCAATAATTTTCTTGTATTCTGATTTGAAACGAATTCCAAAAATAAGGATATCCCTTCAGAACAGGTGCAAATGACAAGGAGTTATTGCACAATAGAAAGATACAAAAATTTATTTACAAATTTCTGATAATCAGTAAAATGTATGAAATTTCAAAAACTTTTCACCGCGCGGGTTGCAATAAAAGGAGGAAAATGTTTGTCGACAGGATTATTACCACCCCAGTTATCTTCCATTAAATCGGTGATTTGTAAGCCGGCCTGCAGTTGTCCGTTGATAAGAGCTTCAAGGGAATGACCGAATACAACAGGCTCGTTCTGATCCAGAAAAAACTTCAATTCTTCATCATTGAGTGAAGTCAGATCAGAATACGGGCTTTGATACTTCAATGTAAAAATTCCTTTTTCCACAAGAGCCACATCAAAAAGATAATACACAGGATGTGTGAAGCCTGTCATAAAGATGCCGCCTTTTTTAAGCACGCGTGAAGCTTCCTTATAAACTTTTACCACATCAGGAACAAAGCCTGTGGAACATGGATTAAAAACAAAATCGAAACTTTCATCTGAGAAAGCAGACAAATCAGCCATATCTCCCTGAACAGTTTTTATTCCGAGATTATATTTTTCCGACATCAAACGATCCTGTTCAAGTTGTGCAGGTGAGTTGTCAAAAATAGTTACATCATAACCTGCAGCAGCAAGCACTGGTCCTTGTTGGCCACCTGCTGAAGCAAGGCCTAACACTTTGCTTCCTTTGGCAGGATACCAGTTTGCAGGCACAGGTTTCACCGGTGTAAGCACAATATTCACAACACCGTTTCGTGCAGCAGCAATCACTTCTTCACTCACCGGAACCGTCCATTGATTCCCCGACCGAACCTGCTGATTCCATGCATTACGATTGTATTCCAGATAATCCTTTGGCCTTTCCATAATAATTTTTATAATTTTCTTCGAATACACAAATTTAATCAAAATTACAGCTGTGTAGAAGGAACGCGGATTGAACGGATTTAACGGATAAAAAAAACGGATTTATTCCTTAAAAGGATCAAATCCGTGCAAACCCGTTAAATCCGTTTAATCCGTGTTCCTAAACAGATCGGAAAATCAATCATGTTCCCTCAATTTCAATTTCAAATTTTGCTCGGAAGTTTTATCATCAGCAGTATCCTGAACAGCAATCGCCGACATATTATCCAGATCAGGCTGCCCGGCATTCACCCACGCAGTGTACCAGAAAGAAGCCACCATCATTATTGCTTCACGCATTCTTCGTTCAGCCATACCGTTAAGCATCCTGTCATAGGCTGCCGCATATTCACGTGAGTAAACTTTAATGGTAGTATTTCCTTTTTGCTCAAAAGCATATTTTCTATCAATCGGAATTTTTTTGGAAAGTTCCCTTTCGAAATTCAAAACCGAATCGTGTGCCTGATAACTGTCGCCGATTATGCGCCATGCTTCTTTCAACGGACTTTCAATATAGCGACACTTCCCCGTAAGGTAATCGTACTCCTCACCGAACAATTCAGGAACACGTGATTCCCAGAATCCATGAATGCCGTGTTGATTGGTAAGTTGCCCGTTATAATTCTGAGTACAATGCAATGGCACATGTGCGTCACCGATATAGTGGCCAAGATCGGCGGCATACTTCAGAATCTTACCGGAATTCTTTTCGCGAAAAGCTTTTGTAAGCTTGAACATCATTCTTTCAATACACCATGGCACAATTCCATGCGCCATGAGTGTGTCTTCAGTGTACTTTGCCACAGCATCGTTCCAGTGCTTCGGAATACTGTCGAGCGGATGCAATCCATACCGGTCGAGATCGATGAAATGACAAGCTGCCTCCCCTTCTACTGCATAGCGACGTTTGTCGGGATCAACAGCGTGGGAAGTCAGGTAATCGATATGATGTTTGAAAAAACCAAACATTGCAGGATGCACCGAGAAAACTGCGATACGGTTAATACGCTGGTGAGCCCAGAAGCCCCAGGGGAAAGACAGTGTAATAATAAATACAACGAGAAACAGTGCCACCAAAGTGGCTTTTGAAAAAGTTTGCATAGAAAAGTGTTTTTAGAAAAGTAAGTACGAAAAAAATAATTTTAAATTTTAAATTCTAAATTTTAAATTTATATTGATTGGAGCACATTTAAATTATAAATCGCATCTCCCACCATCACCGGAATCACATCCGTATAATCCTCCTTCAGACAAAATTCCACATCATCTTCAATGTGCAATTTCTCAAGGCGTTTACGGTGAGAAGATCTTTCAAGGAATGCATAGAGATCATTATTCGCCAGTTCAAAAAGATGCATGGCGGCGAGTGCGGCATCGCGGTGATCATTTAAACTGAAATGCGGAAGTAAACGTTTTACCACCGCACCTGCAAACAGTGTATCTTCAAAATTGAATGCATTTTTCCAACCTGAACAAAGCAGGATCACATTTGAATCCTGTGTGTTTAACCAATTGCACAATGCAGTGATATTCAAAAACGATCCTATTGCTATCTGACGGGCATTTTTAGCGGTTTGGATCGCCTGTGTTCCATTGGTTGTTGTCAACGCGACATTGCGATCGCGAATTAGATCCGTCATGTAACTAAAAGGAGAATTTCCAAGATCAAATCCTTCTACCATTTCTCCTTTGCGCTCTGCTCCTACTAAAAATCCTTTGTCACGATATGAAAGACTTTCAGCAACCGTCGCAACCGGCACAATACTTTTTACTCCGTGATGAAATGCCACACACATTGAAGAGGTAGCACGTAACACATCAATCACTACCACTATACTGTCGGTTACATCATAAAGATGAAACAGCGCTGGTGAAAAACAAACATCTATAGTTTTCTTCATACTTTGCAGTATTTAGCTTCTGGAAATACAGAGCAATTTAGGACAATTTTGGATTTATGAAAAATAAAACCGGATACATTTATACACACTGATCGGGCGTTCAAAGATAAGTAATACTTATTTCTTATAAAATGGCATTTTTACTACTCTGGCTTTCAGACTCTTATCTCTTATATTGATAAAAATCTCGCTGCCTTCTTTCGCAAATCCGGTAGCAACATAACCCATACCAATTGATTTTTGCAGGCTTGGGGAATGGGTTCCAGAAGTTACTTCGCCGATATTTTTTCCATCAGCATCCTGGATTATATGACCATGACGGGCGATACCTCTGTCGATCATTTCAAAACCCACAAGTTTTTTTGCAACACCATCTTCCTTTTGTTTTTTCAATGCAGCGGAATTAGTAAATTCTTTTGTGAATTTAGTGATCCATCCAAGTCCTGCTTCAATTGGAGATGTGTTGTCGTCGATATCATTTCCGTAAAGACAAAAACCCATTTCAAGTCGCAACGTATCGCGTGCTCCTAAACCTGCAGGTTTTATTCCGTATTCTGCACCAGCTTCAAAAACTGCTTTCCATATTTTTTCAGCATATTGATTTTCAAAATAAATTTCGAATCCACCGGCTCCGGTATATCCGGTTGCTGAAACCAGTACGTTTTCACATCCTGCAAAAGTTCCTTTGCTGAAAGTGTAATATTCCATGGAAGCAAGATTGATGGTAGTCAGTGATTGCAAAGCTTTCACTGCAAGCGGGCCTTGCACAGCAAGCAACGAAGTTTTATCAGAGATGTTATGCATCTCTACATTTTTAGTATTCTTTGATTGAATCCAGTTCCAGTCTTTTTCAATGTTGGATGCATTCACGACAAGCATGTAAGTAGTTTCATCAATTCTGTAAACAAGAAGATCATCCACAATACCACCGGTTTCATTCGGCAAACAGGAGTACTGCACTTTCCCATCAGTAAGTTTAGATGCATCATTGCTTGTTACCCGTTGAATCAGATCGAGAGCATCAGCACCTTTTAAAATAAATTCTCCCATATGGGAAACATCAAAAACTCCCAGCTTTGTTCTTACAGTTTCATGTTCATCATTAATTCCTGAATATTGCACAGGCATTAAAAATCCTGCAAAAGGAACCATTTTACCATTCAGGTTCGAATGAGTATCATTCAATGCTACTTTTTTAATGTCAGTCATGTCAGTTTTTTTTATCAGTTATTAATTTGTTGAATAAATTCAGATATGTATCGCGCCATGCCTTTACGGAATAACGTGTTTCGACTGTTTTGCGGGCAGCCGCACCCATTTTTGCACGAAGTTCAGCGTCGTCGATAAGCCTGCTTAATTTCGACAACCATTCATCAGAGGTTGAAGCAAGAAATCCATTTTCACCATCACTGATAATTTCCACATTCACACCTACAGCAGAGAGCACTACCGGTTTGGCAAGTCCCATATATTGAAGTCCTTTGAATCCGCATTTGCCTCTGCTCCATTCATTATCGGGCATTGGCATGATGCCGATGTGTATTGCCGCAAGATCTTCTGCTTCGGTTGCACTGTTCCAGGTAATTCCTTCCACATCGAGAATTGGATCAGTAAAAACATGATCACTGATGACACGAAAGCCAATCCTGTTTCCATATTTTTTCTGCAGCTGCTGCAAAACCGGAAGTGCTTGTTGAAAATGCACAATTGTAGTATGACTACCTGTCCAGCCGATTATTATTTTATCAGATGTATGATTTGGCTTCGGTAAATAAATATCAGTATCGATCACAGTAGGAATCACCACTACATTCGGATTATGATGGCGCGCATATTCAGCCAGGTATTCATTTCCTGCGATTACGAGATCCGACATAGCAATCAGACTTGCAGTCTTTCCCGGATTTTTCAACCACTTCAGGCGACGGTTTCCTTTGCTCACATCCATGTGCCAGATAGCATCATCAAAATCAAATATCAGTGCGGCACCTGCTTTCTTGAAACCACGTTCAAAACGAGTGCTTCCGGTCATGAATGCTTCACGCTGTACAAACACAATATCAAAATTATGGGCTTGTGTGAGGTGATATCTTCTTTTCAGCCAGGCCTTGATGAAAATCTGTCCTTTGGCGATCCAGTTACCCGGAGCATAAAAATAGGCATCGTCACGGGCATTGATCAGCCAGGCGTACTCGTTGCCGTATCCGTTTGAAGACCAATACTCAAGAAACTGTTCAATGCGGTACCTCTGACTCGGTGAGCGGTCAGGCCGGTGAGGCGCTACGAACAGTATTTTTGGCATATTCTGTTGCTGGGTGCCATGCAGGTGATTCTGCAGGAAACCGGATATGGTTTTGAAAAAATGGAGGTGCAAAAATAATGATTAATCTCAACCCTTTACCACCTGAAAGGAAAATACCGAAGGTTGCATAATATTTAATACTTTTGTAAAAGACGACGTAAATCAATGTTCAACAATAATTTACCACGCAGTTACATATTCCTGGCGGATCTGGTCATAGTGTTTTTTTCGCTTATTGCGGCCTATCTGATCCGATTCAACTTCAGGATACCACAAATTGAAATTGACACATTCCACTATGTTTTTCCGGTAGTTTTAGGAGGAAGGGCGATTTCCTTCTACATTTTCAAAACCCATTCAGGAATCATCCGGTACACCAGCACCAGGGACATTTCAAGGATACTCCTTTCTATATTCACAGGATCGGTTTTTTTCGCATTACTCAACCCGGTCACTTATATCGCCGATGAATTTTATGCGGTACCTTATTCCATTATCATCATTGAATTTCTGCTTACTTTTTTTGTGATGGCTTCCTTCCGCATGGGTGCGAAGATTTTGTATGTCGAGAAATTAAATCCTTCCAGCGAAAAAACCAATGTCATAATTTTCGGAGCAGGTGAATCTGGTGTCATTACAAAAAGAACGCTTGATCGCGATGCCGGCTCCAAATACAAAGTGCTTGCCTTTGTGGATGACAATGAAAAGAAGAAAGGAAAAAAAGTGGAAGGCGTTACAATTTACAATGCGAAATCTGATCTCGAAAAATTGTTGGATGATAATTATGTGCAGCATCTGATCATTGCCATTCAACAATTGTTGCCGCATCGTAAACAGGAAATTGTGGATATATGTCTTGCGCATAAAACCAAAATACTAAACGTCCCTCCTGTCTCTAACTGGATTAATGGCGCCTTGAGTTTTAAACAAATCAAAAAAATAAAGATTGAAGATTTACTTGAACGTGATCCGATTCAACTTGATGTAAAAAAAATCAGGCAGGAGCTTTCAGGAAAAAGAATTTTGATAACAGGAGCAGCGGGTTCCATTGGAAGTGAAATTGTGCGACAGGTGCTGCGCTTCAATCCTGAAAAGGTGGTGATGCTTGACTGTGCGGAATCACCTCTTCACGACCTTGAAATGGAGATGGCGGAAATCAAATCAGGAAATGTTACAGAGCCTGTTATTGGTGATATCCGCAACCAGGAACGCATGCAGAATGTGTTTAACACGTTTCGCCCTCACATTGTTTTTCATGCTGCAGCATACAAACATGTGCCTATGATGGAGCACAATCCGTCGGAAGCAATTTTAACAAACGTACTTGGTACAAAAACAGTAGCCACACTATCAGATAATTTCGGAGTTGAGAAATTTGTGATGGTCTCAACTGATAAAGCAGTGAACCCAACAAGCATCATGGGAGCTACTAAACGGATTGCAGAAATTTATATTCAGTCATTCAACAAACTTTCCAAAACCAAATTCATAACTACTCGTTTTGGAAATGTACTCGGATCAAGCGGCTCGGTAATTCCACGATTCAACAAACAGATCGAAGCACGTCAGCCAATCACCATCACACACCCCGACATCACACGATTTTTTATGACCATTCCTGAAGCTTGTCAGCTGGTGCTGGAAGCAGGTGCTATGGGAGAAGGTGGTGAAATTTATATTTTCGATATGGGGAAATCCGTGAAGATTGTCGACCTGGCGAAGAAGATGGTGCAATTAAGCGGACTGGAAATTGGCAAAGACATCCAGCTTGTTTTTACAGGACTTCGTCCGGGTGAAAAATTGTATGAAGAACTTTTAGCAAACGAGGAAAACACCATTCCTACTCATCACGAAAAAATTATGATTGCCAAAGTAAAGCAATATGATTTTGAAGAAATAAAAAATACCATCGAAGTATTAATCGCGCTTTTCGAAGGCCAGGACAATACCGCAATAGTAACAAAGATGAAAGAAATTGTTCCGGAGTATATTTCGAATAATTCTATTTACGAGTCGCTGGACAAAGTAAACCCGTGACGAGTGACGAGTAGCGAGTGACGAGTAAAAAGTGAAAAGTCACAAGTCACAAGTTTTACTGGTCGCGGCGGTCGTTGTCGCGGCATTGTCGCGGCACAACCCCGGCCCCGCCCCTGCCCTAAAGGGAGTAGATTTTTGGAAACATTGTATTGGGTTAATGCCATCAAGGAATGTGCAGTGAATGAAAAGGTTTTCATGTCGCAGCGGTCGTTGTCGCGGTGCAACCCCGGCCCCGCCCCTGCCCTAAAGGGAGTAGATGGTTGGAAATGTGATGATGGGTTAATGCCATTATGCTTTTGCTGAGCGAGGGGCAAGTTTTGCTTGTCGCAGCGGTCGTTGTCGCGGTACTATCGCGGCACAGCCCCGGCCCCGCCCCTGCCCTAAAGGGAGTAGATTTTTGGAAATATTGTATTGGGTTAATGCCATCAAACTTTTTGTATCCCTTCCACAGCAACTACGAAATGACTTTTTAGTCCAGTCCAAACAACTTGTCACTTGTCACTTTGAACTTGTCACTTTTTTTCACCCGTGGATATTTTCCTTAACCCCAAAACCTTGTATTATCTCCGCTTCATACGCAAGCCATTCTTCCCATCGTTTATCGACATCCACATCACCGGCATACTTCCTTGCAAAGCCGATGAACATGGTGTAATGCGTGGCTTCGCTGACCATTAGGTCGTAATAAAATTCAGAGAGTTCTTTGTCGTCGATATTTTCAGAAATGACTTTGAAACGCTCGCAGCTGCGGGCTTCGATCATTGCAGAGAAAAGCAAGCGATCGATAAGCACCAGGTTGCGGACTGCACCTGTACGCATAAATTTATAGAGCAGTCCTACATAATTATCCTTTCTTTCAGAACCTAAAACCCAACCCCGATCAATGAGTTTTTGATGCACCATTTCAAAATGCGTTAATTCTTCCTGTGAAAGTTTGATCATTTCCTGAACAAGCTCTGTATATTCCGGAAATTTCACGATGATGGAAATCGCATTGGTCACAGCCTTCTGTTCACACCAGGCATGATCGGTTAGAATTTCAGAAATATTTTTCTCAACTACATTTTTAACCCACAAAGGGTCGGTAGGAAGTTTCAATTTTAACATTCCGCAAATTTAGGGATAAAAGAAAACAAGCCCGTTTTTAAAAATATATTGGTGTTGCTAGGTTCAAAACCGGTGTAAAAGATGTTTTACACTATTAGATAAATCCAAGTTTTTTAAGGACAAAAGAGTGAATCTGAAATTATTTGCTCAAAATCTTAGAAACCAAGCAGTTATTCGTTCACCCAAAATTATGATATTTTCACCCAAAAAAACACACTTAATACATTATAATTCAATATTATAAGTCATAATATTTTTACATTTTCCAAAATGAACCCAGGCACTCCAATTTGTTAATTACTTTATTAACAACTGTTTATAAATCAGAGATATTCGTTTTGATTTTTCGGTATTTTTTGATATTATTACCAGACTGATTACACGCGCCATTTAGCATACGACTTCTCCATTTCGCTTTAGATTAAGACCTACAGGACCAGAACAACAAGTACCGCTTGAATTCTTCCTTGTTATTTAATACTCGAATGGATGAGTACATTTTACTCAAAACCCTTATTAGAAAATTATATTAATTCTGACCCGGGATTTTTCGGGAAGCCTGTTGTCAGAATATTGTCAGTTACCGGACTGATCAAATTTTTAATCCGGTCAATAACCACCAACTTTAAAAAATCAGAATGCCTATGATGAAGATCTACTCCTTCCTCTTAGTAATGTTGCTATTTTGTGCCGGTACTGCATCCGCACAGAATTACAACATTTCAAATTCAACCATTTCTACTTGTGGCGGAAATTTTTACGACAGCGGTGGCCCTGCAGGAAATTACGGGATCAACGAAAACTTTGTAATGACTTTTTGTTCTTCCACATCAGGCGAATGCATCCGTTTAAACTTTACTGATTTTAATATTGAAAATAATTTTGATTTCTTAACTGTATATAATGGACCTAATACTGCATCTCCTGTTCTGGGAGTTTTTACAGGCCCTACACTTCCGGGTATTCTCACTGCAACAACAGGTTGCCTGACCATAGAATTCACTTCTGATTTTTCAACCAACCGCAGAGGATGGGAAGCAACAATCTCCTGCGTGCCATGTCCCGGTTCTGCTTGTCCTTCATGTAACGGCGGAGCACCTCCCACCAACGACGCATGCAGCAATGCACAGAATCTTGGCGCACTTCCAATGCCAGCAGGTTGCCCTAACGGTCAGGGCGCATGGGCTAATTTCAATACTACAAATATTTGCGCGACAGCAGAAAACCCATATACTACACTCACAGCATGTCAGCCATCCGGAAATATGGCATCACCTGCTGCTGATGTATGGTACCGTTTTACAATCACCGGCCCTACATTGAACATACAGATCAATGGAATGCAAACACCCAACATCGGATTATATTCCGGAGTGAGTTGCAACAACCTGATAGGACGAGGTTGTGCCATCGGAGGAGGTGGCACACTCAACACTTCGTTCGGCGGGCTCGCGCCCGGAACTTATTATTTACAGGTGAGCGGCGGCAATTTAAATGACCAATGTGCATTTGACCTGTCACTCCAAAATAATTACGATTGTGCGGGATGTGTGATACAAAGCAGTTTTTCTGCGAATCCTTCTCCGGTAAATGGAACGTATGCGGCAGGACAAACAGTAACTTTCTGCTATACCATTACTGACTACAATCAAACTTCGGTGAACTGGCTGCACGCGGTAGTACCTACTTTTGGTCCGGGATGGAACATGGCGTCACTTGTGACTAATCCTCCGGTATCGTGCTCCGCAAACGGAACATGGGCATGGTATAACAATACTGTGACCAGTTCTGCAACAGGAATCGTAACAGGTCCTGGATTCTTTTTTGAATCAGGCTTGGGAAGCCCTTCAGGTAATATGGATGGAAATCCCGGAAATAATTACGGAGATAATAATCCGACGAATGCATGCGACTGGACATTTTGCTGGACAATCACCACACAAAATCCTGCGGTATGTGTTCCAGGTGTCTCGTTAAATATGACCATCGATTCATATGGTGATGGTGAATCAGGTTCATGGACTTCACTCGCTTGCGTTGGTGATCCGGTTTCTGATTTTTTCGCAACACTCGAATGCTGTGAACCTCCTTTGCTTGCAATTATTAATCCCTTATGTCCGGGACAAAATACAGGTTCTGTAACTGCAAGCGGACAAGGAACAGGTCCATGGGATTACACATGGCAAAACGGTGCAGGAACAACCATTCAAACTGCAAATAACGTCAACGGTAATAATACCATCAATAACCTTGCACCGGGAAATTATTCGATCACTGCTGTTGATAACACCGGTTGTTCTGCTACAGTAAATTTTACCATTACTGCTCCACCTGCATTGGTTGCAAACATAGTTCCTGTACCTGTTACTTGTAACGGCGGAACTAACGGTTCAGCTACCGTAAATGTAGTTGGCGGAACTGCTCCTTATACATACAACTGGGCACCTTCAGGAGGGACAGCAGCCACCACATCAGGATTGTCAACAGGAACGTATACGGTTACCGTTACCGATTCAAATAGTTGTGTGGTCACTATGCAGTCCAATGTTACACAACCCAACCCGATAGTAGTTAATACAGTTCCTGTAAACGCCGCCTGCGGTCAAAGCAATGGCTCATTAACTGTAAACGCAGTAGGTGGAGTTGGTGCATTACTTTACAGTATTGATGGCGGAGGAATTTTCCTCGCTGGAAATTTTTTCGCAGGACTTCCTGCTAGTAATTACAATGTGGTAGTTTCTGATGCGAACGGATGTACCGGAACTGCAGTAGCACTTATCAACAACAGCACTGCACCTGCCATTTCATCCACACCTGTTGTGAATGTTTCCTGTAATGGAGGCTCAAATGGAAGTATAACGATAAATGCAAACGGCGGAACCGGTGCATTACAATACAGCATAAACAACGGTGGCACATTCCAGGCAGGAAATGCATTCAACAATTTAACGGCTGGCAATTACGATATTATTGTAACCGACGCAAGCGGTTGCCAGGTTACTGCAAATGTTTCTATCACAGAACCACCAATTGTGACTGTGCTACTTGCAGGAACTGATCCTATTTGCGGACAGAACAATGGCACTATAACTGCAACCGGTGGAGGCGGAACCGGAGCTTATCAGTTCAGTATTAACGGTGGACCGCAACAGGGAGGTGTGACTTTCAGCAATCTCGCAGTTGGAAATTATAATGTTATTGTTACCGATGCAAACGGATGCACCGGCACTGCTGCACTTGCATTGAATACTGCTCCCCCACTTGTATTGAATTCGAATACAACTACTGCTACCTGTGGAAACAACAACGGCTCAATTACAGTAAATGCAAATGGTGGAACAGCAACTTATTTATTCAATATCAATGGAGGTGCATTCGCTGCGACAAGTGTATTTAATAATTTGCTTCCTGGAAATTATAACGTAACAACTCAGGATCTTAATGGCTGCACTGCAACTTCAGTAATTGTTGTTCCAGATCAGCCGGGACCTGTTGTAAATAATTCAAGCTCGACAAACGCAGCATGTAATGCCGGTGCTGATGGAACAGTAACTGTTACCGCTGCAGGAGGTACTGCTCCTTTGCAATACAGTTTGAACGCCGGACCATTTCAGGCGAACGGAATTTTCAATGGGTTGACTGCCGGAAATTATTCAGTGACTGTGCAGGATGTAAATGGTTGCACTACTTCCACAAATCTTGTTGTAACAGAACCTACTCCGGTCCAGGCAAATTCAAATTCCACAAATTCCACTTGCAGCAACAGCAATGGAAGTCTTGCAGTAAATGCAAATGGCGGAACCGGTGCTTATCAATATAGTTTGAACGGTGGTGCCTCACAGGTAGGAAATACTTTCAATAATTTACTTGCAGGAAATTATACAGTTACAGTTACAGATGCAAATGGTTGCACGGTGGATGTACCCGTCCCTGTCGCGGATGAACCTTCTCCTATCATCACCACTGCACCTGCAACAATAGTGAGTTGTAATGGTGGTGCCGATGGAACTATCACAGTGAATGCAAATGGTGGTACAGGATCACTTCAATACAGCATAGATAACGGAACTACATTCCAGGCAGGAAATACCTTCAACAATTTACCTGCAGGAAATTATACAGTACTTATTTCAGATGGAAACGGTTGTACCGCGACTTTGAATACTGTCGTAACGGAACCGACTCCGGTTGTTGCCAATACAGCTACTACAGGTTCGGTATGCAGCGGTGCCAATGGCGATGTAACTATCACTGCGAATGGCGGAACTGGAGCATTAGAATACAGCATCAATGGAGGAGCTAATCAACCGTCAAATATATTCGGATCACTTTCGGCAGGAAATTACACTTACACAGTTACTGATGCCAACGGATGTACATTCAATGGCAACTTCGCAATTGTGGATGCACCCGGTCCTGTAATTACCAATACGGCAAATACGTTAGTCACCTGTTTCGGTGGTAACGATGGAACAATCACAATAAACATCAACAGCGGAACGGCTCCAATTACATTTAGCAACAATGGTGGAGCTTCACAGGCTTCAGGAAACTTCAATAACCTGGCAGCAGGAAATTACACAGTGATAGTCACCGATGCCAATGGTTGTACAATTTCTGCAAACGAAGTTGTGTCAGAACCACCTGTTTTGCAAGCAGTGGGAAACAGTGCGAACTCCACTTGCAGCAATGCAAATGGAAGTCTTGCAATAAATGCAAATGGTGGAACCGGAGCATATCAATACAGTTTGAACGGAGGTGCACCACAAGCCGCAAACACTTTCAATAATTTACTTGCAGGAAATTATACTGTCACAGTTACCGATGCAAATGGTTGTACGGTTGATGTACCTGTCGCTGTTGCGGATGAACCTTCTCCTATCATCACCACTGCTCCAGCCACAATAGTGAGTTGTAATGGTGGTGCTGATGGTACCATAACTGTGAATGCAAACGGCGGTACTGGTGCGCTTCAATACAGCATCGATAACGGAGCTACGTTCCAGGCTGGAAATACATTCAATAATTTACCTGCTGGAAATTACACAGTGTTAATTTCAGATGCAAACGGTTGTACTGCTACTTTAAACACTGTCGTTACGGAACCTACTCCGGTAGTGGCCGTCACAGTAACAAATGGTTCTGTATGCAGCGCAGCAAATGGTGATGTCACTATCAATGCGAACGGCGGCACAGGAGCTTACCAGTACAGCATTAACGGTGGTACCAATCAGGCTTCGAACAATTTCAGCGGACTTGCCGCAGGTAACTTTACTTATATAGTTACTGATGCCAATGGCTGCACCTTCACTGATAACTTCAACATTTCTAATGCACCCGGACCAAATGCAGTAATAGATTCTGTAAATGATGCAACTTGTTTCAATGTAGCAAATGGCGACATCTACATTTCAATTTCCGGAGGCACAGCACCGAACAGTATTTTATGGTCTGATGGCACAGCTGTTCAGGACATCATAAATATCCCTGACGGTACATACACCGTGACCGTTACTGATGCCAATGGTTGTACATCGGAACTTTCATATTCGGTAACTGAACCTCCTCAATTGCTTGGTAACGGAAACAGTCTGAATTCAACTTGTAGCAATAATAACGGAAGTCTTACAATAAATGCAAACGGTGGAACAGGCGCATACCAATACAGCTTGAACGGCGGGGCATCACAAGCCGGAAATAGTTTCAATAATTTACTTGCGGGAAATTATACTGTCACAGTAACCGATGCAAACGGATGTACGGTTGATGTGCCAGTCGCTGTCGCGGATGAACCCTCTCCAATCATCACAACCGCTCCTGCAACACTAGTAAGTTGTAATGGAGGTGCCGATGGCACTATCACAGTAAATGCAAACGGTGGAACCGGTGCATTGCAATACAGTCTGGATAATGGAGCCACATTCCAGGCCGGAAATACTTTCAACAATTTATCTGCTGGAAATTATACAGTTTTAATTTCAGATGGCAATGGTTGTACTGCGACTCTGAATACAGTTGTTACTGAACCTACTCCAGTTGGTGGTGCCGCAAATACCACACAGGCTTCATGTGGAAACAGTGACGGTACTGCAACTGCGGTTGGAAACGGTGGAACTGGTGCATATACATACAGCATTAATAATGGCACTTCCTATCAGCCATCAGGTGTATTCAACAACCTCACAGCAGGCAATTACGATATCATTGTGATGGATGCGAATGGATGTACATTTACAATAAATACATCTGTGAGTAATAGCGCAGCTCCGGCTATTGTAAGCACTCCTGTAAATGATCTTACCTGTTACAATTCAAATGATGGTACTATCACCATCAATGGAAATGGTGGCACTGCACCATTGAGTTTCAGTATTGACAATGGCGCAACTTTCCAGGCCGGCAATACTTTCATCAACTTGCCGGCTGCCGGTTATAGCCTGATAGTACAGGATGCACTCGGTTGCCAAGCAACACTAAATATTAATCTTACTGAACCTGCTCTTTTGACTTACAGTTCACAAGCGGTGAATACAACTTGTGGTCAGTCTAACGGATCAATAGTTATTACAGCAAATGGAGGAACTGCAGCATATTCATACAGTAATAATGGAGGCACGTCATCACAATCCTCAAACACATTCAACAATATTTCTGCAGGTAATTACCAGGTAATTGTAACTGATGCAAATGGTTGCACTGCTTCCGCAAATGTGAACGTAACTGATGCTCCCGGTCCGGTCATTCAGAATGTAGTCACAATTGATATCGACTGTAACGGCAGCGACAATGGGCAAATCACAATCTCTTCAAACGGCGGAACTGCACCAATCCAATACAGCATCGATAACGGCACAAATTACCAGGCCACCACGAATTTCAGCAACCTGGCTCCAGGAAATTATTCTGTCGTTGTAATGGATGCAAACGGCTGCACTTCCACATCAAATGCGAATATTACTCAACCAGCTGCACTTGTGGTTAACAGCAATTCCACAACTGCATCCTGTGGCAACAGCGATGGTACACTTACAATCACAGTCAATGGAGGCACGGGAGCAATTCAATACAGTATCGATAATGGATCCGTATTCCAATCCGGAAATCTATTCAATGGAATTCCGGCAGGCAGTTACAACATTGTGGTCACCGACGCGAATGGTTGTTCTGCAACAGCAACTGGTGTAGTGAACAATGCAGCTGCACCTTCCATTACAGCTACGGCATCCACCGATATCACCTGCTTCGGCGATGACGATGGAACAATAACCATTACTGCAAGCGGAGGTACAGGTGCAATTCAGTACAGCATCAATAACGGAACTTCTTTCCAGGCAGGAAACACTTTCAGCAATCTTGCTCCAGGAAATTATGACATTTTAATTGAAGATGTAAATGGTTGCCAGGCTGCATCAACTTTGGTGATCAATGAACCTGCACAACTTACATTCAGCACTATTGAAACAGGAACCACATGCGGTCAATCGAATGGTTCAATTACAGTAACAGCAAACGGTGGAACTGGAGCATATACTTATAGCAACAACGGAGGTACTACTCAACAACCGGGAAACACTTTCAATAATATTGCTGCTGCCAATTATACAATTGTGGTTACCGATGCAAATGGATGCACTACTTCTTCAATCGCTGCAGTAATTGACGCACCGGGACCGATTATTCAAAATATTGCAGTCACCAACATCACATGCTTTGGTGCTGACAATGGAGATCTCACCATCAATTCTAACGGCGGCACCGGAGCTATTCAATACAGCATTGATAATGGAACTACTTTTTCAGCTACATCCACATTCAGCAATCTTCCTCCTGGAAATTACAATGTCGTAATTAGTGATGCGAATGGTTGCACTTCAGTTTCAGTTGCAAATGTTACAGAACCAAATGCAGTTGGATACAATGTAGCCTCCACTCCTGCTTCCTGTGGCAACAGTGATGGTACACTTACAATTACAGCGAACGGTGGCACCGGTGCTTTTCAATTCAGCATCGACAACGGAACCACTTTCCAACCATTGAACAACTTTACGGGACTGCTTGCAGGAAACTACAATATTATAGTTCAGGATGCTAATGGATGTACAGCATCTGGAGCTTCTGCTGTGAATAATGCAGCAGCACCTTCGATTACCGCGACTGCTTTCACCGACATCACTTGTTTTGGTGATAATAACGGAACAATTACGATTACTGCAAATGGTGGTACAGGTACATTGCAATACAGCATCAACAACGGTACAACATTCCAGGCCGGTAACAGTTTCACAAATCTTGCACCAGGCAATTATGATCTTGTTGCAGAAGATGTGAATGGTTGTCAGGCAACAGCGACAGTTGCAATCAGTGAACCTGCTCAGCTCACCGCAATTATAAACACCACGAACACTACGTGTAGCGACAATAATGGTGCTTATACTGTAAATGCTTCGGGTGGAACAGGTGCTTACCAATACAATAATAACGGTGGCGGATATGTAGCATCAGGAACATTCGGTTCTCTCCTTGCGGGAAATTACACTGTGACAATACAGGATGCAAACGGATGTACTGTGGATTATCCAGTGGTACTGACAGATGCTCCTGGTCCTTCAATACAATCTGTGAATGCTGATGATATCACATGTAATGGTGCCGACAATGGAATATTGACCATCAATGCAAACGGAGGTTTGGCACCACTGAATTACAGTATTGATAACGGAGCTACATTCCAACCTGCCATCACATTCAACAATCTTACACCGGGCTCATACAATATTGTAATTACCGATGCGAATGGTTGTTCTACCACTTCACAGGCAAGCATCATTGAACCTGCTGCCATCAATGCATCTTACAATTCCACAACCGCTTCATGCGGAAATTCAGATGGAACTATTACAATGAATGCATCAGGAGGATCTGGTCCTCTGGAGTATAGTATTGACAATGGAATTTCATTCCAGTCTTCAGTGAATTTCATTACGCTTCCTGCCGGATCTTATACAATAATAGTTCAGGATGCAAATGGCTGCAGCACGTCAATTCCAGCTTCAGTAAATAACGCTGCTGCTCCTTCTATACAAAACACAAATTACACCGACATCACCTGCAACGGCGATGACAATGGAACAATTACTATTTCTGCTTCAGGTGGAACAGGTGTTCTTTCCTATAGTATAAATAGTGGTTCTACAACACAGCCGGGTAACACATTCAACAACCTGCCTCCCGGAATTTACAACATTGTGGTTGCAGATGTGAATGGCTGTAATGCAACATCTCAGGTTACAATCATAGAACCAACATTATTGACTGCAACTGCTTCCTCACAATCTTCAACCTGTGGAAATGCAAACGGAATAATAAACATTAATGCTCAAGGCGGAACAGGAACACTTCAGTACAGCAACAATGGAGGTACTTCATTCCAGGCCGGTGCATCATTCATTAACCTTGCCCAGGGGAATTACAACATTGTGGTTACTGATGCAAATGGTTGTACTTATAATCTGAACAACTCGGTACCTGGCGCACCTTCACCTGCAGTTAGTATTATTTTTGCGAATGACATCACTTGTTTTGGCTCCAACGACGGACTCATTACAATCATCGCTAACGGCGGCACACTTCCTTTGCAATACAGCATCGATAACGGTGCAACCTATACGCCCACAAACACATTCAGTTTCTTATCGATAGGAAATTATTCAGTGGTGGTAATGGATGCAAACGGATGTACTGGAACTTCAGCACAAAATCTTATTCAACCTACTGAAATTGTTTTCAGCACTGTAGTGGTTGATGCGCATTGTGGCAATAACGATGGAAGCATTGAAGTGAATGCAAGCGGAGGGTCCGGAAATTATACTTATAGTTCCGATAACGGTTCAACCTACCAGCCATCCAATATATTCAATGCATTGCCAGCAGGAAGTTATGCGATGGTGGTTCGTGATGCGGTGGATTGTACCAGTGCAGGCCCTGCCAATATCAGTAACGTGGCAGCTCCCTTAATTCAGAGTGCTCCAGTCACTAACGTAACCTGCAACGGACAAAATAACGGAACCATAACCGTGAATGCATCCAGTGGAACTGCACCTCTTTCCTACTCTATCGATGGAGGCTTTACATGGCAACCTACGAATGTATTTAATAACCTTCCTCCTGGAAATTACAACCTGATTGTGTCAGATGCCAATGCTTGTGATGCAACTTCCACAGCAACCATAACTCAACCTTCAGCAATAAACCTGAATGCAGCAACTACAACTGCTACATGCGGAAATAATGATGGTACATTATCAGTGAATGCAAATGGGGGTAATGGCACTCTGACTTATAGTATGAATGGCGGCGCTTCACAGCCATCAGGAAATTACAACAACCTGTTTGCAGGAAATTATAATGTGGTGGTTACTGATGCATCAGGATGTACCGCAACTTTGGTTGCATCTGTTAGCAATACAAACGCACCAATGATTTCCGCTGTAAATGGAACAGATATAAGTTGCTTTGGATCATCTGACGGTACAATCAATGTAACTGCTAACGGTGGAACCGGAACATTATCATTCAGCATTAACAACGGGACTACATACCAGACTGCCGGAAATTATAGCGGACTTCCGGGAGGCACTTACAGCATTATGGTGGAAGATTCGAATGGATGTGTAGCTACAAGCAATATCACAATTGCAGAACCTGATGAGTTAGTATTGAATACTCTTACAGTGTCTACTACCTGCGGAAATCAGAACGGTGAAATCCAGACACTTGTTTCCGGAGGAACAGGATCATTACTCTACTCTATCGACAATGGAATCACTACTCAGCCTGCGGGTACTTTCTCCAGTCTGAACCAGGGCAATTATACAGTGTTGATTACTGATGCTAACGGATGTAGCACAAACGCAGGTGCAACAATCACTAACATTGCCGGTCCCACAATTGCGACTTTGAATTACACAAATAATACCTGCTACAATTCTGATGATGCATCCTTTACAGTAGCTTTAAATGGTGGAACAGCTCCATTCCAATACAGCATCAATGGTGGTGCTGCTCAAGGCGGAAATTATTTCGGAAATCTTGCACCCGGCACTTACCAGGTTGCAGTAAGCGATGCGAATGGTTGTCCTGTCGATTCGGCAGTCACACTTACCGAACCAACAGAGGTTACGCTGGCATCTATTGTTACAAATACTACGTGCAGTGATGCTAACGGAACCATTACTCTTACCGGAAATGGTGGAACCGGAGTCATTACTTTCAGTAACAACGGAGGATTAAGTTTCCAGGCAGGTGGATTATTCAACAACCTTCTGGCAGGCAATTACGACATCCAGGTTACTGATGAAAATGGTTGTACCGTTACATCTACTGCAACCATAATTGATGCTCCAGCTCCTGTAGTTCAATCCGCAATTCCGGCCAACGTTTCATGTAACGGTATGGATAATGGAAATGTACTCGTTACTGCAACGGGTGGCACACTGCCTCTTCAATACAGTATCGACAACGGATTAAACTATCAATCCGCTTCCACATTTAACAACCTTGCTCCCGGAGTTTATTCCATATTGATAAGCGATGCAAACGGATGTACTGCCACTTCCACTGCATCGATTTCCGAACCATCGGCAATTCTCACCTCTGTGGCGAACACTGCTGCATTGTGTAATGGAAGCAGCGACGGAACTGCAACAGTTACCGTACTTGGTGGAACCGCTCCTTACAGCTATGCCTGGTCAAGTGGTGCAACTGGTCAGCCTTTGGCAGGAAACCTCGCGGCAGGTTTGTATACAATAACTGTTACTGACGGAAACGGATGTACTGCTGAAAACACCACTACCGTCACAGAACCAACTCCGATTTCTGTGTTGAGTACTCTCTCCAATATCAGTTGCAATGGATTTACTGATGGCACACTGTTACTTGCTGCATCTGGCGGAACTGCCCCATTCAACTTCTTATGGATTTCAACACTCATGTCGGGTCATGATAACAATAACATGCCGGCCGGAACTTATGCAGTGACTATTATCGATGCAAATGGCTGTTCACTGGGACAAAGTTACACCATCACAGAACCTGCTGCAATCAATGTATCAACTTCTGCACTGGCTGTGAGCTGTTTTGGATTTAATAACGGAAGTGCTACCGTAAACGCAAATGGCGGTACTGCACCTTTCACTTATTTATGGTCAAACAATGCCACAACGAACACAGCTGTTAATCTTTTAGCAGGAACTTATTCTGTAACAGTGACTGATGCAAATGGATGTACAACTACAACTTCAGAAACCATTACCACTCCTTCGCAACTCGCTGCCGCTGCTGTTTCAACTCCCGTAACCTGCAACGGCTCCGGCGATGGTACTGCAACTGTAAACGTAAATGGCGGAACAATTCCTTACACTTATAATTGGAGTGTTGGTGGTGCAACAGCAACGTTAACAAACATTAATGGAGGCAATCTTGTGGTGAGTGTTACAGATGCGAATAACTGTATCATTTCAGCATCGGTTCTTGTACAGGAACCTGCTCCAATTGTGGTGGCAATGGCCGGTGCCACTACGTTGTGCATCGGACAATCCACTGTGATTAGTGCAGTGGCACAAGGAGGAAATGGCGGTTATGTTTATAATTGGAGCAACGGAGTGAATGGAAGCAGTCAGACAGTGAATCCAACTACCAGCTCCTCTTACACTGTTTCCGTAATTGATTCATTGGGATGTACAGGAACAGGAGTTGCAATTCCGGTAACAGTGAATCCTCCACTTGCACTTGTAATGTCGCAACCCGATACCATTTGTGATGGCGATCAAATACTGATTTCCGCAATTGCATCCGGTGGTGATGGCGGACCTTATTCCTATACCTGGACCGGACTCACTCCTGTGACTTCGCAAATCAATGTGAATCCTGCCGTTACTACAACGTATGTAGTCAGCGTTATTGATGGCTGTGGAACTCCATCGGCAATGGCCTATGTGGAGATTGTGGTGAATCCATTGCCAGTAGTTGCATTCACTCCAATTCCGGCTGAGGGCTGTGCACCGCTCGAAGTGTATTTTGATAATGCCACTGTCACCACTACTACAGGAACTACCTACGAATGGTATTTCGGCGATAACAGCAATAGCACAGTCTTCGAACCGTTGCATTTATATACAGAACCCGGAAATTATACGGTTACACTAAAGGCTGTTTCTGCTGAAGGTTGTTTAAGTACACTTATTGTTCAGGATGCTGTAAAAGTATACCCGGTTCCGGAAGCAGCAATCGGTGCCAACCCTCCATTAGCATCCATATTCCATCCCGAAATCAGCTTTACAGACCAGGGATATGGTGCCACCTGGTGGGAATGGTCGTTTGGTGATAATTCATCAGGATCAAACGAACAAAATCCTACTCATAATTACCAGGCAATTGGTACGTACAACATTATATTATATGTGATGAACGATTACGGCTGCCGCGATACTGCTTACAATGAAGTAGTCATCGAAGGCGCTTCGACAGTTTACATTCCAAATGCATTCACTCCAAATGGTGACGGTCGCAATGATGAATTCCTTGTTGCAGGCATAGGCCTTACCGATATGGAAATGTCGATTTTCAACAGATGGGGTAACCGCATATTTGTCTCCGGAAACATTAACCAGGGATGGAACGGTAATAATTTATACACAGGTGCCGAATGCCAGGAAGACGTATACGTGTACCAGGTGAATGTGAAGAATTTCAAAGGGGAGTTGTTTACTTATACGGGAAGAGTGACACTTGTACGTTAAACTGGGAGTACGAATTACGAATTCTTTGACCGGATACATCGAATCCACGAATTACGAATGGGGAGTACGAATTACTAATTCATAGTCTGGTGACATCGAATCCACGAATTACGAATGGAGAGTACGAATTACGAATCCTTTGACCGGATACATCGAATCCACGAATTACGAATCTATGAATGGAGAGTACGAATTACGAATGGAATTTTTTAATATCGTTCAAAAAAAGTTATCAATTTACTACTTTCGCAGAATTGAAAAGCAATCCATCAATCGATAAAACAATTATTCGTAATTTGTAGATTCGCTGTGGTCCATTAAAGAATTCGTAATTCGTACTCCCCTATTCGTACTGCCCTTGAAAAAGAACATAATAAAATTCGGGATATTAACCGGCTTAATCCTTGTCGCGAAAATTTTTGTGATGATGGCGATAAAAGGCGATAGCACCGATTTTGAAAAAGGTGCGAGTGTGGGAACCATTTTCCTGGTTGCTGCTTTTTCAATGATCTTTTTTGGCATCCGTAATTACCGAGATAAAATTGCGGATGGCGTAATCGATTTCAATAAAGGATTTCGAATTGGAATTCAAATCACAGTACTTGGATCCGTAATTTATGTAATCGGATGGATGATCAACTTCCACTACATCGATACTGAATTCATTGAAAATTATATCGCTTTCTACTCTGAAAAAATAAAGGCCAGTGGAAAACCTCAACTTGAGATTGAAAAGGAAATTACAGCTTTCAAAGCCAATATGGCTAACTACGAAAATCCATTCGTGATGATGATGTACACTTTCCTGGAAGTTTTTCCGGTTGGATTAATAGTCTCAATTTTATGTGCAATGTTGATGCGGAAAAAAGCTGCTGATAAGACTACCTGAAAATATCCTCCTTGCTGATTGGCCTCTCTGCTTCCAGCCAACTAAACCCCTTCAACTTCAACTCCTGCGGACTCAATTCGTCAATCGGATACAACGTTGCATCCGGTTTATTGATGAGTGTAATGCTGTTAATTTTATTGTCATCTATCTGGATCAGCATGTCGGAGCAGTCCGCCCTGTTCACTCCGGTAAATTGTTTTTTACTGTTGCGGGTATAATAAACTGACTGGCCATTACCTTCCACATGAATGCTTCTCAGATTATTGTCAGTAAAATAACCTGTCATATCACGCCCTCTGATCTGGTTATAACGCACACTGTCTTCAGCAGAAATGATAAAAGCTGAATTAAATAATCGCAATTCGCTGATTTCGGAATTTGCCATTTGCATGGAAATAAAATCAGCCGTGAGTTGATTGGCTTCACTCCAGATTACAGGATTTACAAAAAAATTAAGAGTGGAATCAGAGGATCTGTATACGAGTGAATCGCATTTTCCCTGGAGATCCTTTTTATATATCCTCACTCCGTGATATGCCATCCATGTACGTTGCAAGGTAATTGTATCCTGCATTGCAAATAAAGTATCTGCATGAAGGAAAAGCGAATCTAATTCAAACACTTTCGTGAGTATAGCCCTTTTTGTTACAAGTGCTGTTTTGTTTTTATCATCACTGTATCCATACTCACCTGAAATTATTACTTTCTGAATGGTATCTTCAATAGCCACATTCCTGTGTGCCACTCCTATTGTAGTTTTATTGTCGTACACAAGGCTGTCGCCGGATAAACGATTCGCTTTGGAACGTATCACAGGATTCATCGTGAACACAGATTTTTCAGTGGTTGTATTGTACCATCCGCGCTCACAATAAATTTCGGAACTGTCGGTGCCGGTGGAATAAATATAAGTTGGACCTTCAAATATCGCCACCTTGGTGACAGTCTGATATTTCAAAGTATCGGCATTGATGTAATATTTCGGATTTGTGAGTTTTACTGAATCCTTAAAAAAGACCATTTTATCTTTGGCGTAATAATATCCTGAACGGCTTGTGAGTACATTTTGCTTGTCGGTGATTTTACCTCCGTTGAAATACTCAGCACTCTCCGAATTCATGTTGTAATTCAGGATGCTTGATTGCAGCACCATATCCCTATCTGTCATCACAACCTTGCCTGTTACTTTTGCCTGGCGTGTATTGCCATCATAGTTCAGAAAATCTCCGGTTAAGTTAATGCTGTCACCCTGCACAATTCTGATTTTACCGAATGCATCCAGGCTGTTTGTTTCCTGGTAGAGGTAGGCGCTGTCGCAATACATCAATGCTCCCTGGTGACGAAAACGTACATTACCTAAAAGCCGTGATACATTTTTACCCAGCGATTCATCACCCTCAAAAGTATCGGCGTTTTCAATTTCAACCTGGGCTCCTTTTTGTGAAAATACAGGAATCGAAAAACCAACGAACACCACTACCAACAACTGGAAAATAAATTGTGATTTTGTAGTGAAATAAAATTTCATTGGCATTTAAAAGAACTTTCGAGATTTGCGAATAGTATTATTGATACACAAAATTCTCATGTTATCTCTATTTTGCAGTAAGGACGCAATGCATTGCGTCCTTACTGCAAAATAACCTTTATGCAAACTCAGGGTCTCTGGCAAGTGTTTCTTTCCTGTCAGGACCTACTGAAACAATTACAACCGGAACATTCAATTCCTTTTCAATGAAATTGATATAATCACAAAGTTCAGCAGGCAATTGGTTCATATCATGCACACCATCATCTGGCAATGTCCATCCTGCCATTTCCTTGTAAACAGGCTTCACTTCATTATGCACAATATCATAAGGCATACGATCGATTTCATGACCATCATAAATATAACCTGTGCAAACCCTGATGGTTTTAAAACCGCTCAATACATCTGGCTTGGTCATGATGAGTTTGGTTACACCATTCAGCATGATCGTATATTTCAAAGCAGGCAAATCGAGCCATCCGCAACGACGAGGACGTCCTGTGGTAGCACCGAATTCATTTCCTGATTTACGAATCAATTCTCCAATATCATTATCCTGTTCAGTTGGGAACGGACCGCTACCAACTCGTGTGCAATAAGCTTTAAAAATACCATACACTTCACCTATTCTTGATGGTGCAATACCAAGACCTGTGCAGGTTCCTGCAGTTACAGTGTTGGAAGATGTAACAAATGGATAAGAACCAAAATCAATATCAAGAAGTGAGCCTTGTGCTCCTTCTGCTAAAACTGACATTCCTTTATCAAGCAGACTGTTAATCTCATACTCACTATCGATGAGATTCATGGTTTTGATAAGCTCGATACCTTCGCTCCATCCTGCTTCGAAATCAGCAAGGCTCTTGTTGAAATTATGGAAAGTTAAAAGTTCATTGTGTTTCGCGACAAGCCCGTCATAGCGCTTTTGAAAATCGGGATGTTCAATATCACCTATGCGCAGACCGTTACGACCTGTTTTATCCATATACGAAGGGCCGATTCCTTTAAGTGTAGAACCAATCTTCTCTTTTCCTTTGCTCAATTCAGAAGCAGCATCCAGCATCCGGTGTGTAGGAAGTATCAGGTGTGCCTTGCGGGAAATAAATAAATTTTTGCGGATGTCGACACCCATTTTTGTAAGTGCATCAATTTCCTTCTTAAAAATAACCGGATCGATTACAACGCCATTACCGATGATGTTAATTTTCCCGGGATGAAAAATTCCTGATGGGATCGTATGCAACACATGTTTGATACCTTCAAACTCAAGTGTATGTCCGGCATTCGGACCGCCTTGAAAACGCGCAATCACATCATAACGTGGTGCGAGTACATCCACTACTTTACCTTTACCCTCATCACCCCATTGTAATCCTAACAGTACGTCTGCTTTCATTCTTGTTATCTTTTGTGTTTTTGGTTTTTATTCCGGACAGCAGGCATGCCATCTTGGTCTTGCATTCGGACAGCAGGCATGCTGTCCTTACTGCACTTTGGCTACTGCCGACTGGCAACTGCTGACTGCCGACTTTTTTTTAAATGGTTTCTTTTAACATAAAGTTCTCCGCATCCTTTTCATTTTCCACCACAGTGAAAATATTATTCAGCTTTGTGATTGCGAGAAGTGATTTGATGTTTTCAGGTACACGGCATACAATTGCTTCGCCACCTGCTTTGCGGGCACGTGTAAGAATTGTGATGAGTGTATTCAAACCGGTGCTGTTCATATATTTGAAATCAGCCATATCAATTACAAACTTCTTCACATCCTTATTCAATAATTCATCGAAGCGTTCAAACATATTGAGCGCCTGATTTTTTTCGATAAGGTTTCCTGAAAAATGCAACAGGCAATAATCTTTTTTTTCTTCAATCTTGTAAGTGAATTCCATAAGTTAAAATATCATTTATGTGAGTTAGTTTTTTTCTGAGTCAGGTGTTCGCACTGTCCGTCTTTCAATATTTTATTGCATTTGCCAAAAAGGTTAAGCGAATGGTGTGTGACTTTAAATTCCAAAAGTTCACCCATCATGCTCTGGATTTGCTGAATGCGTGGATCGCAAAATTCAAGTACGCGTTCACAGTCGATACAAATAAGGTGATCGTGTTGTTTGAACGAATACGATTTTTCAAACTGCGCCAAATTTTTACCAAACTGGTGCTTGGTAATTAGATTGCATGCTAAAAGATGTTCAATGGTGTTGTAAATAGTAGCACGGCTTACGCGATACTTTTTGTTTTTCATATGTATATACAGCGACTCCACATCGAAGTGATGGTTGATCGAATATATTTCATCAAGTATGGTGAAACGCTCCGGAGTTTTCCGGAATCCTTTTTCCTCAAGAAAACTGCAGAAAATCCTCTTTACTGCTTCTTTGGTACTTTCCATGTCTGGGATGTAAAGTGCGAAATTACTGATTCGTATCCATACGGCTAACACTTAAGATACCATTTACATGGCCTAATTTGGCCATTAGTTTCTTAAGATGCTCTGTATCATGCACAAACAGCATGATTGTACCCTCAAAAAGTCCCTCGTTACTGTCAATGCTGATGGAACGCATATTCACTTTCAACTCATTGGAAATAACCCTTGTAATGTTATTCACCACACCTACCTCATCCGCTCCGTTGATACGGATTCCGGCAAGGAAGGCAATTTCTTTCTGTCCTGTCCATTTGGCCTTCACGATCCGGTAGCCATGTTTCGACATAAGCTGAATCGCATTCGGGCAGTTTGTCCGGTGGATTTTGATGCCCTCGCTCACTGTGATGAATCCGAACACGTCGTCACCGGGAATTGGATTACAGCAAGCGGAGAGTTTGTAGTCGATTTTGTCGATGTTTTCCCCAATAACCAGCATATCCGCCGATCCTCTGACGTTTTTTACCAGTTCTTCGAACGATTGGCCTTCGGGTTTATTATTAATTGGTTTTGGAATCTGAACTCCATCTTCCGTAAAGAAATCCTTTAAATTTTTAAGATCAATAGCTTCAATGGCGATGCGATGGTAGAGATCGAGGGCGGTTGGAACTTTGTAAAATATCAAAAGGTCATTGATGTTGAGCGTATCAATATTCACCTTGAGGTTCCGTAACCTGCGTTCCAGTTTTTCGCGTCCGTCATCAGCCAGTTTCCGTTTTTGCTCCTTAAGTGCAGTTTTAATTTTTGATTTCGCCTTGGCAGTGATGACAAAACCTAACCAGTCTTCTTTCGGATGTTGTTTGGAGGAAGTAAGAATCTCCACCTGGTCACCACTATGCAGTTTGTGACTGATCGGAACCAATTTGTGATTGATTTT
>Ga0190274_10000274_pt1 | contig 33030 bp, 51 predicted proteins | sample Popmic531T_FD_133002 | JGI IMG/M metagenome (GOLD analysis project Ga0190274, IMG submission 133002) | Populus adjacent soil microbial communities from riparian zone of Yellowstone River, Montana, USA - 531 T | ecosystem: Environmental > Terrestrial > Soil > Riparian zone | place: USA: Montana... | reverse complement strand
CCCGTCCCCGTCGGGGCCGGAACCAAAAAGAAGTAAGGGAGGAGAACAGTCAAAATGGAAGCAGCTGACTTTAGCGGCTACGCCACCAAGGCTGGGCTCAAGTGCTCCGACGGTCGAACCATCAGTCCTAAGGCTTTCGAGCACATGGACGGACAGCGGGTTCCTCTTGTTTGGGAGCATGGCCACAACGAGCCTACCAATGTTCTCGGTCACGCGGTCCTTCAGGCTCGCACCGACGGCGTTTACGCCTACGGATTCTTCAACGAGACTCCTGCAGGCCAGACGGCAAAGGCTCTGGTTCAGCACGGAGACATCAATAAGCTGTCGATCTACGCCAACCAGCTTATTGAGAAGACGAAGCAGGTTCTTCACGGAATGATTCGTGAGGTTAGTCTGGTTCTTTCTGGTGCGAATCCTGGTGCCCTGATCGACAACGTTTCTGTTCAGCACAGCGATGGCGACATCATGGAGCTGGACGACGAGGCCATCATCCACACCGGCCTAATGCTCGAGTTCGACACGATCGTAGAACACTCCGCCGAGGACCCAACAGTCCAGGAGATCTACGACTCGTTCACTGATGAGCAGAAGCAGGTTGTGCATTTCATGATTGGTGCTGCTCTAGATCAATCCGAGAGTTCGTCGATGGCTCAGTCCGAAGAGCCGGATGACAACAAGGAAGAGTCCGCGGACTCGGACGATAAGACAAACGAGGGCGACCTCACCCACCAGGAAGGAAACTCGATGGCTCGCAACGTCTTCGACCAGCAGAACGGCGAGAAGTCGTCGACGGGTGAGAAGTTCTCCCTCACCCACAGTGAGATCCAGGGCGTCTTCAAGAACGCGCGTGAGTGCGGCTCGCTGAAGAAGGCTCTGTCTCAGCTGGCACAGGATAAAGGCATCACTGAGTACGCGCTTCAGCACGGCATCAACGACATCGACCTGCTGTTCCCGGACGCCAAGGCTGTTACCGACCGTCCGGACTTCGACAAGCGTCGGACTGAGTGGGTCTCGGTCGTGCTGAATGGCACCCACAAGACCCCGTTCTCCCGCATCAAGTCCCTCGTGGCTGACCTGACCCTGGACGAGGCTCGCGCCAAGGGTTACGTCACGGGCGCCTTGAAGAAGGAGGAGTGGTTCGGAATTTCGAAGCGGACCACCGGTCCGACCACGATCTACAAGAAGCAGAAGCTGGACCGCGATGACATCATCGACATTCAGGACTTCGACGTTGTGTCTTGGCTCTGGGGTGAGATCCGTCTCATGCTGGAGGAGGAGCTCGCGCGCGCGATCCTGATCGGTGACGGTCGGGCCGTGGATGACGAGGACAAGATCAAGGACCCGGCCGGTGCTTCCACTGGCGATGGTATCCGGTCGATCCTCAACGATCACGACTACTACGCGATGACGGTCAACGTCAACCTGGACGACGCTAGCTCCAGCTACCTGGAGTTTGTGGATGCGTTCATCTCTTCCCGTCGGTTCTACAAGGGCACTGGCACGCCGACCATGTTCACGACCGAGGTTGTCATCGCCAAGATGCTGACTCTTCGTGACGCCACTGGCCGTCGTCTGTACCGCACTTTGGACGAGTTGGCCTCTGAGCTTCGCGTGGCCGCTATCGTTCCGGTTGAGGTCATGGAGGGTGATGACGACGTTCTCGCGATCGTCGTGAACCTGAACGACTACAACGTGGGCACCAACAAGGGTGGCGAGATCTCGACCTTTGACGACTTCGACATCGACTACAACCAGTACAAGTACCTGATGGAGACTCGTCTGTCTGGTGCACTGACCAAGTTGAAGTCTGCCCTCATCTTCAAGAAGGTTACGGGTACGGACGTGCTCGTGGTTCCGAACGCTCCGACCTTCGTGTCCAGCACGGGTGTTGTGACGATCGTTGCCACCACTGGCGTGGTCTACAAGAACAAGCTGACTGGCGCTACTCTGTCGACCGGTGCGCAGACTGCACTGGCGGCTGGCGCGAGTGTCACCGTCGTGGCGACTCCTGACTCTGGTTACTACCTGGCCAACAACGTCGATGACGAGTGGACCTTCACGCGCGACGCTGCGTAAACTGAAGGGACCTCCGACATGGCAAGGTTCTCAGGGAAAGTTGGCTTTGGCATTGCAGCGGAGACTCCCTCTGACAGTGGAAAGTGGGAAGATGTCATCACTGAGAAATCATATTTCGGAGATGTCGTCAGAAACTCCCGCAGACTACAAGAAGATGAGAAAGTCAACTCTGATATTAGGGTCGGCAACTCCATAAGCATTGTCGCTGACAACTTCGCGAATGAAAACATATTTGCCATTCGGTATGTCGAGTGGATGGGGGCGCTGTGGATCGTCTCAGACGTTGATGTGCAGCGTCCCCGTCTCCTCTTGAGGTTGGGAGGTGTCTATCATGGGCCAACCCCAGCTCCAGACGGCCCTTAGGGCACTTCTGGGCAGTGATAACGTATATTTCCAACCTCCTGCCAATGTGCAAATGGCGTATCCTTGTATCGTCTACAAGCGAGACAACATCGATACGGATTTCGCTGACAACAGACCATTCTACCAATCCACTCGGTATGAGGTCACAGTCATTGACAGGGATCCAGATGGCACGATCGCTTACAAGGTCGCTGCTCTGCCGCTATGTTCCTACCAAAGGAACTTTGTGGTACAAAACCTCAACCACGACGTTTTCGTTCTCTACTACTGAGGAGATAACCAGTGACTGCTCTGCAGTGGGACCTGACCGGCCAGCGTTTCTATGAGACAGGTGTCGATCACGGGGTCCTTTACCTTCCGAACAACGATGGTGAGTACATCATCGGTCACGCCTGGAATGGCTTGACGTCTGTTACTGAGGCGCCCACCGGCGCTGAGGTGACTCCGACTTACGCTGACAACATCAAGTACCTGAACCTGGTTTCGCTGGAGGAGTTCGGCGCAACCATCGAGGCCTACACCTACCCTGACGAGTTCGGTCAGTGTGATGGCTCTGCGGAGCTGTCTCCTGGTGTTCTCATTGGCCAGCAGCCTCGCCGCACGTTCGGCTTTGCTTACCGTTCTCTCGTCGGCAACGATGTGTTGGCGACCGAGCTCGGTTACAAGCTGCACTTGATTTACGGTGCTACTGCTTCTCCCTCCGAGAAGGCTTACAACACCGTCAACGACTCGCCTGAGGCCATCACCTTCAGCTGGGAGGTCACCACGGTTCCCGTGGCAGTCACCGACCACAAGCCAACGGCCAGCCTGACGATTCAGTCGAACCAGGTGGATGCAACTGCTTTGGCAGCGCTTGAGTTGATCCTGTACGGCACTACCGGTGTTGACCCGAGGATGCCCCTGCCCGACGAGGTCTTCGCGATCTTCGACGGCACGATTACCTCGGTCACCCCGACGGAGCCGACCTACAACAGCACCACCGACGACATCACCATCCCGTCGGTTACTGGTGTCATCTACAAGATCGCGGGCGAGGTCGTCACTGGCGACGTGCACATCACCGCGGACACCATGGTTACTGCACACCCGGCGGTTGGTTACTACTTCCCAGAGGGTGCGGACGACGACTGGCTGATCGACTTCAGCTGATAGAAGAAAGGAGACCAGAGGATGCTCCAGCTTACAGTTGTTATCGCCGAGGATTTCGACGAATCAACACAAGAGTTCGTCAAAGGCGAACAGTACGACTTGGAGCTAGAGCATTCTCTGGTTTCTTTGTCAAAATGGGAGTCATTCTTTTGTAAACCGTTCTTGTCCACCGCGGACAAGACGCCGCAAGAGATGCTTTTCTACATTAAAGCAATGACTTTGACCCAAAAAGTTCCAGACGAAGTTTTTCTCAGACTCTCTGAGGACAACATAAAGGCTATAGATACCTACATCAATCACAAGATGACCGCAACGTGGTTCAGTGACAAAGCTTCTAAGCCTAGTCGAGAGATCATCACTGCTGAGGTCATCTATTACTGGTTGATCGCGTTGAACATCCCGTTCGAGTGTGAGAACTGGCATTTGAACAGACTTCTAACGCTGGTAAAGGTTTGCAATCAGAAAAACGCTCCAGCCAAGAAGATGAGTAGGGCTGAGGTGTCTCGTAGGAATGCGGAACTCAATGCCCAACGTAAGGCACAACTAGGAACTTCTGGATGAGAGGGGGTAGACATGGCACGTCTTGTTTGGGACACCATGACGGAACGCTATTACGAAACCGGCGTAGATAGAGGCGTTCTTTTCGCCCCAAGTTTCGATGGGGTTCCTTGGAACGGTCTTACTTCGGTAACTGAGAACCCTAACGGAGGCGAACCTCGCCCTCTTTACATCGATGGAATCAAGTACGGGAATCTCGCAACGGCTGAAGAGTTCGAAGCTACAATCGTGGCTTTCTCGACTCCCACTGAGTTTGCCTTTTGTGATGGAACAGTTCAGCCTCAAAACGGACTGTTTGTTCCACACCAGAAGCGAATTGCGTTCGGATTCTCCTACAGGACCAACATCGGCCGTGGCATTGACGGGCCTGACTACGCTTACAAAGTTCATCTAGTGTACGGCGCTCTAGCTTCCCCGCCAACTAGGAACAACAAGACTAGAACGAATACGGTTGAGCCGACAGATTTCAGCTGGGATATTACGTGTCTTCCACCTGTCATTACAGGTTATAGGAGAACCGCTCATTTGTTTGTCGATTCCCGTTATTCAGATCCAGAGATCCTCGCTGACTTCGAAGATATTCTGTACGGAACCGATGCTGAGGCGTCTAGACTACCAGATCCAGACGAGCTTCTAACCCTGTTCACTCCATGAGGAGGTGACTGACCATTTCCAGGCTTATTTGGGATCAAACAAGGCCGTATCAGGCTGATCTAGACCAAGGCGTGTATTATCCGCTTTCGGGCTCAGGCGAAGTCTGGAATGGGTTGACCTCAGTCATAGAGCAGCCAGAAGACATCGACGATAAGACTCTGTATATTGATGGAGTCGCCTATAGGAACCACCGAGGTGCTGGAAAGTTCGCCGGGTCTATTGAGGCTTACTCATATCCTGAAACTTTCTATTCCAACGTTCTAGTGCCGGTTCGCCCTAGTAATTTTGGATTCAGTTATCGGACTGGTTCCTATATTCATCTGGTTTACAATGTGCGAATTTCCCCGGAGGGATATTCCTACAGACAGTCCCCATTGGACCCGGAGATTCATAGATGGGGCTTCACCTGTAAGCCAGAAGCAATGACCGGGTATGGTAGGATCTCGCATTTGGTCATAGACACAGATGTTGCATATGACTCAGCAATAGAAGCTCTAGAAGACATCATCTATGGGTCTGATTCTGCTGACGCACGTCTTCCATTGCCTGATGAAGTTCTAACGCTGTTCGAAGCTAACGCCACGCTTCGAGTTACTGATCTCGGTGGTGGTCTATGGGAGATAGAGGGTCCGGACGATGTCGTCTTCGAGACCGATCCTAATCTATGGACTATATCCTGGTCTTCCGTTGTTCAAATCGACACCCACACTTATACGATAAGTTCGTTCTAGGAAGGAGGCCTCATGGGTACCGTACAAGTCTTTGACTCGGAAAGAATGCAGGAGATTGAGGATACCTCAGTCGTGGACGGGCATATCGATGGTTCGGGTCACCTTATCCTAGTCCAACACGATGGGACTGAGATAGATGCGGGCTCTGCTTTGGCCACTATACCAGTTGCATCCGAGACGGTTCAGGGAATCGTCGAACTTGCGACAACGGCGGAAACTACTACGGGAACAGATACTGAGAGAGCTGTTACACCTGCAGGTGTCGCAGCGGCTATCGGAGCGATCCCCGCCGTCCCAGATGCCTCTACGACCGTCGAGGGCATCGTTGAGCTTGCTACTAGCGCAGAAACCATCACGGGTACGGATACGGTAAGAGCTACAACTCCAGCAGGTGTTGCTGCCGCCGTTCAGAGTCAAGTTCCTACAGCCACCGACACCACTCAAGGTAGAGTCGAGCTTGCAACTAATGCTGAAACTACTACAGGCACAGACACCACTAGGGCGACTACTCCGGCTGGTGTTGCTGCCGCTATCACTGCTAATGCTGCAGCTGCCGTTCCTTCTGCTAATGAGACCACTCAGGGGAAAGTAGAACTGGCAACAAACGCTGAATTCGCAGCAGGAACAGACACTAGCCGGGCGTCCACTCCAGCGAACGTTGCTAACGCGTTTGGTGGTGTGTTTCCTAGAATTGCCTCAGGTGTCGTTGCCATCACGCCGGTTGCGAACACGCCCACCTTAGGGCACGTTACTTTCCCAGTCGGTAGATTCACGTCTAACCCAGCAGTAACGGTATCGGCCAGCACAAGCGTTCCTGGTTCCACAGTCATCGAATGTGCGGCAGCTAACGTGAATACTTCCGGCTTCGACGCTTATATTTACCGAACCAACACGACCTCAACGAGCGTTTTCTGGATCGCTGTCCAAACCTAATCAACCTTCAAAGGAGGCGCCATGATCAAAGTAACTACAAGTGGCTCCTTCGCCAAGACGGAGGCGTTCTTGAAAAGGTTGGGTAAAGCGGATATTCAGGCCGTAATGCGAAGTTACGGAAAAATGGGCGTTTCCGCTCTTGCCGCAGCAACACCTAGGGACTCTGGAATTGCAGCAGGATCTTGGGGGTTTGTTATCAGCGGTAAGGGCGGGAAGTACACGATATCCTGGACCAACAGCGATATTGAGAACGGACACCTTGTGGCTATCGCGATTCAATTCGGCCATGGCACAGGAACCGGCGGATACGTCCAAGGGAGAGATTACATCAACCCCGCAATGAGACCTATATTTGATCAACTCGCAGCCGAGGTGTGGAAGGTGGTGATCTCTGCATGAGCAGCATTGACGATCGCGTCGTGCATATGTCGTTCGACAATGCTCAGTTCGAGAGCGGCGTTAAGCAAACGACAGATTCTTTGTCCGCTCTGAACAAGAGCCTTAAGCTCGAGGGAGCCACCAAAGGCCTCACGGACGTTTCTGCAGCTGCGAATGGCGTAAAGCTCGGGCATATTGCTACCGCAGTAGACGAGATCGCTGGTCGCTTCAAAGCTATGTCTGTGGTTGCCATTACGGCACTGGCTACCATTGCGCATCAGGCTGTGCTTGTTGGCGGAAATCTAGTCAAATCTCTGACGATTGATCCGATCAAGTCAGGTCTCGACGAGTACGAAACAAACCTAAACTCGATCCAGACCATCCTCTCGAATACTCAATGGGAAAATACCGGCCTCGATGACGTCAACGAGGCTTTGAGAGTTCTTAATGAGTACTCAGACAAGACCATCTATAACTTCGGTGAGATGGCCCGAAACATCGGTACCTTCACGGCTGCCGGTGTAAGTCTGGATGTTGCTACAGAAGCCATCAAGGGCATTGCGAACCTTGCCGCTGTATCGGGCTCTAACGCCCAACAAGCCTCCACCGCTATGTACCAGCTTTCCCAGGCACTAGCCGCGGGTAAGGTAACATTGATGGACTGGAACTCAGTCGTCAATGCTGGCATGGGTGGAAAGGTTTTCCAGGACGCCTTGATGGAAACCGCGCGTATTCATGGCGTAGCGGTAGACAAGATGGTCAAGGAGGCCGGAAGCTTCCGGTCAACGCTTGAAAACGGTTGGCTTACAGGAGAGATCCTCACCGAGACCCTAGCCAAGTTCACCGGTGACTTGTCTGAAGCCCAGTTGAAATCAATGGGCTACAACAAGGATCAAATCGCAGGAATCATCAGAATGGGCCAAACGGCTCAGGATGCTGCGACGAAGATCAAGACTTTCTCTCAGCTTCTCAACACGCTTCAGGAAGCAGCTGGATCTGGCTGGTCTAAGACTTGGCAGCTTATATTTGGAGATTTTGAGGAAGCTAAGTCTCTGTTCACGGGTGTCTACGATGTTCTCGGTGGGTTCATCGAGGCTTCTGCCGACGCCCGCAACAAAGTTCTTGGAGACTGGAAAGAGCTTGGCGGACGTAAAGTCATAATCGAGGCCATTAGTCTCGCATTCAATGACTTGATGGAAATTCTCGTCCCCATTGGAAAAGCCTTTAGGGACGTATTCCCTGCCACCACAGGTCAGCGTCTCTACGAGATCACAGTCGCTATCCGTGATTTCTTCAGCGGAGCCCGTCTCGGTGAAGATACCATGGATAACCTCCGGAGGACTTTCGCCGGATTGTTTTCGATCTTGGGTATTGGCTGGGATATTGTAAAGCGTATAGCTAGTGTGTTCTTCGATCTTATTGGGATGATGTTCGATGGAAGTGGATCCTTCCTCGAGATCACAGCCAACATCGGAGATTTCCTAGTTGCTTTGAGGAAGGCCATTAACGATGGCGAAGGACTTAACAAGTTCTTCTCCGGTCTAAAGGCCGTTCTGTCTATCCCGATCAAACTCATAGGCCAACTAACCAGCTACGTAGCAAAGCTCTTCGACGGCTTTGACGCTACTGAGGCTGTAGACAACCTAGCCAAGTTTACTGCCAGTCTTAATCCCCTGACAGGTCTCGGCGAGACTGTGGCTTATGTCTGGGACAAGGTCGTATCGGTATTCGGCCGTGTTTGGGACATGTTTGCTCCCTTGGCCTCTAAGTTCGCAGAGTTCTTTAGCCAGTTCAACTCGGGTGTCGGAGGTCTTAATCTCCAGGACCTTCTCGGGATAGTCAATACAGGTCTGATCGCTACACTGGTCATCGCCTTGACAAAGATATTTGGTCGGCAAGGAATTCTGGACCAAGCTAGAGGCATCATCGACGGTCTTACTGGAACGCTGGGCGCCATGCAGAACACTCTGCGTGCCGCAACGCTTCTGCAGATCGCGCTTGCTGTTGGTGTTCTTGCAGCAGCAGTTCTAGTACTGTCTCAGGTGGATGCCGCGGGTCTGAGCAGAGCTCTCACGTCGCTTGGTGTTATGTTCACTCAGCTTATCGGTGCGTTGATTGTTCTGGAGAAATTCGGAACAACCAATGTGCTGAAAGTGATGGTGGCTGCTGCCACTTTGAGTGCTCTAGCTGTGGCGGTAGGAATCCTTGCTATATCTGTTAAGCAGCTATCGGAGCTTGATTGGCAGGAACTAGCCAGAGGCTTGGTTGGTGTCACGGCCCTTCTCGCCGCTGTAGTTGCCGCAGTTAAATTCATGCCTCCATCAGCAGGGCTTGTGTCCACAGCAGCCGGACTTGTTATTCTGTCGGCGGGGATCAAGATACTCGCAAGTGCAGTTAAAGACCTTTCCGGTCTAGGCTGGGAGGAAATGTCTAAGGGTCTAGTCGGCGTTGGGGCCATCCTTGCTAGCCTATCTCTGTTCACCAAGTTCGCTCAGGTCAATGCCGGAGGGATACTCGCTGGCGCCGGTCTTATTCTTATAGCCGCGGGCATAAAGATCCTCGCAAGCGCAATAGCCGATCTCTCAGTTATATCCTGGGAGAACGTCGGCAAGGGTCTGGCCATCATGGCAGTATCTCTCGGTTTGATATCTGCAGCACTGGTTATTCTGTCAGATGCGGCGCCAACGGCAATTCTATCAGCAGCGTCAATTCTCATCGTAGCTGCCTCACTAGGCATGATTGCCGACGCGGTAGCCAAGATGGGTGGAATGAGCTGGGCCGATATTGGCGCGGGTCTAGTTGTACTAGCTACGGCACTTACGCTTATTACGGCCGCGCTAGTTGTTCTATCTGACTTTGCACCAACAGCACCTCTATCTGCAGCTGCTATTCTCATCGTGGCCTTGTCTCTAGGCTATATTGCTGATGCAGTAAAGAAGATGGGCTCTATGTCTTGGGAAGAGATAGCCAAGGGGTTGGTTACTCTTGCCGGAGCTCTTCTTATTATCGGAGTTGCTGTTACTGCCATGTCTGGAGCTATCCCAGGCGCTTTAGCTCTGATTATCGTTTCTGGGGCTCTGACGATCCTCACAGCGGTTCTCCTGCAGCTAGGCAACATGTCATGGGGTGAGATCCTCAAGGGTCTAGGCGCCTTGGCTCTGGCATTCACTGTCCTTGGTGTGGCGGCCGCTCTACTAACGCCAGTTATTCCGGCCATGCTTGGTCTGGGCATTGCAATCGCTCTTATCGGCGCTGGACTTGCTCTCGCAGGGGCCGGCGTGTTCTTGTTCGCCGCGGGTCTAACAGCCCTGAGCATTGCAGGAGCAGCAGGTACGGCAGCTATCGTGGCTTTGGTTAGTGCTGTTATTGGCATGATACCGATGCTAGTAGAGCAGCTTGGACTAGCTCTTATTCTGCTAATCAAGATCATTGCAGAAGCGGCGCCAGAGATTGTGGCTGCGGTAGTAAAGATCATCGTAGCCCTTATCGATGGAATAGCTAAGATCGCACCTAAGCTTGTGAAGGCTGTGGTCGATCTTCTTATTCTGCTTCTTGACGCGATGATCATAGCGATACCCAAGTTCGTCGACGCAGGACTTAAGATCGTCCTTGGTATACTCAAGGGTATCCGGGACAATATTGGTAAGATTGTTACAGTCGCAACAGAGGTTATTCAAGCATACCTCAAGGCTGTTGGTGACAATCTGCCAAAGGTTATTCAGTCCGGTGTCGACCTTATCTTCAAGTTCATCAAGGGCATCACTAAGGCCATCGATGATAACTCGGAGAAGCTAGGTAAAGCTGGAGCAGACCTAGGTATTGCCATCATTAGAGGCATGATCAAGGGTCTTAACTCAGGCATAGGTCAAATCATCAACGCTGCAAGGAACGTGGCTCAGAGTGCCTTGAACGCCGCCATGGACGTCTTGGGTATTAACTCACCGGCCACGGAGTTCATCAAGGTCGGTAAGTTCTCTGACGAGGGCTTGGCTATTGGTCTCGACAAGTACTCTCATCTTGTGGAGAAGTCGGCTGCTGGAGTTGCAGACATTGCTATGGAGACAATGAGGAACACTCTATCTGGCATGTCTGAGGCAATTAGCAGTGAAGTAGACACGTCACCAACCATCGCACCTGTGTTGGACCTGGCGCAGTTCAGGCGAGATGCAAGTCAGATTCCTGGTGCGCTAGCATCCAACCCACTCCAGATCGGCGTTACTTCGGCATCAGCTACGACAGCCTCCGTTGGAGTGCAAGAGAATGCTGAAGCCTCGGCAACAACAGTATCCACTGGAGACACGTTCCAGTTCACTCAGAACAACACCTCGCCGAAGGCTCTGTCTGCGGCAGAAATCTATAGGAACACGAAGAACCAGTTGTCCGTCGCGAAGGGAGCGTTGGCCGCATAATGCTAAACAGACTAGAAATTTACAACAACAGCGGCGATCTTCTCACCCTTGCGTTGGACGATTTCACAGACGGTCTGGTGCTTGAGGACGTTGAAGGAATGGACCCCGTAAAGGCCACTTTGACGTCCTCAAACTTCGCCCAGCAAGATGGTGCTCAGTTCCACGCGGCACGCCGTGACCCAAGGAACCTGATTATCCACCTTGGTCTGGACCCAGACTACACAACCACTTCGGTTTGGGATCTGAGAAAGCGTCTATATTCGTTCTTCATGCCTAAGTCCGAGCTGTACGTCAACTTTATCTTGGACGATCTAGAAGTTGTGATTATAGGCATTGTTGAATCGCTTGACACTCCTCAGTTTACCAAGGAACCAAAAGCGGTTGTTTCAATCATGTGTTTCGATCCCGACTTCAGGGACCCATCCTCTATCCCAATCGATGGTTTCACTGTCAACGACTCGACGGACACCATATACAATTACGAGGGAACGGTAGAGACTGGTATTACTTTGTCTCTGTTTGTGGATCGGGACTTGACCGAATTCACTATTTATAACACCCCAGCTGCGGGTAGTACTAGTCACTACATGGACTTTGTTGGGGAGTTTGAAGCAGGCGACGAAATTTCAATCAGCACGATTACTGGAGATAAACACGTTTACCTCACACGAGCGTTTACACAGACGTCCATTCTGTACGCACTATCCCCCCAGTCTAAATGGGTTGAGTTCCTGCCAGGAGAAAACGCATTTAGGTTCTACGCCACCGGGGATCCGATTCCGTACACCTTGGATTACATGGCTCGATACGGAGGCTTGTAATGGACGTGTATATCCTCGACAGTCTTTACCGTCGAATCCTGATGGTAGACAAGTACGAGTCTCTTATCTGGACTGAGCGTTTTCAGGGTTACGGCGATTTCGAGTTGAGGCTTAACTCGACTTTGGAGAACAGGAATCGTTTTCCAAACGGCATTAACATCACCGTAACCGACTCGATTCGCATCATGACGGTAAAGACTGTCGAGGATACCTCAGACGAAGATGGTAAGAAAATCCTCATCGTCAAAGGTCTAGAAATCGTATCGATTCTCGAGGATCGCCTCGCAAGGGGAACTCTAGACGACTTGGACACGGTTCCAAAGTGGATCCTAACGGGTCAGCCCGTGGCCGTCGCAGAACAAATCTTCCACGATATTTGCGTTACGGGCATTCTAGACGCTGGGGACATTATCCCTAACGTGGTCGAGGACGATGTTATATTCCCAGAAGACACCATCCCTGAGCCTTCTGAGACTATCGTGTACGAGATCGATATGATGTCGGTCTATAAGGCCATCCAAGACCTGTGTAAGATCTATGATTTCGGTTTCCGCTTGGCTTACTACGAGTTCACAGGTGAGTTGTACTGGGACGTATATACGGGAAGTAATAGGACTACCAGTCAGACTTCTCTAGCCGCGGTTGTATTCAGTCCAGACTTGGACAACTTGCAGAACACTACGAACTTGTCATCCATAGCTTCGTACAAGAACGTGGCGTATGTGTTCTCCAAAGCTGGTAGCGAAATCGTGTACGGTCTTGACATCGACCCTCTCGTTGAGGGCTTTGAGCGAAGAGCTCTGTTCATCAAGGCAGACGATATTGAGGTCGGCGACCCTGACGCATCGGACAAGATGATCCAGCGAGGTAAAGAAGAGCTAGCCAAGGCGAGGGCTCTTGTTGGCTTCGATGGTGAGGTAACTCAGTACAGCCAGTATGTTTACGAGTTGCACTACTACTTGGGCGACTTGGTAGAGGTTCGTGACAACGAAGGAACCACTACCGTCATGCAGGTGACAGAGCAGATTCGCATATCTGACGCCGAAGGAGAACGTTCTTACCCAACTCTTACTGTCAACACATTCATCACGCCTGGTTCCTGGGCTTCCTGGGACTTCAACCAGGAGTGGGAAGACGTCGGAGAGTTTGAGTACTGGGAAGACCAACCGTAAAGAAGGAGGTGTGGTATGGCTGTTGGCGATGACGCTGCTGCCGCGGGATATCCTCTCGTTCCCGACACGGGCGAGGAAGGACGCGTTCGTTGGGGTGCACGAGAGATCAACAGGGCCCGAGACTTCGTTGCGCAAGTAAAGGCTCTTATTCCTTCAGGCAAAGCGGCCTATCGAACTGCTGCTGGCATCTCCTCCGGCTCTGCGGATCCGTCTGGCGGAAACGATGGAGATATCTACTTCAAGATTATCGGATAGGAGGTGAACGATGACTGATAATGCTCAGCTAAACGGCAACAACGGAGCTGACGGCGAAGGTAGTTATCTCGAGTGGGATATTACGTCGCAGAACGTTGCAGGGAACTACTCCACAATTCACTGGGAAGCCGGTTGGCGGTTCAGCACTCTTAGTTGTCGAGGCCTCCGTCTTGGGCAAGCTAAGGTAAACGGAACCACCGTCTATAACGACACTGATGGTGGAGACGGAGTTCACGCCTATAACTCTGGTCACGATCACGGCGAGCTTGCCACAGCATCCGGTAACATCAATGTTCCGCATAACTCTGACGGAACAAAATCATGCCAGTTCTTCATCAAGATGACGGGATGGGAGGGTCAGCTTTCACAGGCTACACAGTCTTGGAATCTGACCACCATCCCTCGTCTTAATAGTGCACCCGGCTTACCGGTTATATCCTCCATAACAAACACAAGCGTTTTCGTGACGTTCACGGACGGTACTGGCGGTGCCACCCCAGACGGACGTGAGATTGCTTATGGCGGAGATCCGTCAAGTCCTACTGCTAACACAATCATATCTTCTGATGGATCCACCTCCATCACAAGTATGACATCGGGAGTTACGTATTATTTCTGGGCCCGCATGCACAATGCCGCGGGTTATGGCCCTTGGTCGCCTAGGGCGCAAGCCACGACGCATAGGGTTCCTGACGCGCCAAGCACGCCAGTTATATCTAGCATTACTCAGAACTCGGTGATTGCTACATGGTCCCCGAACTTCGATGGGGGATCTGGCATTACAGGTTATGACGTGTGGTGGGGCACATCGCCTTCCTTGCCTCCACCAAACTCGTCTGTAACATCAGTTCCAAACAAAACCATTACCGGCTTGCTGCCAGGCACACAGTACTACTTCTACGCAAGGGCCTATAACACGTACGGTGTTAGCGGATGGTCTGGAGTAGCTTCGGCATACACCATTGCCGGGGCTCGCGTAAAAGACGCTGGCGTCTGGAAGAATGCCGTCCCCTACGTCCGAGATGGTGGAGTGTGGAAACTCGCAAAACCCTTCGTTCGTGTCCTAGGGGTGTGGAAGGACACAACTTAACATTGCCGACTTAGGAGACATAATGGGCACGGAGGCTTTTGTGCAAATTCTAATTACCTCTGTAGTTACGATCTTGTCTACATCTGGTTTTTGGGCTTATATCCAACATAGGGATAAGACTCGAAAAGCTATGGACAGGCTCGTGATGGGTCTTGCCTATGAACAGATCATGTCTCTCGCCTTTCGGTATATCGAACGAGGCTGGATCACGCAAGACGAGTACGATGATTACAAAAGGTATCTTTACGAACCTTATAAGGAACTTGGCGGCAATGGGATCACTGGTAGGCTGCATTCAGAGGTAGAAAGTCTCCCCATCCGGTCTCGTGCCAAATATGCTGAGCTCGTTAATGCCGTAAAGCTGAGAGGCGCAGAAAATGACAGTCCCAATGGATCTTTCGACCAGGATGAAGCTGCTTAGTGACAGGAAGTACAACTTCCTCAAGAAAATGGCAATCATCATCCTGCCGTTGCTAGGCTCTCTATATTTCGGACTCGCTCAGATCTGGAAGTTTCCACACCAGGAAGAGATTAGCGGAACTATTGTAGTTCTTAATACGTTTGTGGGCGCGGTTGTTCTCGCCGCAAAGAAGGTTAACGAAGTAACAGGGGCAAAGTACGATGGCACTCTATTTATCGAGGAGTTCGAGGATCACTCGACGCTCCGGCTTACCGATGTGGATCCAAAGACTCTGGATACCAAGGGCGAAATTGTTTTCAAGGTGACTCGTTCGAAAGTCTAACTTCGCGCGAAAAACATCTCCTATAATGAGACCCCTATTGAAGGAGAATGTTATGTTCACCAAGAAGACCCCCGAACCTACGGGGCTTGACATGGTTATTGAAGAACTACAGGAACACATTCGCAGGACTGACTGCTATACCAAAGAGTACCCTATTCTGGTTGACAATCTGGCTAAGCTCTACAAGATGAAGGAAGCTAACACTTCCCGTCGCGTAAGCCCGGACACGATTGCAATCATTGCAGGGAACCTTGCTGGTATCGTACTCATCCTCGGATATGAGCGTGTAGGCATCGTAACCTCGAAAGCCCTGAGCTTCGTGATGAAAGCTAAGTGACAAGCACTCGATTCATACCAGGCCGAGATTCAGAAGGCGTGTAAGATTAATCCCTTACGCGTCTTCTGTTTTTCGCACCCAACACAAAGCCTGATTTTTTTTGCTAAAAATTCCCGGGTGGGTTTTTTCGAAAAAGGGTCGCAGAAATTACAACGGCTATAATGAGACCCTCTCTACGAAAGGACATCTAATGTTCAAGAAGATTGACCCTAACTCCACCACCGTGGCTGTTGCCAAGGGCGTTGCCGCACTTATCGTGTACAGCGTCGTTGTCAGTGCCATCGGGTACGGAGTCAACAAGGTCGTCGTCAAGACCCTAGACAAGATCGTTGACTAACTCGCAAACCTAAGCCCCTGCCACACATGGGTTTAGGTTTTTATTTGGAGGCATAATGTGGAAGAACCGTTCCCTACAAGTGAAGATGGTTAAGGACGCAAAGGTCGATGTTCAAGCGTGTAACCACCTAGACCCAGATCATATTGCCAGCCTCGCGACAGAACTGATCGAGCGGGCGGCCGCTCTTGCTGCGGGTCTTATTCTTCTGAAGACGGCCTGCAAGATTATCGAGAAGAAGTTCATTTAACCCTATTGAGCGCCTAAGCCTCTGCAGGGCTTTATATACTCTATGCATGCATTCTGAGGATAGCAGGTGTGTGTATAATGTTTAGCCCTGCAGAGCCTTAGGCGCTCAAACCACAAAAAAGGAGAACTGTTATGGGACGTCACCGTAAGGTCAAGCTGACAATCGCTGAGCGGATCCGAGTTCGGTTTGAGGCGTTCATTATCAACGTCGAGACTGCTGCCGCGCATAAGTGGAACAAACCCTCGAGACGCCAGAGTGAACAGGCCCTGGTCGATTTCTGGGATGCCCTGATCACCGACTTCCGCAACGATCCGCTCTCACTAAGCAACCAGAAGACCAACGCATTCGCCTAAGGAGAAGGCATGACACACGACTACACAGTATCGCTCATACACCTAGTCATTTTCTGGCTGAGTACGGTGGCGACCTGTATAGGGGCAACCATCTACATTCTTCACTGGATCTACTTTCGGCCCCTTGACAAGCCTAGTCGTGGACGTCATGCGAAGAAGGCCCGATTTGAGAGTAACCCGCTCAAGTTGAGGATTCCTAAAGCGCCACAGCCCGCGACTAAGCCGATGTCACCCCCACCTGCGCCGTCAGGACCTGTCAGTCTCACTCTAAAGAGAATGGACGACAGGACTCAAATCATGTACTCGGTTGTACCTGGATCAGACCACAAGACTACGTTTATTCCCAGGATTAAGGAGGAAACCAATGTCGCTAGCTGAGATTTTCTGGATTGTCGTCAAGGTCCTGGGAATTCTAGTTCTCATTAACGTGGCTCTGGCAACAATCCTTCTTATTATCTGCATTCCCGACTGGTGGCCTGTTAAAAAGGGAAAAGAACTAAAGAGGACGGAAGAACAGAAAACGGAAGTCTACGACACAAAGATATTCTGGACTAGGTACGAGGAGATTTATGATGATTTTACGTGAGTTTACTAAGAGAGCTGGAAAGCTCCTTACTGATAACTCACCGACCATCCTCACCGGAATAGCAGTTGTCGGAACTGTAACTACAGCCCTTCTGACAGGGAAAGCGGCATACAAAGCCTGCGAAATCCTCGCCGAGAACGAAATGTCTAGCGATCCCTTAACTGGCAGAGACAAGGTGGACCTAACTTGGAAGCTTTATATTCCAGCGGTTGGTTCTGGTTTGCTGACGGTTACCTGCATAATTCTAGGGAACCGTATTGGTGTCCGTCGAGTTGCAGCTATGACCGCAGCGTACTCGCTAGCAGAGAAAGCTTTCGAACAGTATCAAGACAAGATCGTCGAAAGGATCGGGTCTCAAAAAGAGGAGCAGGTAAGAGCTGAGATCACTCAAGACAAAGTGAATTCTAAGCCTCCTACCTCCTCCGAAATCATGATGATTGGGTACGGCGATGTTCTCTGTTACGAGGCGTATACGGGACGATATTTCAGCAGTAACGTAGAGGCTTTACGTAAGGCTGAAAACCGGATCAACTACCGACTGAACCACGACCACCATATTTCACTGTCGGAATTCTACGACCTGATCGAACTGGCTCACACTAGTGTTTCGGACGATATTGGTTGGAACCTCGACAAACAGCTCGAACTGAAGTTCACAGGCGTTATCGCCTCTGATGGACGCCCGTGCGTATCCATCGAGTATCACACGGTTCCACTCCGTAATTACGACCGAATCTAGTAATAGGAGAAAACAAATGGCTAAGAACACCGCTGTCGAGGTCGTTGAGACTGTCGTCGAGAACGCCCAGGACACCGCGTCTGAGGTCGCTCACATCGTGGGCAAGTCGCCCCTGTTCACCACCAAGAACCTCATCGTCGCTGGTGCGGCTCTTGTTCTGACCGCGGGCGCCGTCGTTGCTTACCGGAGGTTTCGTAACACTACCGTCGTTGTCGTGGACGAGAACACCGAGGTCTGAGTCCTACCGAGATCTATCCAAAAACAACGCTAAGGACACTTCAGTGCTCGAGATGCCCATCACGTACACCAACTTCGATGACGAAGAGGTCACGGAGACCTTCTACTTCAACCTGACAACCGCGGAGCTGGTGGATCTGAGTCTCAGCAAGGGCGAGGGATTCCAGGACCACCTCAAAGCCATCATGCGGTCTAAGGACTCCGCGGCCCTCATCAAGACGTTCCAAGAGCTCGTTATGATGACTGTCGGGCGCCGAGAGGGTAACCGATTCGTCAAGACTCAGCAGATCCGCGACGAGTTCGCAACCTCAGAGGCTTACTCCGAGTTCCTTCTCAAGCTTGTGTCGGACGCAAACGCAGGTGCGAACTTCATTAACGGTGTTATGCCCAAGAAGCTTCGCGATCAAATTACAAAGCTCAGTGAGGACGCTCCACAGCAGACCGTCGCTCTTCCCGAGGCAGCAGAGCCGCTCAAGGAGAAGACCGTGGAAGACTACACCACAGCACAGCTGTTGGAGATGCCTCAGCACGAGTTCAACCGGCTCGCCGGTACCAATCCAGCCAAGATGTCTCACGAGGTGCTGCAGGTGGCATTTCAGAGGCGTATGAAGAGTTAAAGGAGAAGACGATGCTGAAGGTTCTTGGACACATGACGCTGGGTTTCCTTACCGGCGGTCTGTGGTTCGTGTACCTGCTCGTCAAGCACATCACACACTAACGTAACTCCTGATGGGGAATGGGGAGTCAGCAAGAGCTTGCGGTGGGGGTCTCAACCTTAGCGAGCTTTATTCCGGATGCTGGCTTTAAACGACAGCCGTGAGTGGCTACAACATGCGCCCCTACCATCGCGTAGAAAACACCTCATATAATGAGACCCCTACGAAAGGACTGAACTTCAATGAATAAGATTGAGCTCACCAAGAAGGTCGTCGGTTTCACTATCCAGTATGGTAGCGGCCTAATTATCTCAGGAATCGTTCGTTCGAATGTTGCTCCCGCTAATGTCATCCAGAAAGTTGGCATTACGGTGGGCGTATTCGCAATCAGCGGTGCTGTTGGTAATGCCGCCTCTAAGTACACGGATATACTAATCGACGAAATTGTTGACGCTTACAACGAAATCAAAGAAAAGAAGGCTGCGTAAACCTCGAACTAATTGACCCGTAAAAAGGTCTTTTAGTTTTTGCTTCCGAAACGAGGAATTAATGGAACAGTTTCCGTCTAACAGTAAATCTAGCCGCGAAACGGAGAAAGAAGAGACTAAGGACGTAAAGCAGGTCACTGTCGGCAAGGTTATCGTGCGGAAACCATCCTTGGGGAAGCGATTCTTCAGGACTTTCATTGCGGGCGATGGTCACAGCGTCGGACAGTACGTCCTGATGGAGATTCTGGTCCCTGCGTTCAAGGATCTGATCTCCGACATCGTATCGCAGGGCACAGAAAAGCTAGTTTACGGGGACGCGCGCTCAACGAGTCGTCGCACAGGTCAACGACCAGTAGGAGGTGGGACATATGTTGCTTATAATCGGCCGGATTCTTCGCCGCCCTGGAGGCGCGGAAGCGCTCGCGAGAGTTCTCGTCCCGACATTAGTCGCAGGGCACGCGCTACGCACGATTTAAAAGAGATCATCCTCACCACGAGGCCAGAAGCGAACGAAGTTCTAGACCAGATGTATATCCTAATCGACAAGTACGGTCAGGTGACTGTCACAGACTTGTATGAACTGGTGGGGATCTCTAGCAACTTCACGGACGAGAAGTACGGCTGGACAAGCCTACAAGGCTCAGACATTGAACGAGTAAGGGACGGATACTTGCTCGACCTTCCGAAGCCTATCGTTCTCGACTAGCGATGAACGAGAAACTAATGCGAGAGGCTATTCTGAAAGCCTACAAGTCCTCTCGTAAATGGAAAGACAAAGTAAAGAAGATGCCCATCACCCAAGTGGTCGCCATCTATATGAGACTTCGTCAACAAGGTAAGATCGGTTAAGGAGAAATCATGGACTTCAAGTCTCTGGCCAACGTGGTCACGAGCAAAGTTGGACGGCAGCTTCTGTCCGTCCGAAAGCACTCTCCAGCTATTCTGTTTACAGCAGGCATCGTGGGAGTCGTGAGCACTGTCGTTTTGGCTAGTCGGGCGACCCTCAAGCTGAGCGATGTTCTCGATGAGACGGACCGCGAGGTTGAGAAGATCCAGGCCTTCGAGGACCGGGACTACAGCGACGAGGATCGTCATCGGGATATCCTCAAGGCGAAGGTTCGTGGAGGACTTCGTGTCGCGGTCATGTACACACCTGCCGTTGCCGTGGGTGTTGTTTCTATCGCTTCTCTCTCCGGGGCTCATCTTGTTCTTACTCGTAGGAACATGGCTGTCACCGCGGCTTACGCGGCTCTCGACAGGGGTTACCGAGAGTTCCAGAAGCGGGTGGAGAGCGAATACGGACCCGAGAAGGCTCGTGATCTACGTCTTGGTCTGGTGGACCGAGAGTATGTCGAGGAGACTGCGGAAGGCCCAGTGGTTCGCACCAGCAAGGGTGTCGGGCCTAATGGACTCTCTGGCTACGCGGTGCTGTTCTCCAGGGATACCTCAGCTAGCTGGTCGTCCGAGCACTTCCGAAACCAGCTGTTCCTGCAGTGCCAGCAGAACTATGCGAACGACCTCCTGAACTCTCGAGGCTATATCTTCCTTAATGAGGTCTTGACCTTCCTTGGCTTGCCTATCACAAAGGCAGGTCAGGCGGTTGGGTGGTTCCTCGGCAAGGGCGATGACCACGTGGACTTCGGGTTCTTCGACGGAGACTCGGCCGCGGGAATGCTGTTCGCAACCGGGCAAGAGAATTCAATCTGGCTCGACTTCAACGTCGACGGCGTTATCTGGGACAACTTCTAGGAGGCACGATGAACACAAAGGTGTTGGTCGCTGGCAGTAGCCTTCTGGGGCTTGCCGCGGGTGGCGTCGGCGGTTATTTCCTGGCGAAGAAGCATTTCGACGAGAAGTACCGTAAGCAGTATGAAGACGTAGCAGACGCAGAGATCAAGATGGCGAGGGAGTACTACAAGACCCTCTACAAGGGTGACGAGTACTCAAGTCCTGAGAAGGTCGCTTACGAGAAGCGCGTTCCTAGTCGTCCTGTTGGCGTGGATGACTCGGAGCACGAGGGGCCTCCTACGGAGGTTCTAGAGCGGGTTCTCAACGGACTTAAGAAGCAGAACGGTTACGGGATGGTTCCTGAGCCTTCTTCTGCCAGAGGCGCCGATGCGATGGGTCCTTACCAGATCAGCGAAGACACTTTCAGTTACGACGAGGACGAGGGCTACGTCCAAGGGTCTTTGATCTGGTTTGCAGGTGACGATACTGTCGCTGACATGCAGGATGAGGTTATTCATCGGCATGAGGAACTTCTCGGGAGGATCACTCTCGACATGTTCGACGGAGAGCAGACGATTTATATTCGTAACATCCAACATCGCACCGACTACGAGATCAATCTGAACGAGCACGGCTATGCTCAGTTCGTTCTGGATCTCCCAATCACTAACGAGTCCTGATGAAAGAGCCGCTTGATGAGACCTACTTCGTGTGGCTCTACAGTCAAGTCGGCGATCCTCGAATCAAAGGTCTGCATCGCACCTATTGGAAGGTCCTCAAAAAGCTCTTCACAAAAGAGTTCGTATGGATCGTCCCTAATGACGATAACCGGGTCGAAGACGGAAGAGAGCTAAGATACGAGTTCGTCCATGACGAAGGACTCAATGATGTAGATCCAGATTGGCTGCACCTTGGGTGTTCCATGCTGGAACTTTTAGTCGGACTGTCCCGAAGGCTTGCCTTTGTGGCCGAGGGTGAACCTTCGGGATGGTTCTGGCATCTCATGGAGAACATTGGTCTTGGCGGCTATACCGACGAACGCCTTAACCCGAGGGCTATGCGGTATACCGAACTAGAGGTCGATGAGATCCTTGAGCGAATCATATACAGGACCTACCACCCAAGCGGAGATGGTGGTCTGTTCCCACTTAAAAACACACCTAACGATCAGAGACATATAGAGCTCTGGTACCAGATGAGCGAATATGTCCTGGAACGTGTATAGAACGAAGGGAGGGTAAATGGATTTCTTTCAGATCTGCACCAGAGAGAACAACAAAGGCGTAACTGAGATCTATGCGGATTTCAGGGTCGGACGGGCAAAGGATCTAATGATCCGAGGTCGTGCGTTCTACGCTATCTGGGATGAGCAGGAAGGTCTGTGGTCTACAGACGAGTACGATGTCCAGCGCTTTGTAGATCGGGCTCTCCGTGAACACGCGGAGAAGCTCACCTCTGAAGGAATTACATGCGTAGTTAAATACCTCCAATCGTTCACAAGCAATGGCTGGTCTCAGTTCAGGAAGTTCCTGCAAAACGTAAGTGATAACTCTCACCAACTCGACGAACAGCTGACGTTCGCCAACACCATGACAAAGAAGACGGACTATGTCAGCCGACGTTTACCATACGCCCTAGCGCCTGGCGACTTCAGTGCTTGGGACGAACTGATTGGTGTTCTGTACGATCCTGAAGAAAGGGCAAAGATCGAATGGGCGATCGGAGCGATTCTCTCGGGGGACGCGAAAAAGATCCAGAAGTTCCTAGTCTTTTATGGACTCGCGGGGACTGGGAAGTCTACCATACTGAACATTATACAGAAGCTGTTCGAGGGTTACTACGTCTCATTCGAGGCGAAGGCCCTAGTGGGAAACAACAACTCGTTCGCGACCGAGATCTTCCGATCCAACCCTCTAGTTGCTATCCAGCACGATGGGGATCTGTCGAAGATCGAAGACAACACCAAGCTGAACTCTATAATCGCGCACGAGGACATGCTGATCAACGAGAAGTACAAGCCTAGTTATTCTTCTCGAGTCAACGCGTTTCTTTTCATGGGCACTAACAAGCCCGTGCGCATTACAGACGCCAAGTCAGGTATTATCCGGCGCTTGATTGTTGTTCAACCAACGGGTAACAAGTTCCAGCCCAGTCACTACCACACGCTGATGTCTAGAGTGGACTTCGAGCTTGGCGCCATCGCACATCACTGCCTCGAGACCTATCGTCACATGGGGAAGAACTACTACAACAATTACCGCCCCATCGAGATGATGCTGCAGACCGACGTGTTCTTCAACTTCGTCGAGGCCCACTACGATATCTTCAAGCAGCAAGACGGGGTAAGTCTCAAACAGGCTTACGCACTGTATAAGGAGTACTGCAGTGAGACGGGTCTGGAGTTTACGTTGCCTCAGTACAAGGTCAGAGAAGAACTCAGGAACTATTTCTCCGAGTTCCTTGACCGATACACGGTGGACGGAACGCCAGTGCGGAGTTATTACCGTGGGTTTACGGCACAACCGTTTAAGAGTCCAAAAAAGGAAGACGGATCGGTATTTTCTCTTGTACTGGACGAGGAGATATCCCTTCTCGATCTGGAGCTTGCTGACTATCCAGCACAACCAGCCAAAGAGGATGGGACTCCGTCGCAACGCTGGGCTTTGGTTAAGACAAATCTCTCAGAGGTAGACTCACGAAAGCTCCATTACGTCAAAGTTCCGACTAATCATATCGTCATAGATTTCGACATTAAGGACGATGATGGACGAAAATCTCTTGAACGAAATCTTAATGCGGCTTCTCTATGGCCTCCCACTTATGCCGAGCTTAGTAAAAGCGGATCAGGAATCCACCTCCATTACAATTACACTGGTGAAGACTCCTCCCGACTTGCTACACATTACAGTGACGGGATTGAAGTCAAATGCTTCACCGGAGACGCTTCTCTCCGTCGCTTACTTAGCAGATGCAACAACGTTCCAATCGCAGAGATAAGCAGTGGGCTGCCGTTGAAGGAGAAGAAGGTGCTTAATTCCGACACTATTAAGAGCGAGAAGAGTCTACGTGAACTCATCGCTCGAAACTTGCGGAAGGAGATCCACCCTGGGACGAAGCCCTCGATCGACTTCATTCATCATATCCTTGAAGAGGCTTATCTCTCGGGGATGACTTATGACGTCACAGATCTTCGGTCTAAGATCATGGCCTTCGCGAACAACAGCTCTAATCAGCCTCTCCAAGCGCTTAAGGTCATGCAGACCATGCGCTTCAAGTCTGAGGAGCCGGTAGACCGGGAAGATCCCCCTTGGGAGACGGGACCACCCAAGGACGAACGCCTGGTGTTCTTTGACGTCGAGGTGTACCCGAACCTGTTCATAGTTTGCTGGAACTATGAGAATGACGATAACGTCGTTCGCATGATCAACCCAACTGGTCAGCAAGTAGAGCAGTTGTTCCAGTTCAAGCTGGTGGGGTTCAACAACCGTAGGTACGACAACCACATCCTGTGGGCTCGTTACCTCGGGTACGACAACGAGCAGCTTTACAAGCTGTCTCAGAAGATCATCGAGGGTACTGTCGCTGCGATGTTCGGAGAGGCTTACAACCTCTCTTACGCAGACATCTACGACTTCAGCTCTAAGAAGCAGGGCTTGAAGAAGTTCCAGATCGAGTACGGAATCCACCACATGGAGATGGACCTTCCTTGGGACCAGCCGGTCGATGAGAAGGACTGGGAGCGTGTGGCTGAGTACTGTGCCAATGATGTTCTGTCCACCAAGGTGGTGTTCCAGAAGCGTGCTCAGGACTTTGTGGCTAGGAAGATCCTTGCGAGTTTGAGTGGCTTGTCAGTGAACGACACCACACAGAAACACACTGCGAAGATCGTCTTTGGAGATGACCGTAATCCTCAAAGAAGCTTCGTTTACACAAAGCTCGAGAAGGAGTTTCCGGGCTACGTTCACGAACGTGGTAAGTCCACCTACAAGGGTGAGACAACCGGAGAAGGAGGTTACGTCTATGCAGAGCCAGGCATGTATCAGAATGTGGCGCTTCTGGACGTGGCGTCTATGCATCCGACGAGTGCTATACAGCTTAACCTATTCGGAGATGAGTACACAGGACGCTTCCGTGACTTGGTTGAGGCCCGTCTGGCTGTTAAAGCTAAGGACTACGACCGAGCCAAGAAAATGCTTGGAGGTAAACTCAGCGAGTTTCTGGGATCTGATGAAGACTCTTCCGCGCTGTCTTTCGCTCTTAAGATCGTCATCAATATCGTCTACGGACTCACATCCGCTAAGTTCGACAATCCGTTTCGGGACAACCGGAATAAGGATAATATCGTTGCAAAACGAGGCGCCCTCTTCATGATCGATCTGAAGCACTTTGTCCAGGACAGAGGCTTCACGGTTGCTCACATCAAGACTGACTCCATCAAGATCCCAGACGCTACCCCTGAGATCATTGAGGAAGTCATATTGTTCGGAGAGAAGTACGGGTACGTATTCGAGCACGAGGCTACTTACGACGAGTTCTGTCTTGTGAATGACGCGGTGTATATCGCTCGTAAGAACGAGTGCGCTGGTCCTCCACAGTGGACAGCTGTTGGAGCTCAGTTCCAACACCCGGTCGTCTACAAGACGCTCTTCACCAAAGAAGAAGTCACGTTCGATGACTACTGCGAGACCAAGTCGGTTACCCAGGGAGCAATGTACCTAGACTTCCAGGACGAGCAAGGTATGTCCTTTGTCGGTCGTACCGGTCGTTTCGTACCCGTGCGAGAGGGCGTCGGAGGGGGCGTGCTCTACCGAGTCAAGGAAGACAAGAAGTACTCGGTCACTGGCACCAAGGGTCACTTGTGGCTCGAGGCTGAACTGGCTAAGAACCTTAAGCCTGAGGACATTGATATGGCTTACTTCCAGAACCTTATCAATGAGGCAATCAATACGATCGATTACTTCGGACCGTACGCAACCTTTAACGCCTAGGGATTCGAGAGATGGCCAACAACAGCAACGAGGCTAGGCTCAAGACGTTTACTGATCAGCTAGTAGTACAGCTGCGCCAGATTCCAACGCCAGAAGAGACTCAGCAGTTTCTGGTTGCGGATGCGGTCACTCGTATGAGGATCTTGCAGGCTTGTCGTAAGAGGGCACGCCCCTTGATCGAGATGCTAAACACACTCGAAGTTTACAAGAACGTATCCTAGGGAGAAGCATGACAACTCGCGAAGAGGCCGAGACTTTCCAGGGTCAGGCCATGCGTCACGTTTACGACTATGTCCTCAACAAGCTGGACAAGTCTGAGCCGGTTCCTGCGTTCGACACCTTTGTGGTGTGGTTCGCCAAGACCCTGCAGAACTGGAAGGCACTTGTCAGTACGACTCTGCCGGACCAGATGTACTACGAGGTCACGTTCAACGGGGACAAGAACGAGGTTTACCTGGACGCATACAAGAAGTTCGAGAACGTCAAGATCGAGCTTGGAACGGAGTAAGCATGGACTTTATCGCAAAGCACCCTCGCGCTCATACGGGAGACCTGGATCCCATAAAGGTCCCTCTCGTTGTTTACGTCGACGGGGAACGCAAAGTTATCGGGGAAGCAGTTGTGGACGGGGAAACCATCTACGGCTCTGTTGGGGAGGACGTGGGTGAGAAGTTGGTAAACTATATCGATCGGGGTCTCGGTGAGTTCTCGATCGGTAGGTTTCCATTTGTACTGCCTCCTAACGAGCTCAAACATCTTTCGCTGTTTGGCACCGAGCCTTTTCCAAGAGACCACTTGTTGGGTGAGGGCTGATGACAAACAAGACTCAGCTAGAAATCAGAATGGACTACTTGACGGATTCGGTGGGGAAACTCACCAAGGCCGTCTCTGTCCTGGAAGCCACGATCAGGGCCCAGATCAAGGTCGCGCAAGCACTGAATCATAACCTGGTGCTGACAGCGCAAATCATTCAAGAAAGGAACGAGCGTAATGCCGCAGAATGACGGCGAGCTTCGGATGGAGGGTGCCCGCATCCTGTTCCGAAACTTTACTGGACGAGAGACTGACTACAACCGTCTTGGGGATCGAAACTTCTGTCTTGCTCTCGGTGAGGAGCTTGCTGAGGAATTGGTGCAGGACGGCTGGAACGTCAAGCGTCGCGTGTCTAGGGACGAAGGAGACCCCGACCTTCTGTACATCAAGGTCAATGTCAAGTACTCGGCTAAGTCTCGTCCGCCGAAGATCGTTATGGTCACTTCGAAGGGTCGTACCGAGCTTACGGAGGACCTTGTCGAACTGCTTGACCTTCCTGAGATCGCAAGCGTGGACCTTGTGGTGCGTCCTTACCACTGGACGATCAAGGGGGAGACCGGCATCTCTGCCTACCTCAAGTTGATGTACGTTACCATCAAGGAAGACGAGTTCGAGCTCAAGTACGCAGACATCCCCGAGATCGGTGCCTCTATGGACTATGTCGACGGAGAGGTCGTTGATTGGGAGCCGAGGGCGATCGAGTCATGAAATACGGCGTGTCACTCACAATCATGACGGAAACTCGAGACACACAAGCGAATGCCGTTCGTGCTGTGACTAGGTTGGCGTCCGACATGGCTATCAACTTCAGCGAAATTAACGTGTCGGCATACACGGTGGACGAAGACGAGATTGAGGTGGACTACGTCAGTACGTCTAGCTGTCCTGTCGACCACTCAGTAACGGAGCGTCCGAAGTAATGCCACGCAAGGACGGGAACCGTTGGCACCGCGCTTACAGCGTGCTGCGACGGCACGGGATGAACGACCAGAAGGCTCAGGACGCCACCAATGAGCTTTTCGACGAGGGTGTCATTGCCTCTGATGAGAAGCCCAAGCGCAATGGCTCGTAAGGGTCTGTATTATCTACTCCTCTTGATCGGTCTTGCATGCCTATTCGGCGTGTTCAAGAACAAGATCCAGAGCGCCCAAGAGTGCCTTGACCGCGGGTCGGTTGAGGCCTGCGATAAGAGGGACGACAAGTGAAGGTCCAGAAGTTTGTCAGGAAGCCGATGTTTGTGGACGCGGTGCTTGTCACTCAGTCTAACATGCAGGAGGTGGCTGACTGGTGCGGCGGACGAATTGAGCTAATCGCCGCTAAGAACCCTGTCACTAAGCCTATCTCGTTCATTCGTGTGAACGTGATCCGAGCCAGCAACAACCGTCAGACTCAGGCTTTCCCGGGTGACTGGGTGCTTAAGTCAGAGAGCGGCTGCAAGATCTACACCCATCTCGCATTCCTCGCTGTGTTCCTTGAGGTGAACGAGAGCAACGAAGAGGCCTGGGCTCAGGTTCTAGGCTAACAAATCCTGTTCTATTATGACCATGGAAGGTCGCTATTATGGACAGCTGGAAGCTCGTACCTAAGTACTATCGAATGGATCCTGACACCGAGGATCTTCTGGCAAACGGTAACAAGCTCAAGGAAGGTATGGTTGTCCTTGTCGAGGACCCCATGCACCGCGAGGAAGTAAACATCTTCATGGACGAGGCCCGATTTGCCAGGGCCTTGAAGTGGAACCGCTGGTGCACAATCACTGAGCTGACTTACGCGATGGCCTCTAGCCCGCTCGTTCGTTTCGTCGCTGTCTATGACGATGGCACTAAGAGTAAGATGTCCTTGTCCTCGCAGTACGCCTGGTACGTAAAGCTGGAAAGCATCCCACAGGAAGGGAACGTGGATGCCGACGAATCCGAATAGGTACGAGCCCACTAAGAAAGAGCTCGAGGAGCATCAGAAGCTGAAAGAGAAGCTTCAGAAGCAGGGCAAGGTTAAGCCCGATGAGCCGAAACACCGCAAGAAGGAGAAGTAGTCCGATTCTTGCAGGTTGGGGCCAGAACTTGGGAGGGTTTCTGGCTCCTTCCTGGAGGTATCAGCCTTCACTTCGTCTTGAAGGAGATGCAATGCTGGGTAAGGACGAGATCAACAAGCGTTTCGGTGCGAACTGGCTGACCCCGGACGGTTCTCCAACTAACGCGGACTTGAGCGCTGTCGTTCGCCAGAACTTCAAGTGGTTTGCTGAGGCGCTTGACAAGGCGCTTCCTGATGGACGTGCGAAGTCGGTCTCTATGACCTACCTCGAGGACTGTTTCCTCTGGGCTAAGCACTCCCTCAATGACATCTCGCCCGTTTCTGAGACTACTTCTCAGCTGAAGCTGGACTTCCAGACTGCTGAGATGCAGGCTAACGAAGCTCTGTCGGTTGGTCACGCTGCTCTTGTCAAAGAGCTTGACCAGGAGCCAGAAGCTCCCGTGATCCTCACCTGGGACAAGCCGGCAGAAAACGAAGACCTCCCTGAGAAGGGTTAGGACACAACTGAATAGGGGAGGGGTCTAGGACTTAACGGGATCCTAGGCCTCTCCTCGCCAGTGTCCAATGTGGTCGCAGGGAAAACATCGCCTATGATGAGACCCCTACGAAAGGACCGTCATGGATCGCCATCAGGAGCTAGCTGCCCAAGCCATGCAGGCATTCGAAGACTATCGTCCAGAATTCTTCAGGCAGTGCGGACTGCTACAGGAGTCCCTGTACGCCAACGTCGTCTTCTACAAGACGATCCTCTTGGTTGTGCAGGAGCACCCCTGGGCATCTGACACTACTCAAGCAATTGTGATCGGTCGTTTGACCATGCTGCATGATGCTGCCCAAGCAGAACTCTTCGATAAGATCGATAAGGACCTACGAAAGTAACCTCAAAAGCAGAGTGCCCTAACAGGTGCTCTGTTTTTTCTTTTTGGAGGAGACATGCAGGACCCAGACGCGATGATGCTTCCTTCTGGTCTTGTGGTGAAGCGGAACGCAACCGAACTAGAGAAGGTCATCGATCACCCAGCCCACTACAACCAGTATCCTGGCGTAGAGGTTATCCAGATCACGCAACACATGAATTTCTGCCGCGGCAACGCAGTGAAGTACATCTGCAGGGCGGGTTTTAAGGCCCCTGAGAAGGAGCTGGAGGACCTAGAAAAGGCTAGGTGGTACATCACCAAGGAGATCGAGCGTCTAACAAAGGCTAAGGAGAAGAAATGAGACTGTCAATCTATGAAGAGGTCTGTCGTGACCTTGGAACACCCCCTGTCTGGAAGGAGGAACCATCGTGGGACCCATGGCCCTATATCCACACCAACGAGACGCGGTCAACAAACTCTCCAACGGTAAGATCCTCTGGGGTGGAGTTGGGACCGGCAAGTCGCTCACGGCGGCAACCTACTACATCGAAAAAGAAGCCCCCCGCGATGTCTACGTCATCACCACAGCCAAAAAGCGAGACAGCCTCGACTGGGAGGGAGAGTTCGCCAAGTTCGGAGTCGGGAAGGAGCAAGGAGGAAGTGTCGCTGGGTTACTCACTGTCGACTCGTGGAACAACATCGCCAAGTACAACAACGTCCACGGAGCCTTCTTCATCCTCGACGAACAACGACTCGTAGGGAGCGGGAAATGGACGAAATCGTTCCTGAAGATAGCAAAGAAGAACCACTGGATCCTTTTATCCGCGACGCCAGGGGATACTTGGTTGGACTACGTTCCGGTATTCATCGCGAACGGTTTCTTCAAGAACAAGTCCGAGTTCTCGCGAGAGCATATCGTCTACGTTCCCTACGTGAAGTTCCCGAAGATCGATCGCTTTGTTGGTACCGGTGTTCTCGCGAAGTACAGGAATTCCTTGCTCGTGGAGATGCCGATGAAGCGTCACACCGTAAGGCATAGCGAGAACATCAAGGTCGACTACGACGAAGCGCTACTGGAAAAGGTGGTGAAAAAGCGTTGGAACGTCTTCGAGGAAAGGCCCCTGAAGGATGTCGCCGAGTTCTTCGGGGTGATGAGGAGAGTTGTCAACTCTTCCCCCTCACGCTTGGAGACAATCCGAAATTTGACGTTGAAGAATCCTATGCTTATTGTCTACTACAATTTCGACTACGAGCTGGACGCCCTTCGATCGCTTGCCAGTACCACTTTAGTAGCGGAATGGAATGGGCACAAGCACGAACCCCTCCCTACAACGAATGAGTGGGTTTATCTTGTTCAGTACGCCGCTGGGGCTGAAGGATGGAACTGCATCACCACAAATACGATGGCGTTCTACTCTTTAACCTACAGTTACAAATTGTGGCATCAGGCACATGGTAGGATCGATAGGTTAAATACCCCATACAAGGACCTATACTACTATAGCCTTCTGTCAAATTCTGTCATAGATTTTGCAGTGCGCAAAGCACTAGTGGAAAAACGCTCTTTTAACGAGCGAGATTTTTTTAGTGCTTAAAAAAGTGAAAACAGATTTGACAGAGGATTAGGACTATCTTGTCCTAATTGGTGTTACTATATTCTTGTCAAAAACGCTGCCAAAAACGTCTCACACATAAACCCTCTAGAGAACTCAAGTTAGTATAGCTATACTAAGTACGCTATTATAGAAAAGTTTTTGGCGTTTTTTTTGACATTTGACAGATCCACTTTCAAGGAAGGTTTTCGATGATAACCGAGATGGTTGGACGAGAATGGCGCCTCATCGATGAGTTCCCCGGATACGAGGTGAGTAACGCCGGAACAGTTCGTAACTGTCGCACTAAGCGCGTTCTTAGTATCTTCGTCAACAAGAACAATACTCCTTACGTAGCGTTCAGTCGACAGGGCAAGCAGTTTAATAAGTCGTTGCCTGTTCTGGTAGCTGAAATCTTTCTTCCCGCACCAGAGAAGGAGACGTTCACTACACCCATTCATTTGAACGGAGACAGGACAGATTGCGCTGCCCATAACCTGATGTGGCGTCCACGTTGGTTTGCCATCGAATTCCACAAACAGTTCGAGGAAGTCTTCAACGGAGAGCGATCTGTTGTTCGTGTCTCTCCTCCCGGTCTGACTCTCACTGCGAAGCAAGCATCGATGAAATACGGTCTTCTGCTCAAGGACATCATCAACGCAGCCACCACACAAGACGAAGCACGCAAGCTAGTGTGGCCAACCCTGCAAAGGTTCAATGTCGTATTTAGAAACTAAAACCTATACTAACACGCGTGATAAACGCATGCTATAATAGAAGGGATAAGATAAGCTTCCTGTTTTTATGAACGGAGCCTATTATGTTAGAGCGCAGATACCAAGCGCAACTCATTAAGAAGCTCCGTCGCATGTTCCCAGGCTGTGTGATCCTGAAGAACGACTCGAGCTATATGCAAGGCGTTCCGGATCTGATTCTTCTTTACGAGAACCACTGGGCCATGCTGGAAGTGAAAGCTAGTGCAAACGCAGACCAACAGCCGAACCAAGAGTACTACGTGGATCAGCTGAATCAAATGTCGTTTGCCGCATTCATCTACCCTGAGAATGAGCAGGAGGTGTTCCTTGCGCTTCAACTCGCATTCCAACTTAACCGGGACTCACGCGTTTCTCAGTCCTAGTAATCATAGTTGGGTTAACTATGGCGAGGACAAGCTCGACCAGATGTTCTACGCGTCTATGGCCGCTAGGCGTGGTACAGAACTTCATGCTTTAGCTCATGACTTGATCCGTCTTGGTGTTAAACTCCCGTCTAGCACTAAGACGTTGAACTTGTACGTCAACGACGCCATTGGATACAAGATGGCAACTGAGCAGACGTTGTATTATTCCAACAACTGTTACGGCTCACCGGACGCAATCAAGTTCAACAGGAATCTCCTGAGGATTCATGACCTAAAGACTGGTCGAGTGCCAGCTTCCATAGAGCAGCTTTATGTCTATGCTGCTTTGTTCTGTCTCGAGTATCGATACAAACCGTTCGACATCAAGACTGAGCTTCGCATCTATCAGAACGACGAAGTAGTTGTCGAGCCTGCAGATGCGGATCACATCTATCACATCATTGATAGGATTGTGGTCTTCGATAAGCGAATCAATGCGATCAGGGAGGAGGCACTGTAATGCTCATGGATGAAAGTGTTTGGCTTGCGCATTACGGAATTCTTCGTAGATCTGGTCGTTACCCTTGGG
>Ga0190274_10000273_pt1 | contig 33153 bp, 25 predicted proteins | sample Popmic531T_FD_133002 | JGI IMG/M metagenome (GOLD analysis project Ga0190274, IMG submission 133002) | Populus adjacent soil microbial communities from riparian zone of Yellowstone River, Montana, USA - 531 T | ecosystem: Environmental > Terrestrial > Soil > Riparian zone | place: USA: Montana... | reverse complement strand
GTCGAAGCACCGGGCGTCGGCGGCTTCGCGGCGGCGTTTCTCGGCTTCGGCCGGGTCGTAGCGGCGTAGGGCGTCGTCGACGGTCCGGTCGATCTGCGCGAACGAGCAGTGGTGTGCCCGGTGCGCCAGGTGGGTGTCCACATAGGCGGCAGCGTCGGGACGCAGGGTCTTGGTGGCCTGGGCGATCTTGCGGGCTTTCCACACCGGCACCCGCCCCGACGTCACCACGGCCCACATCTTGGGGAGGCGGTAGCGCAGCTCGAGGGCGTCACCGAGGTAGGTGCGGCCGGCGTCGGTCGACATGCCCAACGCGAGCGCGAGGTCGCCGATGCAGAACTCCGCCACCAGGGGTGCACCCGGCCCGGCGATCGCGAGCTCCCCTTCGGTGCCGTCGACGGTCGCCGCCTCGTGGTCGATGGACTCGACCGGGTGCATGTCCGCCCACCGCACCGCGTGCTCGAGTTTGCGGATCTCGGCCGCGCTGACGACTTGGTGCTCCGCGTGGAGCGCGGCCAGCACCAGATCCGGGGAGTCCATCGACTCCCCGGGTGACTGGTCCTGCTGGCCTTCGCTCATAGGTCAATCCAAGCACTCGCCACCGACACTGAGGTGCTCAGAACCCCGTGGTTGACCGGGATGTGGACATTTTCGGAAAATAGTTGGCGACCAATTTCGGGGGGTCGGCGGTGGGGTGGTTTCGAGGCTCAGGCCTGGCGGCCTTCGCACCTCGACCACCGTCCATCCGCCCGCAGCACAGCTGTGAACCAGCCACCCGCGACAGTCACCGCCCCGGCTGGCCTTCCGGGGTTTCGAGACAGGCGCTAGCGCGCCTTCCTCAACCACCGGAGCGCTACTCAGCGGAGCCGCCGGCCTCGCGCTCGTACGGCGAGCGACGGCTGCAGCGTCGCCGTTGAGCTCGGAGCTGGGTTGGCTGACGCCGACGTGACGGCCGCGATGCTACGCAAGTAGGGCGACTGGAGGTCGACCTCCAGTCAGCCTCCAGCAGCTCCCAAGCGGCCGCGGCGACGGTGTGTCCATGAAGAGAATCCTCGTGGCCATCCTCGCCACCCTCCTGGCCGGCGTCGGCCTCGCTGCACCCACAGCGGCCGCGCCGGGCCCTGTCGCCCAGACGGCCGCAACGACCCCCACCCCCGGGTCGGACTGCGGCTGCAACGCCGTCGGTGCGTACGTCGCACCCAAGGCGATCGTGAACCCCTACATCGGACCGGCCGGCCAGTCGGCGGCCGCGGGCGCCAAGTACCAGGTCGTCGTCCAGGGAGCCCAGCCCGACCTCACGGTCGCGGTCAAGCGGCTCAGCGACGCGAAGATCGTCCTCACCGTCACCGGAGCCCAGGGGCAGTGGGGCTTCAGCCCCGACCAGCGCACCTTCGTCAACTACGGCTTCGTCAACGACAGCACGACGACCTACCAGGTCCGTGCCTACGACCTCCAGGCCGCCAACCCGGCGGCGGATCCGCTGTTCTCACGGGTGTCCGAGCGCGAGCAGCGTCGGGTCGGCTTCAGCCCGCACGGGCGCTACTTCGTCTTCAGCCACCTCTATGCGCTCGAGCAGGACCACGTCCACCACGAGTTCGTGGACACCACATCGGGTCGCGACTTCGACATCGACTACTCCTTCTACATCCCGCCCGCAGGCAACGGGACCCCGTTCGGTGAGGCCGGCTTCGGCTTCAGCCCGGACGTCGCCGACCGTGGCTTCTCACTGTCGTACGTCACGGGGCAGAAGGACGTCACCGAGAACGTCTACGACCTCGGCACCGGGGAGCGGACGTTCACCTACCAGCGCCAGGGCGCCGGCTTCGTCCGGTTCAGCCCGTGCGGCGAGATGTTCGGCCTCGTCGACCAGCTCACCCAGAGCTCGCTGCGGGTCCTCGCCGTGGACAGCGACGGCGAGGTCGTCTACTTCCAGGAGCCCCCGGGCCTCCCGTTCGTCACCTTCAGCACGACCGCGGCGTCGCACATCGTGACGATCCAGGGTGAGCCCGACGACTTCGCGCCCAACGCGGCCGGCGCCACCTGCCCCGACGTGACCGCACCCTGGTGGCCGGCCGGTGCCGAGCTCAAGATCAACAACGTCTACTCCAACGAGATGGCACTCGGCTGGCTGGGCGCGAGCGACAACGTCAAGGTCACGCAGTACCGCATCTACCGCGGCGACACCCTGATCGCGACCGTGGCCGCGGCGCCGTACCGGGTCACCGGCCTGGTGCCCGGCACGACGTACACCTTCGGCGTCCAGGCCGGCGACGCCGCCGGCAACTGGTCGCCGACCCGGATCTCCGCGTCGGCGACCACGACGTCCGTCGCGCCGACCTGGCCCGCGGGCAGCGCGATCACGGGAGGTACGGCGACCGCGGCGTCGATCCCCTTCACCTGGACGGCGGCGGCGCACGGAGCCGGGGTCACGGCCTACCGCGTGTACCGCGACGGCGTCCTGGTCGGCACGACCGCGGGTGCCACCCGCGCCTACACCGCCGAGGGTCTGGAGCCGGGCAAGGCGTACACGTTCAAGGTCGAGGCCTCCGACGACGCCGGCCACTGGACCACGACCGGACCGAGCGCCCGGTTGCGGACCGTGAGCCTGCACCAGGTCGGCACCAACACCATCAGCGGCGTGCTGTGGTGGGACGTCAACGGCAACGGTGTGAAGGACGCGGCCGAGGGGCGTGCCCCGAACGACGTCGGGCTCTACGCCTACCGCCTGGTCGACGGCAACACCGCCTCCGTCAGGATGTCGCCGACGACCCATGGAGCAGACGGCACCTACACGTACGCCGACCTGCCGGACGGCACCTACGTGCTCTCGACCCTGGACTACCCGTTCGTCCAGACCTTCCCGGCCGACTTCCAGCCGCAGATCATCACGATCGCGGACGGGCAGGGCTGGGCCGGCGTCGACTTCGGCGTCGACGAGGGCGTCTTCCCCGAGCTCGACGATGGCCCCGGTGCGATCTCCGGCACGGTCACGGGCGACGGGCCGCTGGCCGGCCACCGGGTGTCCTGCTACTACATCCCGATCGGCTCCGGGTGCACCAACCTGGTCGAGGACGGCATCCTGACCGACGGCGCGGGTGGGTTCTCCGTCACCGGCCTGCAGCCGGGCACGTACGTCGTCCGACCGGAGTCCGCGTCCGGCCTCGCCCAGACGGCACCGGTCGACGAGAGCGGCGACGCACTCGCCCGGGTCGTCGTGATCGGTCCCGACGGTGGCGTCGTCAGCGGGCTGGACTTCACGATGGGCGCGGCGCCCGACCAGCCGGCCGAGGAGCCGACGCCGGAGGAGGAGCCGACCGACCAGGTGCCGACAGAGGTGCCGACAGACCAGCCGACACAGGAGCCGACCCCGACGCCGGCCCCGACCCCGACGCCGGCCACGGACCCGCAGCCGGCCACGGACCCGCAGCCGGCACCGGTGCCTGCTCCCGTGCCGGTCGTCAGCCCGGCGACCGCGCCCCGGCAGCTGCAGGTGAAGCGCAACGGTCGGGACGCCGTCCTGACCTGGCGGCTCCCGGCGTCCGACGGCGGTGCTCCGATCGTCGACTTCGTGATCCAGCGGGCCGCCGGCAACGGTCGCTGGGTGGCGGTGCGGGATCGCGTGTCGGCCACCTGCAGGCTCGTCGTACGGCTGCCGAAGTCGGGCCGGACCCTCCGGTTCCGGGTCGCGGCCAAGACGGCCGCGGGCGTCGGGACCTGGAGCGCGCCGGTGCGGCTGAAGGTGCCGGCGCAGCGAGCCCCGCGGCACTGACCGCGGCGGACCACCAGACCGGCGAGGTCGCAGCCCACCCCCGGGGCTGCGACCTCGCCACCTTTGTCAGGGGACAAGTCTTGACGTCGAGGGGTCGATGCGGGGAACGTCCCTCCATGGAGCGGGTGCCTCACGAGAACGTCGCCACCGTGCTGGTCGACCCAGCGGTGCTGCGCGAGCTCGAGGTGCACCTGATGACCCTCGATCTGAGGCTGTGGCCGATCGCGACCGCACCCATCTGCGTCGACGGCCCGCGCCGCGCCTTCCAGGTCCGCAACCGGATGCTGATGGCGCGCCGGGGCGAGTGGGACGACGCGGCCGCCTGGACGCCGGCGTGGATCTCCTTCGGCGACAGCTGGTACGACGGCGACGAGCCGCTCCCGTGGGTCGCCCATCGGACGCTCTACCGCACGCTCGAGCAGTACGCCGCGAGCGTGCGCTACCGACCCGGCCTCGGCGGGGTCCCGCGGCTCGCCGTACCCCAGGAGCGGAGCGCGTAGGAACGCCGAATCGGCGTAAGGCTCGGCCTGACGTTGTCAAGGTCGCCCGGGCAGCACCCAGGCGCGTGACGGCTTAGGGGCACTCTGCAAAGATGTGTCGGTGTCGACCCCGAACGCTGATGCCTCCGAGGCTCCGTTGCTCTTGCTGGGGCCGTCCGGGAACATCTTGACGGCGGCGCAGACGCTCGACTGTCCGCTCCACGTCGTGGCCGCCGCCGCGGGGCCGTCTCGTCCGCTGCGGCCCGGGGACAGGTACACCCAGGCCGACTTCTGCTCCGACGAGGGCCTCAAGGACCTGATCTCCGTCCTGGAGGACGGCGACCAGGTGCCGTGCGCCGTCTTGTCGGTGACCGAGGACGGGCTACTGCCGGCCGCGGTCATCGCCGATCGGCTCGGCATCGCTGGCACGCCCTATCCGGTGACGCTCGCGATGCGAGACAAGCTCCGGATGCGGGCGGTGCTCGCCGAGGTGTGTCCGGAGATCACCGTCCCCGCCGTACGCGCCGAGGACCGGGACGCGGTGGCCGACCTGGTTCGCGCGCGCGGTGACGTCATCGTGAAGCCGACGCGGGGCACGGCCAGTCTCGGGGTGCGTCGAGTGCGGTCGATCGAGGAGTTCGACGAACTGGACGACGCCCTCAAGCGCGACGCACAGGTCGAGCCTCTCGTGCGGGGCACGGAGGTGACGGTCGAGACTCGTTCGGTCGGCGGCAAGCACACCGTCTTCGGCGTCGTCGAGAAGCACGTGACGGACAACTACGTCGAGGTAGGGCACGTGCTGCCGCCGGCCTCGCTCACCGAGCGGGAGCTCACCGTCGTGGAGCGGGCCGTGGCGACCGCTCTGGATGCGCTGTCCTACGTCGACGGGTTGTCGTGCACGGAGGTCATCGTGTCAGGTGACACCGCCGTCATCGTCGAGACGCACAACCGCCTCGGCGGGGACGGGCTGGCCGACCTGGTGCAGCTCACGTCGGGGGTGGACTGGCGCCACGCAGCGGTCGCCTGGCCGGTCACGACCGAGCTGCGGCAGGCGCCGCCGCGGGCGCCCGCGGCAGCAGTCGTCTTCTTCACCGCACCCCCCGGCCGGGTGGTCGAGGTCATGTCCGCCCCGCCGGAAATGGCCGGCGTCACCTTCGAGGAGTGGGACGTGACGGTCGGCCCGGGAGACGAGGTGGGTGAGCTCGCGAGCTCGGCGGACCGGCTCGGGGGCGCGCTGTTCAGCGCCGCGACCGCGGAAGCCTGCACCAGAGCACTCCGCCAGATCCGAGAGCTACCCGTCGTCGTGACCGACGGGTAGGAGTGCCCGCCGAGATGCGCGCGCTCGGGTGCCTCACCGCCGCTCCGGCCAGCCCGCTTGACCAAGCCAGCATGAAGGAACCATCAGTGCCCAACACCGAGATCCTCGAAGCAAAGCTCGCTCGTCGCATTCTGTCCGAGGACAGGCGTGAGACGGCCGCTGAGCTCGTGGACCGCGTCGCCACCGCGCTCGGGCGAGCCGAGGAGAAGTTCGGCGGCGACGCGGCCGCGGTCCGGGAGTGGTCCGAGCGCTTCGCTGCGCTGATGACCGAGAACCGGTTCTGGCCGTCCGGGAGGATCCTGAACAACGCCGGAGCCCGTCAGTCCCAGCTGGCGTCGTGCTTCGTGCTGCCCATCGAGGACGACTTCGGCGCCATCTTCGACACCCTCGCGGTCGCCGCCAGGTGTCACCAGACCGGCGGCGGCACCGGCTTCGACCTGACGCCGCTGCGCGAACGGGGCGCCGACATCCATTCGTCCGAGGCCGGTGGGGCCAGCGGCCCCGTGTCGTGGCTCAGGCTGTTCGACGCGGAGACGGCGGTGGTGGCGCAGGGCGGCAAGATGCGCGGCGCCAACCTCGCCTCCCTCTCGGTGCGCCACCCCGACATCATGGAGTTCATCGATGCCAAACGGCACGTGGGCTGGTTGCACAACTTCAACATCTCCGTGGCCGCCGACGACGAGTTCATGCACGCGGTCGCCGCCGATCACGACATCAGCCTCGTCAGCCCCATGACCGGCGCCACCACCGCGCGGCTGCCGGCGCGAGAGGTCTGGTTCCGCATCTGCGAGAACGCTTGGCGCACGGGCGATCCCGGCCTCCTCTTCCCGGACACCATCAACCGGGCGAACCCGCTGCTCGACCACCTGGGTCCGATCCGCACCACCAACCCCTGCGGTGAGCAGACGCTCTACCCCTACGAGGCCAGCAACCTGGGGTCCGTCAACCTGGCGGCGTTCGCAGACCCCCGGACCGGCACCGTCGACTGGAGCGGCTTGGAGCGCACGGTCTGCGAGGCCGTGCGCCTGCTCGACAACGCCATCGAGGTCTGTCAGTACCCCGAGCCCCGGATCACGGAGATGGCTCACGCGAACCGGCGCCTGGGCCTCGGCGTCATGGGATTCGCGGACCTGCTGATCGCTCTCGGGATCGCGTACGACTCGGAGCAGGCCCTCGAGCTCGTCGACTCGTTGGGCGGCTGCATCATGAAGGCCGCGTGGGCGGAGAGTGAGCGACTCGCAGAGGTGCGCGGCGCCTTCCCCAACGCCGAGTACGTCGCGCGGGCTCGTCCCGCCCGCAACTGCGCGATCACGACCATCGCGCCCACCGGGACCATCTCCATGGTCGCCGGCTGCTCGAGCGGCATCGAACCGCGGTTCGCGCCGTACTGGAACAAGGACGTGCTCACGGAGTCGGGGATCGACGCGATCGACGAAGATCTCATGCGGGATCTCGGTGCCGTCGGTCTGGACCCGGCGCAGGCCGCGTCGATGATCCGCGAGCGGCCGCTGAGTGAGCTTCCCCTGACCGACGACGTCCGCCGGAAGTACCGCTACGCGCACTCGATCAGCGGCGACTGGCATGTCCGAGTCGCGGCCCGATGGCAGCAGTACACGGACAACGCCGTCTCGAAGACGGTCAACCTGCCGCACGACAGCAGCGTCGACGAGGTCTCGCACACGTTCCTGAGCGCGTGGAAGAGCGGATGCAAGGGAGTCTCGCTCTACCGTGAGGGCTCGCGGGACCGCGACCTGCTGACCAGTGGTGAGTACCTGCCGGAGCCCGAACCGGTCCGGCAGAGCCGCAGCCTGGCGTCCGACGGGCTGACCCGATGAGCAGGCTCGCGTGCCTGGGAGGCGCGGCGACCGTCACGGCTGAGCTCCCGGACCCGTGGCCGCGGCTGTCGACGACGGCACGTCGCCGCGTGGACGCGCTGCTCGACGCCGACTACCTGTCCGACTACGCGCGCGGCCCCGTCATCGCGGAGTTCGAGGACGTCGTGGCCGACTACCACGACGTCCCGTACGCGCTGAACTCGTCGAGTGGCACCTCGGCGCTCCACATGGCGTTCTACGCGGTCGGAGTGCAACCCGGCGACGAGGTCATCGTGCCGAGCTACAGCTTCCATGCGACCGTTGCGCCCCTGTTCCTCCTCGGCGCGCGGCCGGTGCTCTGCGACGTGGACCCGTTGACCGGGAACATCGATCCCGATGACGCGGCCGCGCGCATCACGGATCGCACGTCGGCGATCGTGGTGACCCACATGTGGGGACACCCGGTGGACCTGGACCGCGTGCTGGCGCTCACCCGCCGGCACGGGCTGCGGCTCGTCGAGGACGGCTCCCATGCGCACGGCGCCCGCTACCGAGGTCGACTGGTGGGCACCTTCGCCGACGCCGCCGCCTTCAGCCTGGGCGCCCGGAAGATGGTGTCCGGCGGCACCGGTGGGGTCCTCCTGACGTCTCAGGAGGAGGTGTACCGGCGCGCGCTCCCGCTCGGCCACTGCCACGAACGGGCGCAGCTCACCCTGGACCCGGAGGACAGCGCCGTCGGGTACGGAGCCAACTACCACCTGAGCCCGCTGTCGGCGGTGATCTGCACCGAGCAGTACCGAGACCTCGACGAGCGGATCGCCGTCAAGACGGCCGTGCTCGAGGGGCTCAGCAGTCGGCTGGAGGGGATCGCGGGGTTGCGCCCCCCGGTCACCTCGGAAGAGGTCACTCGAGGCGGGTGGTACGGCTACAAGGCCCGGTACGTACCGAGCGAGCTGGACGGCCTGGATCTGGACGTGTTCGTCAAGGCGCTCCAGGCGGAGGGGCTCGCCGTGGATCGTCCCTCGAACCGGCCCCTGCACAGCCTGGAGATGTTCCGCACGGATCGCTTGGTCCCGTCGTACCACCGCCCGGACGGCGGGCACCGGACCTACGAGCCGGGCGAGCTGCCGGGCGCCGAGCAGTTCTACGAGACCTCGTTGAGCTTCCCGGCGCCGTACCTGCACGAGCCGTGCGACGATCTGCTCGACCAGTACCGGGACGGCATCGCGAAGGTGGTGGAGAACCGTGAGCAGCTCCTCTGACGACGTCCAGGTCCCGACGCCCGGTACGACGTCGGGAGCGCGCACCAGCGTGCCTCCGAACGCGTTCTACGTCCCGTCACCCGTCGTGCTGCTGTCGACCGTCGACGAGGCGGGGACGGTCGACATCTCGGCGATGTCGGCGGTCGGCGTGGTGTGTCTGGACCCGCCCATCGTCGCGGTCGGCATCAAGGCCCGCCGCCAGACCTACAGCAACATCCGGCGGACGGGCCAGTTCGTCCTGAACCTGCCTCTGGAGAGCGACCTGTGGGCGTCCGACTTCGTCGGCACGCGTCCGCTGCGCAAGGCCCCCGACAAGGTCGAGGAGTCCGGCCTGGAGGTGGGTATCCTCCCGGAGTCCGGGCTGCCCTACCTCCCGTCCTGCCCGGTGAGCATGGCGTGCGAGCTGGTGGGCAACCTGGGCCGACACGAGCTCGGCCTCGAGCGCGCCCCCTCTCACCAAGTGGTGCTCGGGCGGATGACCGAGTGCAGCGTCGACGACAAGTGGATCGGTGACGACGAGGTCCGCCTCGAAGAGATGCCGTTGCTCGTGTACCTGAACCGCGTCTACGCCCGCACCGGAGAGAACATCGAGGTCCAGCGCTTCACCGACGACCCGGAGAAGCGGGCCGCGAAGATGCAGGAGTACAGGAGCCTGCAGCCTTGACGTCGCCGCGTCCCTCGGTGCGGGTCGTGTGTGTGGACCCGGAGGGTGAGGTCCTGATGCTGCACTGGCAGGACCCGGTCTCTGCCAGGCGGTTGTGGGAGCCGCCGGGCGGCGGCATCGAGGCGGGGGAGACACCGGCGGAGGCGGCGGTCAGGGAGCTCGCCGAGGAGACCGGGATCGAAGCGGAGGTCGCCGCCGACGAGTCGCTGACGGTCTGGCGCGAGGTGACGTGGAACGGGAAGACCTGGGCGGGTGACGAGGAGTTCTTCCTGGTGCGCCTCGGGACCAGGCCGGAGGTGAGCCGCGAGGGGCTGCTGCCCTACGAGCGCGCAACCTGTCTCGGGCACCGATGGGTCGCGGTCGACGATCTCGCCACCCTGCCGGACGCCCTGGAGCCGCCCGAGCTGGCGTCGATCGTGCTCCGGCTCGTCAGCTCTCCGGGCTGACCGCGACCAGGTCGCCGGCAGCCTGCCGGAGGAAGGTCAGCTTCGACAGGTACCCCCGGTCGAAGGCGACGTCCCAGCCGCCGAGGAGGGCTTCCGCCTCGTTCGTCAGCCGAAGCAGCCCCGGCTCGATCGTCTCGGGGACCACCCCGAGGCACGCACGGGACTTGTGGTACTCGATCTCCAGCTGGCGCAGCACCTGGCCGTTCGCCCAGACCTCGTCGGCCTCCAGGCCGTAGTAGTGCCCGGTCTCCTCGGACTCGACGTTGACGTCGAACCGGGAGCGCGTGAGGTGCGGGAGTGCCCGGAAGCGGACGTCCGGCAGCTTCTCGCGGAGGAACGGCTCGAAGTCCGCCGGACGGAGGTCCAGGTCCTCGTCGAAGAGCTCCACCCGACGCAGCGCGTCCTCGACGAAGAACTTGTACTTCACGTGGTAGCGGCCCTGCTGGGTCGTCATGAACGCGACGTAGCCCGTCTCCTCGGGCCGGCCGGAGACCTCGTAGGTGTGTTGCTCGTAGCTCCAGCGCTGGAACTCGTTGCCGACGTCCGGGATGAAGCCGGGGAGGCCCCGGTCCTGGACCACGGCGGCGAGGTCGCGCGCCAGGTCCCAGGGTCGGGTGTCGCCGGTCAGCGTCAGCTTGAGCTCGATCTCGATCTCGTCGTCGAACCTCGTGGTCTGCTCGGACTCGTCGCTGAACCGTCGCAGCAGGCTCGGATCGTCCGCCACGGCCGCGGCGACCACGTCGGGGGCGGAGCCCCGCGGTCCCTGGCCGAACCGGGAGAACACCAGGCCGGACGCGCGGATGCGCGAGCAGCAGTACGCCGTGGCGATGTCGCTGCCCTGCCGCTCGACCACCAGATAGCACGGCGACAGTCGCCCCGAGTCCAGCGCGGCCTGGATCGACGGCTCAGGCAGGTCGGCGACCTCGCGGGTGTCGTACGGGAGCGAGCTCCGGACCGGACGGGCAGGGAAGGTCACGTCGGCGAGCAGTGCACCGTCCTGGTCCCAGCACTGTGCCCGGTCCACCGTGAGGTCGTCGTACCGCAGCCAGGCCGAGGCTCCGGCCGACAGCTGCGGGGAGCTGAGCCGCATGCTCACGCGCGGCGTGACGCGGGACGGGTCGAGACCCGCGAAGCCTGCGCCCACGTCGTCGAAAACAAGCCAGAAGACATCCTCAGCCACGGTCGTCCTTACGGAGGCGGGTCGGTCGGAGTGCCGGACAGGTCAGCCCTGGGTCCGGTCCGGTCATGCTACTCAAGCGATCCGGCTTGGCTGCGATCCTCTGATCGGCTGAGGGTGAACCAGGTCCAGATGAGCACGGACACCGTGCTGAGCACCATGGCGGGGACCCAGAAGAGGTAGCCGTCCCACCGGCTCGAGAACGCGAAGATGAAGCCGGAGAGCGAGATGGACCCGGTGATGAACATCCGGATGACCGCATTGATCCGCCCGGCGAACTCGATGGGGATCACGTCTTGTCGGTAGAGGATCGAGGCGACGTTGCTGAACGCGAACGAGAGGCTGATCGCGAGGTAGCCGGCGATCTTGAAGTACACGCCGGGCAGGGTGACGATGCACAGCGAGAGGAAGCACATCGTCTGGAAGACCAGGACGCGCTTCTCGACCGGCAGGTGCGGCAGGACCCGCCCCGCGAAGCGGCTCGCAGCCGCTCCCACCAGCAGGCCCGCTGCCAGGATCACGGAGATCGCCGTCGCGTCGACGTGCTCGCGACCGAAGATCGTGATCAGGACCGTCTCCAGCTCGCCGACGGCCAGGTTCGCGATGGACATGGTCACCACGAGCCAGAGGATGCCGGGGCGGACCAGCCACGTGAAGCCGACCTTGAGCCCCTGCGCGAGGCTCGAGGGGTCGTGGATGGACGGGATGGCGGGCAACAGTGCCGCGCTGACCCCGGCGAGTGCGTAGAGCGCCGTGACGACCACGCAGGCCACGATCGGGCCCTGGCTGGAGAAGAAGATGCCTCCCAGGATCAGGCCGGCGACCTTCGAGAGCTCGATGGCCGACGACAGCCGGGCGACCGCGTCGTCGCGAGCTGGTCCCTGGACGAGGCTCGGGATCAGCACGAAGCTGCCGTTGATGCTGCTCGCCACAGCGCCGAACCCCGCGAGGAAGAGCAGGATCGACACCGCGACTGAGTTGGAGAGGGTCAGGCAGAGCAGACCGATGCACACAGCCTGCTGGAGCTGGGCGAGGACGAAGACCCGACGCTTGTCGTACCTGTCGATCATCGAGCCGACGATGGGTGCGCCGACGTACGCCGCACCGCGGAGCGCGAGGGCGGTGAGCGCCGCCGCTGCGGAGCCCGTCTGGTCGAGGATGGCCAGGGGGACGACGATGCCGAGCTGCCAGTCGGCGACCTTGGCCAGCATCGAGGTGATGATGACGAGCCGGACCGGCCGCCGCCACTCTTCGGTGCCGCCCTCGTCGGGTGCCGCGCCGCTGGGCTCCTCGGTCATCGGGCGGTGCCCGCCGTCGGGTCCATCGCGTCGGTCCGGTCGCCGAGGAAGAACTGGAGCGCCTCGCGGCTGGTCGAGTCGCCGTAGCGCCCCAGGCAGGGGTGCACGGGCACGTCGTCGTACGCCGCCACGCGGCGCCGGATCTCGGCCCGCACCCGCTCCGAGGACCTGGGGTGCTCGTCGAAGGACGCCCGGGCCTGGGCGATCACGGTGAAGCGCGAGCCGACGTTCCTGCTGTGCCGGGCCCGATGGCGCGGAGAGCTGAAGTTGAGGAAGAGGCCGACGTCGTTGAGCCAGAGCATCCAGGAGGGGTCGTCCGGTGAGACGTCGTGGGTCTGTGGACGGTCGCGCCGGTTCCTGCTCATCACGCGACTGACGATCGACGTGGCGAGCGAGAAGTCGTCGTCGAGCGTGGGCTCCGGCAGCTCGTCGTCGACGAAGACGACAGCGAGTGCGTCCGGCGCTGCGGTGATGATCGCGGTGAGCTCGTCCAACAGGTCGACCACGGCCTCGTCCTGCTCGACACCGGTCGGCACCACGCCGAGGTAGACGTCACCGGTCGTGAAGGGCAGCTGGGAGAACACGCAGGGGAAGGCCGGCGTGTCGACGACCTCACGGAAGTCCTGCGTCAGGCGCCGTAGCTCCCGTGGCTCGCCCTGCCCGTCGCCGAGCAGGGTGTCGATGCGGTGCAACCTGCCGGTCAACCTGCCTCCCGATCAGCTAGGTCCTGAGTAGCGCGCACCGCCGCGACGACCTCACGAGCCCGCTCGTCGAACTGCTCCCGAGACTCAGCAGTGAGGTAGGTCTTGTGTGCGTAGTCGGTGCAGTGTCTCACCACGCCGGTCGCGACCTCCTGCGCGGCGAACGCGTAGTGGAGCACTCCTGGGAGGTCGCGGACGATGTCGGCCGCCGGCGTGTCACCGTGCTCGCAGTGGTACATGCCGACGATGCCTGTCACCGCGCCGGGCGCCGCGGCGCGAGCCGTCAGCGTCGGCCGTACGCCGTGCTGGATCTCGATGGCGGCGCGGATGAGGTCGACGCCGTACAGCTCCTCGACGATCACGTCGATGCCGCCACCGCCGGGTCGGGCGGCCGCCTCGCAGAACACGAGCTCGCCGTCGGGCGTGTGGAAGAACTCGACGTGGGTGACACCGGAGGTCAGGCCGAGCATCCGCAGCACCGTGGTGTTCTCGCCGAGAAGGGCGGTCCGCAGCGGCCCGTCGGGGACGATCACGCTACCCGCGACGCCACCGGTCGCGAACGCGCCCGGGTTCGCGATGTACTCGCACACGGCGGTGAACAGCACCTCGCCGTCCACGACCACGGAGTCGCAGTGATACATCCGCCCCGGCACGTACTCCTCGATCTCGAGCTCGTGCCCCCGCGCCGAGAGCTCGGCCACCGCCAGGCGCACGGCCGCGGCGCTGTCCGCGATCCGCACCTCGGACGCGCCGACTCCCCACCGGCTCTTGACCACGGTCGGACCACTCCACGGCCAGTCCGCGGTGAGCGCGTCCGGGTCGACCGCCCGGTACCGGGGCAGGCGGGTGTAGCCCGCGGCCTCCAGTGCGCCCTTCATCCGGCACTTGTCGCGGAAGTTGAGGGTCTCACTGACGGTGGCCCCGCCGAGACCGTGCTCCTCGCGCAGCTGCGCGGCGAGCAGCATGTCCTTCTCGTGGATGGCGACGACGTGTTCCACCCGTCCGGTCCCGATCATCCACCGGGCCGTCGCGACGAGTCGGTCGGCGTCGCTCATGTCGATCACCGCGGTGTGCGGGAACGAGGCGGGCCGAAGACCCGTGCTGCCACCCGCGAACGTCCGCGTGATGAGGTACCGCTCCGCCGGCGCGTTCGGGAGGTGACGACCGCGCTCGCCGACCGTCCAGGTGAGCGAGTGCCGGTTGATGACGAGAGACCTCACGGTAGGACCGCCCCGGCGCGAGTCGACAGTCCCTCCGGTCCGAGCACCTCGACGGGTACGTCGAGGAGTCGCGCGACCAGGGCACCAGGGTCCCGGAGCCGCTCCGCGAGCACCCAGACCGCTGCCACGGGCAGCGGGGCCAGCAGCGTCTCGGTGAACGTCGCGAGGGTCGACGGGTCGTCGAGGTCCACGGTGTGGAGCTCGTCGACGTCGTCGCGGACCACCGACGCCGAGTAGGAGCCGGGCGCCACCAGATGCACGAAGCGTTCAGGTCGCTGTTCGATCGCTGCCGCGAAGTCGGCACCGGCGCCGAGGACGACCGCGACCGCAGGACGGTCGGCGGTCATGAGCCGTGGGTGCCCTCGGTGCGCTGGCCCACGAGGTAGATGTGCCGGGCGCCGACCTCGAAGCTCGTGCAGTCGATGTCGCGGTACATGCCCACCACGTCGAGGCCCTGCCGGTGGAACATGCCGATCAGCTCGTGCAGTGCGTAGACCCGGTGGTCGAACGACGCTCGGTGGACCACCGCATCGTCCCTGAGGTAGGTCCACTCCAGTCGCCGGCGACTGGTCACCGGGTCGAACCAGTTCTCCTTGACCACGGTGAGCTCGTCCGTGCGGGCGATCTTGACCTCGTGGTCCGTGTTGGCGATCGCGTCGCGGTTGGTGACGTCGAGAACGAAGCGCCCACCGACCTTGAGTGCCATCGACACCCGCCGGAGCACCTCCTCGTTGTCGGCGTCGCTGTGGTAGCCGAAGGCGGTGTAGAAGCTCACGGCCAGGTCGTACCGATCCGTGCGGTCGAGCTCGCGTGCGTCGGCGTTGAGGAACTCGACGTCGACGCACGCGGCGGCGGCTCGGTTGCGCGCGGTCTCCAGGAACAGCTCGCTCTTGTCGATCCCGGTCACCCGATGGCCTCGCCGGGCGAGGGCGATCGACTGGCGGCCCGCGCCGCACCCCACGTCGAGGACCGACGCACCTGCCTGGAGCTCGCCGACCCGCTCCAGGAAGTCGATCTCGGCCTCGGTCTCCTCGGGCGCTCGTCGGTCGATCGTGACCTCGAGCGTCTCCTGTGAGAAGTACTTGTCGTTCATCGGGCGAGCGGTCCGCCGGCGAACGAGGTCGTCGTTGACGGCGCGCCCCGCCGTCGTGTCCTGCGAGTCCTCACGCTCCACTCGAGTGTTCACGACCCCACCGTCTCTCGCTCGACCTCGGAACGGATCTTGCCGCGGTACTGGGTCGCCACCTCGTGGCTGTCCAGGTGGTTGCGGAAGCCGACCTTGTGGAACAGGTCGGTGACGTACGACGTCGGGGGCGGGATCTCGCTGACCCCGGACGCCTTGGCGGCGGCCAGGGCAGCGGGTACGTCGTGCCGGAACTCGGGGCTCTGCTGCACGTAGTACGCGGCGCCGTCGATCTTGGTCGTGGCGGCCGCGGCGACTCGGCCGGGGTCGTCGTCGAACAGGGGACGCGTCGCGAGGTCGAAGACGAAGACGTCGGTGAGGTAGTCCCGCGTCTCCGGGGGCAGCCGGGGGACGATCGCCTCGGCCCACCACTGGTGCAGCAGCTCGTCGACGCCTTCGGCCTCGTACAGGTAGTGGATCGTGCGCGACACGATCTGGGCATCGACCAGCTCGAGGTTGCGGGTCTGGAGGGGTGCGGCGACCGGCGACTCACACGCGTTGAACCAGTCCTTGAGGGAGATCAGCACCTCGGACTGGCTCATCCCGCCCAGGTCGCGGATCGGCTGCCACAGGTTGCGGAAGATCGCGTTCTCGCCCACGGTCCGCGCCCAGAAGAGGAACTGCTGCATCTGGCGGTTGTCCTGAACCGTCATCGTGTTGTGCTGGAGGATGTACTCGAAGTCGTCGCTGTCGCCGCGGACCGTCTTGAAGCCGTACTGGGTGCGGTGGTCCGAGTAGTGGGTGTTGGGGAGCAGCAGCAGCGGGTACGCCGCGATCCTCGGGACCTTCACCGCGAGCTCGTCATAGCCCTTCAGGAAGCTGTCCACGGTCTCGCCCGGGGCGCCCCAGATCAGCTCGGCGTAGCAGTCGAGGTCGTTCTCCTGCAGCCAGGCGACCAGGTCCTCCCACTGGTTGACCTTCATGTTGTGGCGGTTCATGCCGGTGAGCGCCGCGTCGTTGACGGTCTGCAGAGCCAAGGTGAACGAGCTCCTCAGCCCGCCCTCCTTCATGGTCTTGACGATGTCGTAGAAGATCGCGGACTTGTTCTTGGCCCACGATGTCTCGATCGACCTCGGGTACCCGGTGCGCTCGCGCACCTTGACCACGTGCTCGACGAAGTCGCGGTCGCCGCGCAGCAGGGCGAAGTTGGCGTCGCAGAGGACGATCGTGTCCACCTTGTGGAACGCGAAGAACTCGACCTCCTCCATCAGCCGGTCCAGGGAGAACGCCCGGACCTTCTGGCCGACCGCACCGCCCCAGTAGCAGAACGAGCACTTGTAGGGGCACCCGCGGTTGGTCTCCATCAGGGCCACGTCGTACCGGAACTCCCCGCGGGCATCGAGCATGTCGATCGACCCGGTGAGGAACGGCGAGGGGATCGTGTCGAGGTCCTCGATGCGCGGTGGGTCCGGTGTCGTGACCAGGACGCCGTCGTCGTCGTGGAAGCTGATGCCCGGCACGTCCGCGAGGGCCAGGTTGGGGTCGAGCATCGCCTTGACGATGCCGAGCATGGTGAACTCGCCCTCGCCGTTCGCGATGATGTCCACGTCCGGGTGCAGCCGCAGGACACGGTCAGCCTGGTTCGCGACGTGCGTCCCACCGAAGACGGCGGTGCCGTCGGGGTTCAGCTGCTTGAACGTCTCCGCGAGCGCGCCGAAGGTGCGGACGTTCCATCCCAGCACCGAGAACGCGATCAGGTCCGGCGGTGCCTCCCCGAACAGGCGGTTCGCCATCGCGGTGAGCGTGTGCCCACCGTCGAAGTTGTGGATCGTCACCTCGACGTCGGACGAGATGTCCGGGTCGCTGTCGATGGTCGACTTCAGGTAGCCCATCGCCAGGGGCATGGACTCCATCGCGGTCGCCCACACCCCCTGCTGGATGAGCGCGATCCGGAACCGTCGTGCACCTAGTTGCGCCATGCTCATCCTCGCGTTCTGCTGTCGGGTGTGTGCGACACGGCGGGGTGGCTCAGCACCGCGCCGCAAACCGCCGAGGCGACTTCGGGCTGCGACAGCCCGGCCACCTCGACCGTCAGCCAGCCCCAGTCCCGAGCCATCCGTCGGTATTCGTTCGACATCGTCGTCTGGAGGTCGAGGTACGAGTCGCGACCGCTTCGGCCCGCGACGCCGTAGTCTTCCCCGAAGCCAAGCCCCCCTTGACGCATCCGCCATTCATACGCCATCTCTGGTGCCACGTCTAAAAAGATGCCGATGCTGGGCTGAAGGAACGGCGACGAGTACGCCGAGCCGACGAACTCGATCAGCGAGTCGAGCGCGTCCCGCAGCTCGCCGCCGCCGGGCAGCTCTCCGGCGAGCCGGAGCACCTTGGTGACGTTCTTGAAGCCGAACCCGTCCGCCACCGTGACCCGGCCGTCCCGCATCGCCGGGCGCACCACCTCGGCCTGCAGCACGTAGTCGACGGTGAACTCGACCATGGCGGACGCGAGGAGGCCCGACGGCTTGGTCCCGACCGGAGGGCCGTCCAGCTCGGCCATCACCGTGCTCTGCTCGAAGTCGCTGTAGTGGCGGGGGAGCAGCTGGTCGACGGCGTGACCGCCGCTGACCGTGCTGCCGGCGAAGAAGAGCCGCCAGGCCTCGACGTACAGCTGCTGGAGGCTGACGCCCGGGTAGGTGTCGTCGCCGGCACCTTCGGCGAGTGCGGCCTTCCAGCCCACCTGGACGGTGTCCTTGCCGGCGCCGTGCAGCGCTTCTCGAAGGGGAGTGATGAGGGACGACTTGCCTGCCCCGTCGATCCCCAGCAGGGCGATGGATGCGCCGGTCATGTGACTCCGTTCGTTCCTTGCCAGGTGTCAAGGTGGACCCTACGTGACCGGTGCAACGCGATCGCCAGCGCAGTGGAACCGCACAGCGGAGGTGCCACAGAGCCCCCGCCGAGTCTTCGGCGGTGCCTTCTGCAGGTCAGCGACCTGCTCGCCCCAAGGTGCTCGCGGCCCTCGAGCTGCAGGAAGCGAGGACAGGTTAGGCGTTGGGATCGTTGAGCGACCGTGCGGGGGCTGAGACGACGTGCGCCGGATCTCGGGCCAAGTCCGGGCGCCAGGTGCGGTTCACGTGCTCGAGCACTCGATCGGCCATTCGGTTCGCCTCAGTGGCGGTATGCGGAGGCAGAGCCGCCACCGCGACCTCAAAGGCGTTGGGCATCGCTGCCCCGAGTTCTCGAACCCACTCGACGGCCTCTTCTCCCGGGAGGCCCAGGCGGCGACCGACACGCGCCCAGTCAGCGTCCGAGACATCGAGCATGCGTGAGTGCCTTCCGATCCGCATCGGAGACTCCAAGCGACTGTGTTGGGGATACGGCGCCGCCGAAGCGATGTCGTACAAGGGCGCCACCTGTGCCCGAGGCCCGATCAGGACGAGGGAGTAGTTCTTGGCATGCGCATCTGTGCCGCCGATAAGGACGTTGAACGCAAGTCCCTTGAAGAAGCGCTCGACGCTGATGCGTCGATCCTCGATCGGCAGCCGCAGGAGCAGGTCGGCGATCTCGCCGACCCCGGGACCGCCGTCGCTTTGATACTTCAGGCTCGGGTGGACTGCCAAGGCCTGGCAGAAGTCCTCCTGGTGGATGCGAACCCAACGGCCATCTGAGAGGAGGCGGCGGTCGTACCGGTGGGAGACCACCGCTTGGACGTCGGCAACCTCGGCCAGCTCGACGCGCGCGGCCAGAAGGCCAGCCGCCCTGGCTGCGTTCAGACACAGTGCTTCGTTGATGTGATGAGACGCGAACCCCGCGATAGCGGGCTTGACGATGTGCGTCGTCGGAGTGGAGTCGAGAGGAATTCCCCATCGACCGGTCTCGGGGTCGCGATGAAGTGCGATCTTCGGCTGTGCCCCCGCAAGGCTCCAACGCCCGCCGAAGGTGCCCGGGTCCCAATCTGAACCGTGCGTCGCCAAGTTGTGAGCCATCCGGGCGAACTCAGTGTCGCTGAGCCACCTGATGTCTCCTTCGCGTGAGGCGGCGTCGCTGGAGTCGACGTCAGGGGGCAAGATCTGAACGGCACCCGCTGCGTCGCGACCCACGTTGCTCAGAAGCGCGAACGGGTTGTTGGGCGAGACGCCGTACTCCCTGGCAAGTCTTTGACGCGCTGGCTCGCTGTCGGGAAGCAACCCGTCGAGGTAGGCGCGAACCTGCTTGTTGGCGTGCCGGCTCCGAAGAAGCGGCATCGACAGAGAGAGCGGCGTTGAATCGGGAGCGGTTCGGTACTCCTCGTCGTACTCGAAGCTCAGCGTTCCTTGGGCCGTCTGCTCCAGGACGCCGATGAACGCGCCGTCGAGGAAGGCGTTGAGATGACGTGCGCGAGGCATCAGTTGTCCTCGAACAGGAACGAGAAGGGGTCAAGCGGCGGGTCTGAGCCTGCGGCTGAGGCGTCGTCATCCGGAGTCGGGCTGGACTGTTCGGAGAGGGTGGCGTCGGAGTCATGGTCTCGCACCGATGGGTCTGCGGTTCGGTTCTCCACAAGCCGCAGGTCCACCATGAGCCCGAGAACAGCCAGGGCATCGAAGACCTTCTGGGCCTCCAAGCGTGGATGACCCTGCTCGAGGCGAACGACCCAATCGCGACTGACGCCGAGACGGCGGGCCAATTCGGCCTGGGTCAGGCCCGCGCGCTGGCGCACCGTGCGAACGACTGCGCCGACGTCACCTACCGTCGTTGCTCGCATCGCTGCCTCCTCGGGACTACTCGTGTCGTCGTTCGGCGACATGATGAAATGTAGCCGTTCGACAACATTCCATAAAGTTGCCGTTCGACCACATCGTCCCACCCAAATCGGCGCCCTGGGCGAGGTCACCGGACGTCGTCGTCCGCCACGATCAAAGGTGGCAGCTGGCGAAGGTAGTGCGACGGGAACCGCAAGCGGTCGAAATCAGGAAGACCCCCGCCAGAACTGCGACGGGGGTCTTCCTCCAGGTCAGTGACCTGATTGCTTGTGGCCAGGGGCGGGGTCGAACCGCCGACCTTCCACTTTTCAGGCGGACGCTCGTACCAACTGAGCTACCTGGCCAAGCGACGGAAACCATACAGGAGCCGCCGGGGACCGACGAAAACCGGGACGCCCCGCGGGCTAGTTCGTAGGGCTGGACGGGTGAGCCGGGGCAACCTCGTCGGATCGGACGAACACGTCGACGGGACTGACTCCTAGCGTGAGCCGCGTGAGCAACCTCGACGACCTTCAGGCCCGGATCGCTGCCCAGCTGCCGGCCCTGCTCGACAAGTACGACGTCCCGGCCGCGGCCTGGGGCATCCTCAGCGGGGGCGAGGTCGTCGACGGCGCCGCCGGGATCCTCAACAGGTCCACCGGGGTGGAGGCGACTCCCGACTCGGTCTTCCAGATCGGCTCGATCACCAAGCTCTGGACGAGCACGCTCGTCATGCAGCTCGTGGACGAGGGCAAGCTCGACCTCGACGTCCCGGTGCGCACCTACCTGCCGGAGTTCACGATCGGCGACGAGGCGGCGGCCGCGGTGATCACCGCCCGACAGCTCCTCAACCACACCGCGGGTTTCGAGGGCGACATCTTCACCGACACCGGTGTCGGTGACGACTGCGTCGAGAAGTACCTCGGCGTGCTGCACGAGGTGCCCCAGCTCTTCCCAGTCGGCGAGCGCTTCTCGTACAACAACGCCGGCTTCTGCGTGCTCGGCCGCCTGGTCGAGGTGCTGCGCGAGAAGACGTACGACGCGTGCCTGCGTGAGCACCTCTTCGCCCCGCTCGGCCTCACCCACGCGGCGACCAATCCCTACGAGGCGATCATGTTCCGCGCCGCGCTGGGCCACATCGAGCTCGAGCCCGGTGCCGGCTACCAGCCCGCGCCGTACTGGACCTTCGCGCGCTCGAACGCGCCGGCCGGCTCGATGCTCTCGATGCGGCCGCGCGACCTGCTGAAGTTCGCCGCCATGCACATGGACGACGGCAAGGCCGAGGACGGCACCCAGGTGCTCGCGCCCGGCACCGCGGCGCGGATGCACGCCAAGGAGGTCGAGCTCCCCGACCTCGGCCTGATGGGCACGTCGTGGGGTCTCGGCTTCGAGCGCTTCGACACCCCTGACGGCGCGATCATCGGCCACGACGGCAGCACCATCGGGCAGAACGCCTTCCTGCGGATCGTCCCGGAGGCGGGCGTCGCGGTCGCGCTGCTCACCAACGGCGGCGACATCATCTCGCTCTACCAGGAGCTGTACGGCCAGATCTTCGACGAGCTGACCGACACCCGCCTGCCGGCGCTGCCCGTGCCGCCGGCAGACCCGCCGGCCGTCGACGCGAGCCGGTACGCCGGCACCTACTCCACCGAGGTGGGCGACATGATCGTCAGCCAGGACGAGGACGGCCGGGTCTGGATCGAGATGATCCCGAAGGGCATGTTCGAGGAGCTCGGCGAGAAGCCCGAGCGCAAGGAGCTCGTCTACTACAGCGACGACAGCCTGATCCCGCTCGAGCCCGACCACGGGATGCACATGCCGCACGCCTTCGTCGGTGACGACGGCGAGGGCCGCGCCCTCTATCTGCACGTCGGTCGCGCCATCCGGCGCGCCGGAGCCTGAGCACCGCCATGACCACCCGGACGACAGGAACCTCCATGAAGCTAGCCGTCTCTGCCATCAGCCTCTGCGTGACCGGCGCCCTCCTCGCCGGTTGCGGCGGGAGCGACGGTGGCTCCACGTCCGGTGAGAAGGGCAGCAGCGACTACGTCGACGGCGCGACCTTCACCATGGCGCTCAAGGGCGACCCCGGCAAGCTCGACCCGCAGTCCTCGGCCAGCAGCCAGCTCTTCACCGTCAACCAGCTCGGCTACGACAACCTGGTCGCGATCAACGCGGACACCGGCGCGATCGAGTCCCAGCTGGCCGCCGACTGGAAGGTCGACGGCAAGACGGTCACGCTGACCCTCAAGGACGGCATCACCTGCTCCGACGGCAGCGACTTCACCGCCACGACCGCCGCTGACAACATCGCCTACGTCGGCGACCCGAAGAACAAGAGCGCCTACCTCGGCGCGTTCCTGCCGGTCGGCGCCACCGCGAAGGCGGACGACGCGGCGCGGACCGTGACCATCACGCTGGCCCAGCCCGCGCCGTTCGTGCTCAACGGCCTCGCCAGCCTCCCGATGGTCTGTGACGCCGGCATGAAGGACCGCAAGTCCCTCTCGGCCGGCACCTCCGGCACCGGGCCGTACGTCCTCACCGAGGCGGCACCGGGTGACCACTACACCTTCGAGGTCCGCGACGGCTACACGTGGGGACCCGACGGCGCCACGACCGCCGAGAAGGGCATGCCGGCGAAGGTCGTCATGAAGATCGTCGAGAACGAGAACACCGCCGCCAACCTGGTGGCCGCCGGCGACGTCAACGCCGCCCAGGTGATCGGCCCCGACGCCAAGCGCCTCGAGGCCCAGAAGCTGTTCTCCTACGGGACGCCCGCTCTGCAGGGCGAGCAGTGGTACAACCACAACGACGGTCACGCCACCAGCGACCCGGCGGTGCGGATGGCTCTCACCCAGTCGCTCGACCTCGCCGAGCTCGCGTCCGTGTCCACCGCAGGAGCGGGTACGCCGGCCACCACCCTGGCCGCGATCCAGCCGGTCGCCTGCCCGGGCGACTCGGTCTCGGACGCACTCCCGGCCCAGGACGTGGACGCCGCGAAGGCGGCGCTCGCCGGCAAGCCGGAGTTGACGTTCCTCTACTCCAGCGCCGCGGGTGCCGCTGTCGCAGCAGCGGCCGAGCTCGCCGTCCAGGAGTGGGAGGCAGCGGGCGTCAAGGTGACCGCGAAGGGCGTCGACGAGACCGCTCTCCAGGGCGCGATCTTCGGCACCGGTGACTGGGACATCGCATGGGTCCCGCTCAACGTGAACAGCCCCGACCAGCTGGTGCCGTTCCTGTCCGGCGCCGGCCTGGCCGACGGCGGCACCAACTTCTCCGGCATCGACAACAAGGACTACACCGACGGCGTGGCCTCGGCGAGCGCGCTGGCCGGCACGGACGGCTGCGACGCCTGGCTCGACGCCGAGTCGTCGCTCGTCGCCGCGGCCGACATCGTGCCCTTCGCCAACAACGTGGTGAAGACGTTCGGCAACGGCGCCGAGTTCGAGACCCCGGGCCAGCTCGTGCCCACGAGCATCCGGATGCTGGCGAAGTAGCCCATGGCACTGGCGAACTCGGCGGTCGCCGCCACCCCACGCGTCGGGAGGCTCGGCTCCCACGCGTGGCTCAGGTTCGGCGTACGCCGGCTCGGGCGCCTGCTGGTCTCGCTGTGGGTGCTCATCACGGCGTCGTTCCTGATGATCCACCTGATCCCGGGTGATCCGGTGCGCGCGGCCCTCGGTCCGACGGCACCGGCCGCCCTGGTCGCGGCCAAGCGCGAGGAGATGGGTCTCGACGACCCGATCCTGGTGCAGTACTGGCACTACCTGCAGGGCCTCTTCACCGGAGACCTCGGCACCTCGATGATCTCGCAGCTCCCGGTGTCGGACGTGGTCTCGCAACGGCTGCCCGCCACGCTGACGCTGGCGCTGCTGGCGTTCGTGCTGGCGGTCGTGGTCGCGGTGCCGCTGGGCGTCACGATGGGTGTGCTCACCCGTCGCGGCCACGGCCGGCGCACCGAGCTGGCGTTCACGACCAGCAGCGTGGTGCTCGGGATCATCCCCGACTTCGTCATCGCGGTCGTCCTGGTCTACGTGTTCGGCGTCAGCCTGGAGTGGCTCCCGGTCGCCGGCAACGACACCCCGTCGGCGTACGTCCTGCCCGTGCTGGCCCTGGCGATCGGCCCGGCCGCCATCCTGTCCCGGATCATCCGGGTCGAGATGGTCAGCGTGCTCGACGCCGACTTCGTGCGTACGGCGCGCGCCAAGCGGCTGCCGAAGCGCACGATCTACCTCGGCCACGCCCTGCCCAACGCCCTGACCGCGTCGCTCACCATCGGCGGCCTGATCCTCAGCGCGATGGTGGCCGGGACGGTGCTGGTCGAGAACGTCTTCGCCTGGCCGGGGCTCGGCAGCACCATCGTGTCGTCGATCCTCAACAAGGACTACCAGGTCGTGCAGGCCATCGTGCTCGTGTACGGCGTCGGCGTGCTGCTCGTCAACACCCTTGTCGACGTCGCGCTCGCGCTGCTCGACCCTCGCTCGATGATCCGGGAGGACTGACGTGCGTCGCCTCAAGAGCGTCATCCGTACGCCGGTCGGGCTCACCGCCACGATCCTGACGGTCGGCGTGCTGCTGCTCGCGGTCGTCGCGCCGATCCTCTGGTCCGACGACGCGGACGCCATCGACACCGCCAACATCCTGGCCGGGCCGTCGGCCGACCACTGGGCCGGCACCGACAACCTCGGTCGCGACATCTTCTTCCGGACCCTGGTCGCGACCCGGCTCTCGGTCGAGCTGGCCCTGGCCGCCACGGCGATCGCGGTGGTGATCGGGCTGCTGCTCGGCACCGCGTCCTTCGTGCTCGGCCGCCGCAGCGGCCGGCTCGTCAACGCCGGCGTCAACATCGCCGTCGCGTTCCCCGGCATGCTGCTCGCCCTGTTCTTCGCGGTCGTCTTCGGTGTCGGCGCGACCGGTGCGGTCTTCGCGATCGGGCTCGCCGGCGCCCCGGCGATGGGCCGGCTCACCCGGACCCTCGTCGCGTCGATCTCGTCGCGCGACTTCGTCGACGCCGCCCGGGTCGCCGGTGTCGGCCGGGTGCGGATCCTCTTCCGGCACGTGCTCCCCAACATCTCGGAGCCGCTGGTCGTCAACGCCACCATCGGCGCCGGCGGCGCGCTGCTGTCCTTCGCCGGGCTGTCCTTCCTCGGCCTCGGCGTGCAGCAGCCGTCGTACGACTGGGGTCGTCTGCTGTACGACGGCATCGGCTCGATCTACGTCAACCCGGCCGCCGCGCTCGCCCCCGGCGTCGCCGTGGTCGTCGCGGGTCTCGCGTTCAACCTGTTCGGCGAGTCCGTCGCCAAGGTCCTCGGCGTGGGCGTGGTCGCCGGGATCAAGCTGCCCCCCGCCGACGCCCTCGAGGCGGCTCCGCCGGTGGACGACTCACACCACGACGCCGCCGACATCGTGCTCGACGTCCGCGACCTCGAGGTCACCTTCCCCGGCCCCGCCGGGCCGATCCGCCCGGTCCGCGGCGTCAGCTTCGCCGTACGACGCGGCGAGGCGGTCGGCGTCGTGGGCGAGTCGGGCTCCGGCAAGTCCCTGACCGCCCTGGCCATCAGCCGGTTGGTCGGCGACCCCGGCCGGGTCGACGCGTCGCGGCTCGAGCTCCTGGGCCACGACCTCCGCGCCGCCGACAGCAAGCCGCTGCGCAAGCTGCTCGGCACCTCGCTGGCGATGGTCTTCCAGGACCCGATGACGTCCTTCAACCCGACCAAGCGGATGGGCGGCCAGCTCGCCGAGGTCGCCCGCCACCACCAGGGGATGGACCGCCGGTCCGCGCTGGCGCGGGCGGTCGACCGGATGCGTGCGGTCCGGATCACCGACCCTGAGCACCGGGCGCACCAGTACCCGCACGAGTTCTCCGGCGGCATGCGCCAGCGCGCGATGATCGGGATGGGCCTGATGGGCTCGCCCGCCCTGATCGTCGCCGACGAGCCGACGACCGCACTGGACGTGACGGTCCAGCAGCAGGTGCTCGACCTGCTCGCCTCGATCCGGGCCGCCGACGACGTCGCGCTGGTGCTGATCAGCCACGACGTCGCCGTCGTCGACCAGGTCTGCGACCGGGTGCTGGTCATGTACGCAGGCAAGATCGTCGAGGACCTGCCCGCCGCCGACCTGGCCGGCACCGCCCGGCACCCGTACACCCGGGCGCTCGTCGCCGCCGTGCCGGACATGGACACCGACCTGGACCGGCCGCTCGCCGTGATCCCGGGTCGTCCGGTCGATCCCGCCGACGTGCCGTCCGGATGCGCGTACGCCGCCCGGTGTCCGCTCGCGACCGACCGCTGCCGCACGCAGGAGCCGCCGCTCGAGACCGACCAGGCCGGACGCCGGGTCGCCTGCTGGCACGCGGGCGAGCCGCTCCCCATCGAGATCCAGGACCGCGAGCTGGCTGCTCGAGAAATGGCGGAGGTGGAGACACCGTGAAGGAACTGCGCTTCGAGGACGTGCACGTCCGGTTCGGCCAGACCGTCGCCGTCGACGGGGTCAGCCTCACCGTGCCGGCCGGCCAGGTCGTCGGCCTGGTGGGCGAGTCCGGCTCCGGCAAGTCCACGCTCGCCCGGGCGGCGGTCGGCCTCGCGCCGTACGACGGCCGGATCCTGCTGGGCGGCGAGCCGGTGCCCATGCGTGGCCGGCGCCGGCCGCTGCAGATGGTGTTCCAGGACCCGTACTCCTCGCTCGACCCCCGGATGAGCATCGGCGAGAGCATCGCGGAGACGATGCCGCGCGGTGCCTCCCGCGCCGAGGGACGGGCCGAGGTCGAGCGGTTGCTGGAGCTCGTGCACCTCGACCCGAGCCGCGCGACGGCTCGCCCGTCCGAGCTCTCCGGCGGCCAGCGTCAGCGGGTCGCCCTGGCCCGCGCGCTCGCCGGCCCCCCAGGTCGTCATCGCCGACGAGATCACCTCCGCCCTCGACGTCTCGATCCAGGGCGCCGTGCTCAACCTGGTGCGCGAGCTCCAGGCCGAGCTCGGCCTCTCGATGCTCTTCATCTCCCACAACCTCGCCGTCGTGCGGTACGTCGCGACGCACGTCGCCGTCATGCGCGACGGCCGGATCGTCGAGCAGGGCCCCACCGCGCAGGTGCTGGCCTCGCCCGAACACGACTACACCCGCGAGCTGCTCGCCGCCGTACCCGGATCGACCACCAGGAGCCCCCGATGACCCGCCGCACCACCATTGACGACCTCACCTCGCTCGCGGTGCCGTCACAGCCCGCGATCTCGCCCGACGGTGCCCGCGTCGTCTACGTGCTGCGCACCCTCGACGCCGCCGAGGACCGCAACGTCGACCAGCTCTGGACGGTCCCTGTCGCCGGCGGCACCGCGCGCCGCCTGACCACCGGCAGCAGCGACACCGCGCCGGCCTGGTCGCCGGACGGCTCGCGGCTCGCCTTCCTCCGCGACGGCCAGCTGCACCTGCTCCCTGCCGACGGTGGCGAGCCGGAGCAGGTCACCAACCTGCCCCTCGGTGCCGGCGTCCCGGTGTGGAGCCCTGAAGGTGACCGCATCGCGTTCACCGCGGCGGTCGACCCGACGGATGGCAGCGGCCCGCTCGCCTCCTCGGGCGTCGACTACCAGGCCGACGGCGCCGGCATGTTCGGCGCGGTCCGCAACCAGCTGCACCTCCTCGACCTCGCGTCCGGCCAAGGTGTCGACAGAGTCCGCCAGCTCACCGACGGCGACCACGCCGGCCAGCCGGCCTGGTCTCCCGACGGCAGCACCCTCGCCTTCACCCGCAAGGTCGGCGACGACAGCGACCTCACGTTCCGCACCGCCGTGCACCTCCTCGACGTGACCGACCCCAAGGCCGCGCCGCGCGTGGTCTCCTTCGAGTACGGCATCGCCGGCACCGTCTCGTACGCCGCCAACGGCCAGAGCCTGCTCGTCGTCGGGCACCTGGGCCTGAGCCTCGGGCACTCCCACCTGGTCAGCGTCCCGCTCGACGGCGGCACCCCGGTCGTGCTCACCCGCAACCTCGACCGCAACGTGATGCCCGGCGGCCCGGCGTACCCCGGCGCCCGCCCGGTCGAGACCGCCGACGGCCGGCTGCTGTTCGCCATCCGCGACCGTGGCTGCTCGCACCTGTGGGACGAGCAGGGCCCGGTCATCGCCGGAGCCGGCCGGGTCGTCTCCGGACTCTCGGTCGCCGGTGGCACCGTCGTCGTCGCCCTCGCCACCCCCACGTCGTACGGCGAGATCGTCGCGCTCGACCTCGCGTCCGGCACCGAGACGGTGCTGACCGACCACGGTCGCAGCGACATCGAGCTGTTCGTCCCCGAGGAGCGCACCTTCACCATCTCCGACGGCACCGAGGTCCAGGCCTGGCTGGTCCGCGACCCCGAGCGCGAGGGTCCGCTGCCGCTGCTGCTGGACGTGCACGGCGGGCCGCACAACGCCTGGAACGCGGCCGCCGACGAGATGCACTTCTACCACCAGGAGCTCGCCGCGAAGGGCTGGGCGGTGCTGCTCGTCAACCCGCGCGGCAGCGACGGGTACGGCGAGGCGTTCTACAACGGCGTGCAGGGCGCGTGGGGCGTCGCCGACCACCTCGACTTCCTCGAGCCGATCGACGCGCTCGTCGCCGAGGGGCTCGCCGACCCGGAGCGGCTCGCCGTCACCGGCTACAGCTACGGCGGCTTCATGACCGCCTGGCTGACCGCGCACGACGACCGGTTCAAGGCCGGCGTCGCCGGCGGCATCGTCAGCGACCTGGTCAGCGAGTACGGCGCGAGCGACGACGGTCCGCTGATGGCCCGCTACGAGCTCGGTGGCACGCCCTGGGCCAACGCCGAGGCGTACGCCGCGATGTCGCCGATCACCCGGGTCGACCGGGTGACGACGCCGACCCTCGTGCTGCACGGCAAGGACGACCTCACCTGCCCGGTCGGCCAGGCCCAGCAGTGGCACACCTCGCTGCGCGACCGCGGGGTCCCGACCGAGCTGGTGCTCTACCCGGGCGCCGCGCACGCCTTCATCCTGCTCGGCCCGCCCTCGCAGCGCCTCGACTACGCCCGCCGGGTCGTCGACTGGGTCGAGCGGTACGCCGTGCGCGGCGGCCGCCCGCGTCTCGACCTGGCCCACTGGCAGCGTCGCCTCGCGGTGCTGGCGGAGAAGCACCACGTGCCCGGCGCCCAGCTCGGCATCCTCGACGGCGACGACCTTGTCGAGGCGGCGTACGGCGTCCTCAACAAGCGCACCGGCCAGCCGGCGACCACCGACTCGGTCTTCCAGATCGGCTCGATCAGCAAGGTGTGGACGGCGACCGTCGTCATGCAGCTGGTCGACGAGGGGAAGATCGCGCTCGACACCCCGGTGGTCGAGGTGGTCCCGGAGCTGCAGCTGTCCGACCCCGACGTCACCAAGCAGCTGACGATCTGGCACCTGCTGACGCACACCAGCGGCATCGACGGCGACGTGTTCACCGACACCGGACGCGGCGACGACGCCCTGGAGAAGTACACCGAGCTGCTCGCCGACGTCGCGCAGAACCACCCGCTCGGCGCCACCTGGTCCTACTGCAACTCCGGGTGGTCGCTCCTCGGCCGGGTGATCGAGAAGCTCACCGACCAGACCTGGGACCAGGCGATGAAGGAGCGGCTGTTCACGCCCCTGGGCCTCGACCACACCGTCACCCTGGCCGAGGAGGCGATCCTCTTCGCCGCCGCCGTCGGGCACGTGGACGCCGATGGCGAGCAGGTCCCCACGCCGGTCTGGGACCTGCCCCGCTCGGTCGGCCCCGCCGGCCTGATCAAGTCGACGGTCCGCGACGTGCTCGGCTTCGCGCGGATGCACCTCTCCGGCGGCCGGGCTCCCGACGGCACCCAGGTGCTCTCGCCGGAGTCGACCGAGGCGATGACCCACCACGAGGCCGACCTCCCGGACAAGTTCATCCTCGGCGACTCCTGGGGCCTGGGCTGGATCAGGTTCGGCTGGGACGGCGAGCGCCTGATCGGCCACGACGGCAACACGCTCGGCCAGGCCGGGTTCCTGCGACTGCTTCCCGGGCAGGACGTCGCGGTCGCCCTGCTCACCAACGGCGGCAACACCCGCGACCTCTACGAGGACCTCTACCGCGAGATCTTCCGGGAGGTCGCCGGCGTGGAGATGTCGACGCCGTTCGCACCGCCCGCCGCACCGGTCGACGTCGACGTCACGCCGTACGTCGGCACCTACGCGCGCTCGTCCGTGCGGATGGAGGTCCTGGCCGAGGGCCCCACGCTGCGGACGACGATCCTCGGGCCGCTGGCCGAGATGGTCCCGGACCCGGTCGACGAGTACCCGCTCGTCCCGGTCGGACCCGCGCTCTTCGCGGTCCGGCCTCCCGGCGCGGACACCTGGGCGCCGGTCACCTTCTACGAGCTGCCGACCGGGGAGCGCTACGTGCACTTCGGCGTGCGCGCGACTCCGCGGGTCGACTGATGGATCTCACAGAGCTCCTCGACGACATCCGCGAGCTGGTCGAGTGCGAGTCGCCCTCGGCCAACCTCGCGGCGGTCGCGCGATCGGCCGACGTGGTCGCCCGGGTCGGCGCGCGCCGGCTCGGCGTCGAGCCCGAACGGATCGTGACCGACGGTCGCACCCACCTCTGCTGGCGGCTGGGCAGCGGGCCGTCCCGGGTGCTGGTACTCGGACACCACGACACGGTCTGGCCGATCGGCTCCCTCGCGACGCACCCGTGCACGGTCGAGGACGGCGTCCTCCGCGGGCCGGGCAGCTTCGACATGAAGGTCGGGCTGGTGATGGCCTTCCATGCGCTGGCCGGCGTCGACGGCGTCACCCTGCTCGTCACCGGCGACGAGGAGCTCGGCTCGCCGAGCTCGCGCGGCCTCATCGAGGAGGAGGCGTGCGCCTGCGAGGCGGCGCTCGTCCTCGAGGCCTCCGCTGACGGCGGCGCGCTCAAGACCGAGCGCAAGGGCGTCTCCCTGTACGACGTACGCATCGTCGGCCGGGCCGCGCACGCGGGTCTCGAGCCCGAGGCCGGTGTCAACGCCACCGTCGAGCTCGCCCACCAGGTGCTCGCGGTCTCGGCGCTCGGTCGTCCCGAGCTCGGCACGACCGTCACACCGACGGCCAGCCGGGCCGGCACCACCACCAACACCGTCCCGGCCGAGGGGTCGTTCTCCGTCGACGTACGGGTGCGGACCATCGAGGAGCAGGACCGGGTGGACGCGGCGATGCGCGCGCTCGGTCCGGTGCTGCCGGGTGCCGTGCTCGAGGTCACCGGCGGTCCCAACCGTCCGCCACTGGAGGCGTCGTCGTCGGCCGCGCTGTTCGAGCGCGTCGGCGAGCTCGCCGTACGTCTAGGGCTGCCGGCGCCGTCGTCGGCGGCTGTCGGCGGCGCGTCCGACGGCAACTTCACGGCCGGTGTCGGCACCCCCACCCTCGACGGTCTCGGTGCCGTCGGCGGCGGGGCGCACGCCGACGACGAGCACGTGCTCGTCGACGAGCTGCCCGGTCGGACCGCCCTGCTGGCCGCCCTGGTGGCGGACCTGCTGGCGCATCCGACGAAACCGGTCCTCACGACTGGTGCCGCACGACCATGACGAGCCCGGAGGAGCGCAGCAGCATGGGAAGCGTGACGAACCTGACGAGCGTCGGCGCTGTCGACACGGACCTGGACGAGGCCGTGCAGGCCGCCGATGCGGCGGCACTCGCGGCCGGTGTCTCGGTGCGCGAGATCTCGGACCTCGGCGAGCTGGCCGACGTGGTCGCCCTCTACGCGAGCATCTGGGGCCGCGACGCGAACCCGCCGATGACGCTCGAGCTCCTGCGGGCGTTCACCAAGGCCGGCAACTACGTCGGCGGTGCGTTCGAGGACGGTCGGCTGGTCGGCGCGTGCGTCGGCTTCTTCCACGCCCCCGCGGAGGATGCGCTGCACAGCCACATCGCCGGGGTGTCCCGCGACGTCCTCGGTCGCCACGTCGGCTTCGCGCTCAAGCTGCACCAGCGCGCCTGGGCGATGCTGCGCGGCGTCTCGGAGATCGCCTGGACCTTCGACCCGCTGGTGAGCCGCAACGCGTGGTTCAACCTGGTCAAGCTCGCGGCGCAGCCCGTCGAGTACCTGCCGAACTTCTACGGCGCGATGCTCGACACGATCAACGGTGAGGACGACTCCGACCGACTGCTGATCCGGTGGAGCCTGCGCGACCCGGCCGTGGTCGCCGCGTGTGCCGGCGGCTCGTCGCCGTCGCTGCTCGCCGACGAGGTCGCGGCCGGTGCCGTCCTCGCGCTCGGCATCGGCGCCGACGGCGGCCCCGAGCCCGGCCCTTTGGACGGGGCGACCAGCCTGGTCGCCGTACCCCGGGACATCGCGGCACTCCGGGCCGCCGACCCTGCACTCGCCCAGAAGTGGCGCCTCGCGGTCCGCGAGGCACTGTTCGCCCTGCTCGCGGACGGGGCCCGGATCACCGGCTTCGACCGCAATGGCTGGTACGTCGTCAGGAAGGACATCTCATGAAGCTGACCGGAGTCGAGCTGCGACGGGTCAGCATGCCGCTGGTCTCGCCGTTCCGGACGTCGTTCGGGACCCAGACCGCCCGCGAGCTGATGCTGCTGCGCGTGGTCACCGACGAGGGGGAGGGCTGGGGGGAGTGCGTCGCGATGGCGGACCCGCTCTACTCCTCGGAGTACAACGACGCCGCCGCCGACGTCCTGCAGCGCTTCCTGGTGCCGGCCCTCGCGGCGTCCGGCGAGCTGGAGGCGCACCGGGTCGCGGACGTGCTGGCGCCGTTCAAGGGCCACCGGATGGCCAAGGCCGCGCTGGAGATGGGCGTCCTCGACGCCGAGCTCCGGGCGCAGGGCCGGTCCTTCGGCAGCGCGCTCGGCGCCGTGCACGAGCGGGTGCCCTGCGGGGTGTCGGTCGGGATCATGGACAGCATCCCGGCGCTGCTCGACGCGGTCGGGGGCTACCTCGACGAGGGCTACGTGCGGATCAAGCTGAAGATCGAGCCGGGCTGGGACGTCGAGCCGGTGCGCGCCGTCCGGGAGCGGTACGGCGACGACGTGCTGCTGCAGGTCGACGCCAACACGGCGTACACGCTCGCCGACGCCCGCCACCTCGCGAAGCTGGACCCGTTCGACCTGCTGCTGATCGAGCAGCCGCTCGACGAGGAGGACGTGCTCGGCCACGCCGACCTCGCGAAGCAGATCCGGACGCCGGTCTGCCTCGACG
>Ga0190274_10000272_pt1 | contig 33165 bp, 33 predicted proteins | sample Popmic531T_FD_133002 | JGI IMG/M metagenome (GOLD analysis project Ga0190274, IMG submission 133002) | Populus adjacent soil microbial communities from riparian zone of Yellowstone River, Montana, USA - 531 T | ecosystem: Environmental > Terrestrial > Soil > Riparian zone | place: USA: Montana... | reverse complement strand
GACGGCGATCGAGTCTTCGTAGAATTCGAAGCCGTCATCGATCCCGGTGTCGGAGCGCAGAACGTAGGACGACACCGCGGCGCCCGCTGCATAGCCTCGCTCGCGCAGCTCCTCGGCGAGAGTCCTGAGCTTCTCTCCTTCGAATCGGTAGCCGATGTTGTTCCGCACGCCGTTCTCGGTGGGCAGCGATCCGGTGAACATCGAGACGTGCGAAGGAAGCGTCATCGGGCAATGGCTGTAGACGCGCTCGAAAAGGACTGAGTCGCGCCGCAGTCCGTCAATGTTGGGTGTTTCGACCTGGCGGTACCCGTAGGCCGGGAGGTGGTCCGCACGCAGGGTATCGACCGAGATGAGGATCACCGGCGCGCCCGGGAAGCGTCCGGGGGAGGCGTCGCGTCCGCAGGCGGTCGCCAGAAGCGCGGCCGCGATCAATGTGCAACGAAGGCTAATCACGAGCGCCGAGGATCACATCGGCGATGCGATCCACCGTCGGTCCGAGGAAGTTGTCGTTCCGGTTCGTGAGCATGATGATCGTGAGCCGCTTGTCCGGGTAGCGGGCCAGGTACGTGCTGAACCCGATGGTCTCGCCGTAGTGCCAGATCTTGCGCGTCCCTCTGTGCGAGGCCACGTACCAGCCATAGCCGTAGCCGCTGCCGGGCTGGTCCGAGGTGGGCGTGCCGGCCTGGAAGGCCATGGCCAGGGTCTCGGCTGGCAGCAGGCGCGTGCCGTACAGGGCCTGGTCCCAGCGCCACAGGTCTTCGACCGACGAGTAGATACCGCCGTCCCCCAGGACCGAGCTGGTGAGGCTCTGGTCGGTGCGCTCGAAGCGGCCGTCCCTCGCGCTGTACCCGTAGGCCCGGCGCTCCACTTTGGAGATCCCCTCCTCGTAAGCCACGGTGCCGGCCATCCCCAGGGGGTCGAAGATGTTCTCCGCGAGGAACCGCGCGAACGGCCGGCCGGAGACCTTCTCGACGATCAGGGCCAGCAGGGCGTAGCCCGTGTTGCTGTAGCGGAACTGGCTGCCCGGCGCGAAGTAAAGCCTGTCCTCTTTGCCGACCAGGTCGAGCACGTCCTTGTCCTTGAGCGGCACCGTGGTGCCGGGCGGGATGAGGTCCTCGTAATCGAGGAGCCCCGAGGTGTGCCCGAGCAGGTGGCGCACCTTGACCCCGTGCGCGGCCCTGGCGAAGCCGGGGAAGAAGCGGGTCAGTGGATCGTCGAGCGACAGCTTTCCCCGCTCGGCCAGGAGGAGCACGGCCGTGGCGGTGAATTGCTTGGTGACCGAGGCCAGCCGGAAGTTGGTCGCCGTGGTGATGGGCGTCCGCTCTTCGAGGTTGGCGAGGCCGAATGCCTTGCGGTAGAGGACCTTCCCGCCCTGCGCCACGAGCACGCTAGCCCCCGGCGCATCGGCGCGGCCGTAGTCCTTCAGGATCACGTCAAGCTGGGCGGGAACCGTGGAAGCAGCGGCGACCGTCGCGAAGAGGAGGGTCATCGGCCAGAGATGCGACACGCCAGGCATTATTGCCGACTGTCGGCATGCAGTGCAACAAACGTCCTAAATAGGTTCAGCCGATTCCAGAGCGGGTCCTGCCGCATGTCGGGCGGGATGATCTTGACGGCTACCCAGCGATCGAGAAGCTCGTCATACGCCCGGTAGACCACGCCCATGCCACCGGAGCCGATCTTCTCCCCGATCCGGTAGTGGCCCAGGCGGGCCGAGCTCCCGCGCGTCTCCCCCTCGCTTTGCATGATGCTGAAATTATAGCGCGGTGTGGGTGCGAGCCGGCCGGGAGCCGGCGGCTCGATGCGCGGCTACTCCCGGCTCGCCAGCAAATCCGCCAGCAGCACGATCCGCCGCTGGAGCGAGGCGAGATGCACGTGCTCGTCCCGGGTGTGCATGCCGCCGCCGACCGGACCGAGGCCGTCGAGGACCGGCAGACGGCCCGGATCGGCGAGGAAGAATTTGGGCATTCGGCATTGCAAGACCTGATCCCCCATCTCTTGTGCCCTAGGACTTAACCGCAGTCAGGGCACATTGCCGTCGATGTGATCCTGCACAAACTCGTAGCCCAGATCACCGATCGGTCGGCACAGGTCGCGTCCGGCCGGGATGGACGCCCTGAAGTGCACGCCGCCCCATAGGCGGCTGATACCGCACTCTTCTTCGAACTCGGTCCAGGTCTCCCAGGGGCCCAGAACGATGTCGCTCACCGGCGTGATGCCCGGTTCGACCAACGAAGAGCCCGCGGGAGCGGGCACCGACCATCCGAGCGCGTCTGAACCGAGGAAGCGGCGGCTCGCCTGGGCGTGGGCGGCGCAGAAGCATGCGGAACCAGACGGATACTCCGGATGATCGGCGGTGTTGAGATAGCTTCGCCATTCGGAGCCCTTGAGGTCGCTGACCGTGCCCTCGCCGGGTCCGCCCCACGCAGTCACCGGGCGCTCCCCATAGAGATAGCGTATCGCGCTGAACGGCCGCACGGCGTCGTAGCGGAATTTCTCGTTCCAAGCGGCGATGGCGCCGTCGAACGCAACCAGGTTGGTGAGGAAGTCGTAGTGGACGAACTGGTCCAGGGTGAGACCCCGGGACTGTGCGATGAAGAGCGCAGAGAATCCCAGAGCCTGCAGCTTGTTGTCGAATAGCTCAGCCACCATCTTCTGATAGTCCGTCAGAGCCGCCGATACGGCCAGCACCTCATCTGCCTGCGCCTTGTAAGCCACTCTGTGATGGTGGTTACTGGCCTCGGGTACGGGCGCGCGGAAGCGGTCGGGATGGTCGTAGGAATACGGCCGCGTCACGCGCATCTGCGGCGTCGCGAACTGCTGCACCTGGAAAAGCCCGTTGCCCCTCGTGATTATGTTGGGCTGCCACCGGGACGGGTTGTGGAGCTCATATGCCGTGTTGACAGGTTGGTACCCGAGGTAGTCCGCGTAGGGCCGACGGTTGTAATTGCGTCCGCCCTCGTCGCCCAGTTGGTTCATACCGTCGTGCTCCCGGGCGGCGACGACGGCATTGCCTGCCGCGTTGCCGATGCCAATGGCGGTGGTCGTGTCTTCCTGGGCGTTGTCCGGGTCGAGGCCGACGGACGTCATCATGTTCCGCCACTCCGCGGTGTTCTGCGGGAGCACGCTGTTGAGCACGCGGTAGGACGCGTACAGGATGGCGATGTTCTTGTTGCGGTTGGTGGCGCCTTCATGCGCAGGCCGCCGGCCGAGCCGCGAGCATACACCCACTGCGGTCGGATGGTACGGCGCGATGGCATCAAACCACGCATTCGTGGTGAGCGTGGTGATGCGGAACACGAGCGTGGCGTCGTTCGCCCTCGGGGACACGGTCCCGAGAACGGCAGGGATCGCGTTTGGGATGACCACTTCGATCGGAGCATTGCCGGTGTCGAAGTTGAACGTTGTGCCCCTCGCGGATGAGACGTGAAACGCCAGCACCACCACAACAACGCCTACGATGGCGTGCATGGAACGAAGTCGCATACACATCGCATTGTCCTCCTGTTGTTGGATTCAATGTCGTCCCCAACCTCGCCGTATCTGCCGGGCAGCGTAGCTAACTCATTGATGCAGCACTATCCTACGCGAGTTGCGCATGCTCGTCAACGCGCGGGCTGATGGCGATAAGGTGCGCGGCGAGATTCTCGACAAACGTCGAATCCCCCCGACGAAGCGGCCGACGTTGATCGTCGGTCCACCGTCCCGCGCCGGCCGGCTACCATGGTCTCGGCAGGCTCGACACCATCGCCCGCTGGCTCGCCCGGCTCCAGCACCCAGAGGGCGCGCGCTCCAGCGCCGGACCGCCGCCCGACGCTTTCCGAGAGGGCGCTGGAGACCGACAGGACTTACGCTTGACATTCATAAGCAGGAGGCGTAAGTTGAGCAGTTGGGTAGGTTTAGAGGTTGCTGCCCGGCACCTGCCGCGAGGCGTGAGGAGATGTTGATGGTCGTAGATGAGGCGGATGACGAGGCCGAATCAGAGGTAGAAACGCTCGTCGAGCCGTGGCGGGTCAAGGTCGTCGAGCGAATGCGATTGCCGAGCCGAGCCGAACGCGAAGCCCACCTCCACGCCGCCGATTTCAGCATCTTCAGGATACCGTCTTCCGCGATATTCATCGACCTGCTGACCGACTCGGGGACCTCCGCGATGTCGGACACGCAGTGGGGTGGACTGATGGTCGGAGACGAGAGCTATGCCGGTGCCCGAGGGTTCATTCGGTTCGAGCAGACGGTCCGCGAGATGTTCGGCTTCCCCAACGTCATTCCCACGCACCAGGGACGCGCTGCGGAGAACATGCTGTTCTCGACGATCGTCCGGCCGGGGACCCTGATCCCCGGAAGCAATCACTTCGACACCTCTCGGGCCCACATCGAGAACAACGGAGGGGAGGCACTGGACCTCGCGATCGCGGAGGCGGCAGAGCTGACGTCCGATCACCCATTCAAGGGAAACGTGGATCTGGACCGGCTCCGCCGCGTCCTCGAGGCTGCCACCTCTGGCAGGATTCCCGTCGTGACAATGACCTTGACCAACAACCTCTCTGGCGGACAACCAGCGTCGCTCGCCAACATCAGGGAGGTCTCGTCCATTTGCAGACGTCACGGTATCCCGTTCTTCATCGACGCGTGTCGGTTCGCGGAGAACGCTTACTTCATCAAGCATCGCGAAGAAGGTCAGGGACACCGCACTGTTGCCGAGATCGTTCGCGAGGTGTTCGACCTCGCGGACGGCTGCACCGTGAGCGCGAAGAAGGACGGCTTGGTCAACATCGGTGGCTTCGTAGCGTGTCGGGACGATGAGTTGGCCAAGGCGATCAAGAAACGGCTGATTCTCGTCGAGGGCTTTCCCACGTACGGTGGCATGGCGGGACGAGACCTCGAGGCACTATCCATCGGCCTCCGAGAGGTCGTGGACGAGGACTATCTGAGGTTCCGGATCGGTCAGGTCGCGTTTTTCGGCCAGGCACTCCTCGATCTCGGAGTCGAGGTGGTGACACCGTTCGGCGGCCACGCGATTTACATTGATGCGGGTGCCTTGCTCCCTCACATTCCGGCGATGCGGCTCCCCGGAATCGCCACGATCGTGGAGTTGTATCGCGAGGCCGGAGTGCGGGCGGCCGAGTTCGGCACAGCCATGCTCGGATCGACAAATGAGGCGGGTGTGCCCTTTCCGGCGCAAGCCGAGTTGGTTCGCCTCTGCGTCCCTCGGCGAGTCTATACCAACAGCCACCTTCAGTATGTCGCGGCTGCGCTCGGGAAGATCCGCGCGCGCGCCAGCTCGGTTCACGGTTATTGCATCGTCGAAAAGGAGCCCGGCCCCCTCGGGCATTTCACCGCGCGGTACGAGGAGCTTCCGGTCTAGCACCGGGACACCGTGTTTCGTTCGATGAAAGGAAGAAACCATGTCGCAAGAGAGATCTTATGAAACGGCGATCATCGGGGCTGGGCCGGCGGGCCTCCAACTCGCCTATTTCCTGCACAAGGCAAGGCGCGACTACGTGGTGCTGGAGGCAGGAGAGCGGGCCGGCACGTTCTTCGAGAAGTACCCGCGCCACCGCAAGCTCCTCTCCATCAACAAACAGTACACGGGTCGCGATGCCACCGACTTCAATCTCCGGCACGACTGGAACTGCCTTCTCACGCATCCTGGGGAGGAGATGCCATTCAAGGCCTACTCCACGGACTACTTCCCTGATGCGAAAGTTCTGGTCGAATATCTCAACGACTACCGAGAACGATTCGGCCTCCACGTCGAATTCGGCTTCCGGGTGGCCAACGTCACGAAGCGGCGCGGCGATGGCCGTTTCGAGATAACGCGCGACGATGGCGAGCGGCTTTCCTGCGCGCGGCTCGTGGTGGCAACTGGAATTGCAAAGCCTCACATCCCTGACATACCGGGGATCGAGCTTGCACATGGGTACGAGGACGTCTCTATCGAGCCCAGGGACTACACGGGCAAGACTGTGCTCGTGTTAGGGAAGGGTAACTCAGCACTCGAGACGGCTCAGCATCTGATGCCATATGCGTCGTTCATCCATTTGTCGAGCCGCAGGCCCGTCAACTTCGCGTGGGACTCTCATTTCGTGGGACACGTCCGCTCGGTAAACTGCACGTTCTTCGACAGCTACCTGCTCAAGTCTCAGAATACGGTGCTCGACGGCTTCACCAAGGAGATTGTGAGATTGAGCTCGGGCAAGCTCAGGGTCCGGTGGTCAGCGACCCATCACGACGTGAACGAGGAGATCGAACAGCTCGAATACGACCACGTGATCCGATGCTGTGGGTTCATGTTCGATGATACGATATTCGATGAGAGCTGCAAGCCCGAGAAGACCATCGACTCGCGTTTTCCCGCCATGACGGGGCGGTGGGAGTCCACCAACGTGAAGGGGCTCCACTATGCAGGTGTACTGATGCAGGCGATCGACTATCAACAATCGCAGTCTTCCTTCATCCATGGATTCCGATACAATATCCGCACACTCTTTCGGATGCTCGAGGAAGAGTTGCACGGGGTCCCTTTGCCCAGCGCCGAAATCGAGCTCACACCGGCCGCGGTCGCCGAGAAACTTATTCAACGGGCCAACGGCTGCTCGGCTCTGTGGCAACAGGTCGGCTTCCTATGCGATGTACTCGTGCTTCCTCGCAGCGGCGCGGACCCCGGCCGCTGGTACTATGACCTCAACCGCAAGTACGTCCTGGAAGAAATGTGCGGCGCGGACCCGGAGTGCGAATATTACATCGCAATGCTGACGTATGGGCCGTGCGCCCGGAGCAAGGGGTACCCGGGGACGGCCTTCGACCATCCCCATGTTCACCCGCACGCATCAGAACGAGCCCATGGAGACCTGACCACCGAAATCCACCCGGTGCTGCGGCGCTTTCGTGGGCGCGAGCTGCAGGTCGAGTACCACGTGAAGTCCGACGTGCTGACGGACTGGAACAGTGAGTTCTATCGCACGCCTCTACAGGAGTTTCTGGAGTGGGATCTCATGAAGGGGCTACCACCGCGGTGGATAAAGCCGCAGCGACGTGAGCTCATCCGAGATGCGGAGATGCGCTTTGTCGAGTTTCGCTCCGAGGGTGTTCTCCAGGAGGAATCGGTCTAGGGCGGCCGGAGAGGTGCCACCCTCTTGTTTCTGGCCCCCGACGTCGAGCGCCGGTGCCTCGACCTGACTCGACAGGCGACTTCGAGGCTCTCCCGGGTGAGGTTTTACGCTTTCCCCACGCGAGGCGCTCCGCCAGCTCCTCTCTGCGGACACTTGGAGCATCTCGGGAATCGTCCTATGGGAGATCCCGCGGGCTGCCGAAAGGACTGATTGCTGTAGGTGCCAGCGCCAGACACCGGAAGTGATGTGGGTCTTCCCCGCACTGAGAATACCAAAGCCCGTAGCCTTCTAGCCGGGCCGTCATCACTGATCACATCAGCGAGACCGCTCTCTGCAGGAACCAGAACGCCGCCATCGTACCGATCCCGTAAGCCGGCACGGCCCTGGCCCATCGCGGCCAGGCGACGGGGAGCTTGCGGAGGGCCGCGGCGACGAGGAGCACGGCGGCGACGAAGGCGAGCTGGCCCAGCTCGATCCCGACGTTGAAGGAGAAGAGCGCCAGCGGGATCTCCGCCGTGGGCAGGCCGACTTCGGCCAGGGCTCCGGCAAAGCCGAGGCCGTGTAGCAGGCCGAAGCCGGCGGCGACTGCCCAGGGAGCTCTCTGCGTCAGCGTCCGCTTGCCCCGGTATGAGCTGGTGAGCTCGACTGCGAGGACGTAGATGCTGAGCGCGATGGCCGCCTCGATCGGGGCTTGCGGCACATGCACCACTCGCAGCGATGCCAGGGCGAGTGTGACGCTGTGGCCGGCGGTGAAGGCGGTGATCGTCCACGCCAGCGATCTTCCCCAACCGACGAGGAGCACCAGGGCCAGCACGAAGAGGAGGTGATCCCAGCCGAGCAGGATGTGCCCGACTCCCAGCGCGGCGTAGTCCTTGAAGAACCCGGCCTGGCTGGCGTCGGCGTCGATGGTGAAGCTCGGTGTTTCGGCCTTGAGGACGTGGCGGATGTGGCGGCCGTCGCGCAGGGTGATGCGCAGGAGCACGTCGGCCTGGCTGCCGGCGATCCCCTCGACGCCCACCGACTTTCCTGTCAAGTCTCCCGGGCACTTCATGCGCCAACTGGCGCGGACTGGATCTGCTGCAGCTTCGTCTTGATTTTGCCGTCCCAGGTGGCGGAGGTGATGAAGACCGGGGAGCCGCCGTCCCTGGCGGTGCGGGCGGGCAGGTCGCCGCCCATCGGCACGCCCCCTTTGTAGCCGATGTCGACGAAGTCCTTGCCGCAGGCGTCGGCCGGATAGCTCCAGCTAAATCCCGGGACTTGTGCCAGGCGATTCGCGAGCGCGGAACCAAAGTCCTACGATGGGTCCTCCAGCCAGTACAGCGCGCCCTCGGAGCCCCAGCCGATGATCTCTCCAGGGGAGAGGGAGTGCCAGGTGCGATCCGACAGCCGCAGGACCCCTACCGTCTCGCCGCGGAGCCCGGCGAGCCAGGAGCCGTCCGGCGAGAATTGCTGTCCTTCGATCGGGTCGCCGGAGGGTTGAGGGTGGAGCGGACCTTGCCGCTTGCCAAGTCATAGAGCCGCCCGCCATCCAGCAGGAGACCTCTGGGGGAGGCATCGTGAATCGCGGAGAGGAAGACCGGCAGCCGGGCCACTTTCCGTTGCGCGACATCGACGAGGGCGAGGTGCCGTGTCCGCCATGGCGTATCTGTCTTCTCATCGGGCTCGAGGGGAGGTGCGAAGGCCAGCCGGCCAGCCGGCAGCCAGACCGCGTAGAAGGGTTGTGTGAAGCCGTGAGGTCGAGTTTGATGAGAGCTATGTGTGGGATTGAAAGCTCTCGCGGCCTTACAGGCCGCATGACGATGGGGCCTGTGACCCAGGGCATCGGCCTACGGCCTCAGCCCTGGGCTGAGCTCTCCCGGCCCGTTGGGCCGTCCAGATAGGTTCCAGCCAAAGGGCAGCGGCCCATCCCGAGACATCTATCGATCCACCTGCCTGCTGAACGGCCGCTGAACAGGCCATTCAGCGGCCGTTCAGCAAAGACTTGCCACAATGACGACGGTGAACGAAGTCCTGTTGTTTGTCGTGATCGGAACAAGCTCAAAGGAAAGGATTGTCATGAAGAAAGTCTCTCTCGTACTCCTCGCTCTCACCGTTTTCGTTACACCGTACGCACAGGCAAAGACCTGTTTCGGCATCTCGTGCAACTACATCGACACCAATTCAGGCTTCCAGTCCAGCCCTCCTTACACGAACTGGACAGTGAGCGGCGTATCATTCGTGACCGAGACATCGTGCTACGGCACGATCGTGGCTGAAATCGGCGCTACCGACTCGGTGTCTCGCTCCTTCTACGTGGATGACACGTACAGCGGCTTCAGCCTGCAGTTTCGTCTGTTCCTGCCGATCGATACGAACAGCGCCTATGACCAGCTCGTCGTCACCGTCACGAACAACGACACGAGCGTCAGCGAGGCCTTCTACTACAACGGCAACACCTACACCACGCAGTGCGGGAAGAGGGTCCTCGACCTGGCGAACGACTACAGCAATAGCGACGTCACGGTCACGTTCTATGGCAGCGGTCTGACCGCCCATCCGTGGCAGATCGACGACGTCGGCTTCTACGCGTATTATTGACCCCAATTCACGCGATCGGCGGAGTCCCTCGGGGCTCCGCCGATTTTCGTCAGAGCCGTGGAAGCTGGAGTCGGGCGCGCGTCCCGCCGAGCGGCGAGGTCTCCAGCGTGACAGAACCACCGTAGAGCTCGGCGAGATCGCTGACGATCGCAAGACCGAGCCCTGATCCCCGGACCTGCTGGTCGGCCCGCACTCCTCGCTGCAGCACCTGAGCGCGCATGGATGGATCGAGGCCCGGCCCATCGTCATCCACCGAGATCGAGAGTTGGGCGTCGTCGATGGCTGACGAAATGGCGACTCGGGAGCGCGCCCACTTGCACGCGTTGTCGAGCAGATTCCCCAGCATCTCGTCGAGGTCTTCCCGGCGGCCCGGGATCTCGTGCGTCGGCGAAACATCGGCGTCGATCCTCAGCTCGCGCTCCGCGTACAGGCGCCGCATCGTGCGCACGAGACCTTCGACGGACGGAAGGACGGAGCACCGGAGTCCCAGAGCTGCACGCGCCGATGCGGTGGCACGGGCTCGAGCCAGGTGGTAGTCGACCTGCCGCTGCATCCGCTCGACCAGCTGACGGAGCGTCGCCGCGAGATCGTGATGGCCCGCGGCGCCGGCCTGTTCTGCCTCCTGTGCGAGCACCGCGAGCGGCGTCTTCAATCCGTGCGCAAGATCTCCGGCCGTGGCGAAGGCTCGGGCGACCGCACGCTCACGATCCTCGAGCAGCCCATTCAGCTCGTTCACGAGCGGCTGCACTTCGGTCGGATGGTCGCCTTCGATTCGCTGGCTGCGTCCCTCGCGCACCGAAGACAGGCTGGCGCGAAGGCTCCACAACGGCGCCATCGCTCTTTGAATGAGGAGCAAACCCCCCACGACGAAGGCTACGGCGAAGATTCCCATCGCGGTGTGCCACGTCACACCGGGCATCGCGAGCTCCGGATGATTCCGAGTGAGCTTGAGCAGCAGAGCAGTGACCGTGACAAACACCGCGATCATCCAGACGAGCGCTCCGACGAAGAGGCGCGCGCGGAGAGATCCCTTCACGGCTCCGTCCCGATGCGATATCCGAGTCCGCGCACGGTCTCGATCGTCGAGGCACCGAGCTTCCGCCGGAGACGCGCGATGAAGACTTCGACGGTGTTCGAATCGCGGTCGAACGTCTGCGCGTAGATGTGCTCGGTCAGCTCGGACTGCGAAACGACGCGGCCGCGATGGTGCATGAGGTACGAGAGCACGCGAAGCTCATGGCTGGTCAGCTTCACCGGCTGCCCATCGAGAGTGACCTGCGACGTTCTCGGGTCCAGCACCACGGCGCCGTACCGCAACTCGGGCGTGAGCTGTCCGCTCGATCGCCGGATCAGAGCGCGCAACCGCGCCAGGAGCTCCTCCATCTGGAATGGCTTGGTGAGGTAGTCGTCCGCGCCGCCGTCGATGCCGCGGACTTTTTCGCTCCAGCTTCCGCGGGCGGTGAGAACCAGCACCGGCACGCCGATCCCGCCGGCGCGCCAGCGCTCGAGCAGCGTCAACCCGTCGACACGTGGCAACCCGAGATCGAGAATGATCGCGTCGTAGTTCTCGGTGGTGGCAAGAAAGTCGCCGCGCTCTCCGTCCCTGGCAATGTCGACCACATAGCCACGTTCGCCGAGTGTGGTGGCGAGCCGGTTGGCCAGCAGAGACTCGTCTTCGACGATCAGGATTCTCATTCTCGACCGCGGTTATCAGGCCACGCCTGACGGCGCCATTATACAGCCTGGGTTGCGCCTGCTGAACGGCCGCTGAACAGGCCGTTCAGCGGCCGTTCAGCAAAGCCTCGCCACAATGACGGCTGCAAACGAAGCTCTCACGAAGGATCCGGAGGTCCCACCATGCACCTGCTCCTACCAATCCACATTGCCGCAGGCGGGCTCGCCATTGTTCTCGGCGCTGTCGCTCTGGTCGTGAAGAAGGGTGGGACCATCCACCGCCGCAGCGGGCTGCTGTTCGTCTACGCCATGCTCGTCATGGGCTTTAGCGCCTCGATCCTGGGGCTTCGCAACGGTCCCACCGACGGGAATGTGATGGTGGGCCTCATGACGGCCTACTTCGTCGGCACGGCGCTGACGACCGTCCGCCCCGCGTCGCCATGGACCCGCCGCATCAATGCTGCTGCGCTGACGGTCGTGGTCGCACTCGCGCTCGGCGCGATCGTGAGCGGCGTCAAGGCCTTCAACAGCCCTGGCCTTTCCCCCAACGGCGTCTCGTTTCGCACGATCCGTGTGGTGTCCTTCGTCATTGGCACCGTCATGATCCTGGCGGCCGCCGGCGACGTGCGCATCCTGCGATCCGGCCCGCCGCGCGGCGGGCCGCGCTTGGCGCGCCATCTGTGGCGGATGTGCTTCGCGCTGTTCATCGCGGCCGGATCGTTTTTCTCGATCCGTGAGCGCGTGGCGAAAATCCTTCCCGATCCATTCACGACGGGGCCGATGCGCGCGCTGCCGATCCTGCTGCTGTTTGGCGCGATGTTCTATTGGTTGTGGAGGGTCCGCGCCCGCCGCACGTTGCCGGTGCTCGTCCGACACGATTCGATGCCGCTCACCCCTCCCGCGGAGTGAATCCGGTCCGGCTCGCTGCCTTTGGGAGATCGATGACTCACCGACTTTTCGTTTACGGAACGCTCGCCCCGGGCCGGCCCAACGAACACGTCCTGGCGGATGTCCCGGGAGAGTGGGAGCCCGCGACCGTCACTGGCACGTTGCTGCAAGAAGGCTGGGGTGCAGCGGCGGGCTACCCGGGAATCGTCCTGGATGAGCACGGCGGCGAAGTCGAAGGTTTTCTCTTCAGCTCGGAGAGCCTGGCTGAGCACTGGGCCCGTCTCGATGAGTTCGAAGGTGAAGGCTATGAGCGCGTCCTGACGACAGTGAAGCTCGAGGACGGCACAGCCGTAGACGCCTACATTTACAGGCTCAGCGAAATGGCTCCAGGCCGATAGATTCCAGCCAAATGAGGAGAAGTCGCTAAAAGAGTTTTCCTCTATCGGCTGGAGCGCAGTGACTCTCCCCCGGCCTCTCCAATGATCACATCGTTCCGTCGAAGGTCCGCGCATTCCAAGCGCTCTGAGCGTCCGTCTCGCTGTCGAGCTCCGCGCATGCAGATCGGATAAGTCCGCAGCCCCTGAGCTCTAAAATCAGGATGGCTCTGCACCTGCAGATGGAGATGAGGTTCCGACGTGCTGCCCGAATTACCACATCGAGCAATGGCTTGCCCGCTCCGCACCTCATCGCCAGGCCTTACCAGAAGACTGTCCCGCATGAGGTGAACCATGAGTACGTACTGTTCTTCACCGATCTGGATGACGATATGGTTGCCGAGAGGCTGTTCTGTATCTGTCTTACCGATCTCCAGGTCGGGCCGGTCGTTGACAAGCCTGACAACGCGTCCGTCAGCTGGAGCGTAAAGTGTCTGGCCGAAACTGGGGTGCGTCTCCAAGCTCAGTGAGGCTCTACCTGCCAGCCCACCACTCGCTGGTTGGTTAATATCTAACGCATGGCGCTGTGATCTTATCGGAAAATGATGGTTGACGAGGGTGCTTCGCCCACCATGAAGCACATACCACTCTCCGCGGAAAGGGGGGGCGAGCACGACAGTGTCGGCCGGCGGAACAGGCCAGACAATACGCCCCAGCTCGATCCACAGAAACAATGATGCAATGGCAAAGAAGATAGCTGTGGCTGGGCGGATTTTCCTATTCGGGACGAGAGCCAGAATCATGAGGGTGCCGGCGCCTCCCCAAGCCACGATGCGAGATGCCTGTGACAACTCTGTCCCTAGTAATTTGGCAGGGATGGCGAGGTGCAGAGCGAAAACCAATGATAACCAAAAGATCCACTGAAGGAGAACCTGCGGCGCGTAGGGGCGATTCTCGCGCTGCAGAGGGTGACGAATGAAGGACCAGACAAGCTCTTTACGAAAGAGTCCCCAGAGGCGGACTGACATGAGGATGGGTACGGAAACCAGTAGCAGCCAAAACAGAAGAGTGAAGCCGAGAACAATCCCTTTTAAGTAAGCGTAGACGCCAGCGAGGAAGACGAGCAGCAAGCCAAGTCCGTGGATGATCGGCAGAAGCAATTCGATAACCGGCCTCTGAGTCCCCGCCTCGTGCTGTGTCATCGTTCGACTCCCATAGAAAGAAGAATCCGTCAGTATGTGCTGAGACGCGGCAAGAGCTAGCTTAGCATAGGGGGGCTCGCAGATCTCGCTAAAAACTCGGATTCCGAAGCCCTTCGCCGGTGCCCTCGGCTCGCGGTGGAGCAGGCAGCCGCAGGCTCGCCGGGGGACGGCTCGAGCCCGCCGGGAACCAGCAACTCCTGCTGCGAAGCCGAGTCAGCTGCTCCGCCGGGCCGCTGGGCCAGAAGCCGAGCCGCTGGCCCGAAGGTGCCAAGTGTGGAATGATGACTCCTCTATGGAGCCGTTGCCGTACATCGACGAACATAGTCAGCGGGTCGAACGCCCCCGGCGACGTGATCTGGACGACGCTGTTGAAGGTCTTGCGCCGCCAGATGGGTGGCAGTGCACGGATCGCGCGGATCCTGGACTGCGACCCTGCGCACGGCACGGCCGAGCTCACCGGCCGGCCCGGGGAAGCGGTGCCGGGCTTCCGGATCGTCGAGGCCGAGCCCGGCCGGCGGCTCGTCCTGCGCGGGCGCCACCGCTTCTCCAACTACGCGCTGACGTTCGTCTTCGACAGCGACCGCCTTCGTGCGCAGACGCACGCAATGTTTCCCGGCGTCCTCGGTCGGCTCTACCGCGCCGCGGTGATCGGGAGCGGCGGCCACCGACTCGTGACCCGATGGCTGCTGCGGCAGGTTGCGCGGGCGTGCGGTGCCGTCGAGCCTGGCCGTGCCGGAGGAGATCATGACCGAGAAGCCGTCCACCTCTGAGTTCCTGGTCCTCTCACGGGGTCAGTGGGACCGGGACAAGTCGCCTGAGGAGATCCAACAGGCTATTGACGACTTCTATCGATGGCACGACCGGCTTGTCCAGGAAGGAAAGATGAAATCCGGTCAACGGCTCGCCATCGAAGGGAAGCTGGTGTCCCGGTCGGGAATCACGGATGGCCCCTTCGTGGAGTCCAAGGAAGTCATCGGTGGCTACTGGTTCTTCGTTGCCGACAGCCTCGAAGAAGCCGCGGAGCTTGCCGCGCAGAACCCATGCCTTGCGTGTGGGCTCGAGTTCGAAGTTCGGCCCCTCGAGCTCGAGCGCGCCAGCGCGCACAAGATCACAAATGAAACGCCGAGGGAGATCGGGTAGAAGCAGTGGCGGCAGCGCTCAGCTGCTACAACCCCGAGATCCTGTATGTCGAGCCCACACCGGAAGCCCCGGCGGAGGTGTGGTAGATAGAGCTCATGACGCCACCTTCAGCTCCGCCCGATTCGGGCCCCTCGTCCTCCCACGCGCCTCGCCGCCGCTCCCGGCTGAAGCCGAGACTGGACTGGCTCCTGGTGTTCGTGCCGGTCGCCATCGCCCTCAGGTTCGTACCGTCGCTCGGGAATCCGACGGCGCTCTTCATCGTGTCGTGTCTCGCGATCATCCCCCTGGCCGGGTGGATGGGGCGCGCCACCGAGCACCTGGCCGAGCACCTCGGACCGGGCATCGGCGGGCTCCTCAACGCCACGTTCGGCAACGCCGCCGAGCTCATCATCGGGCTCTTCGCCCTCTCGAAGGGGCTGACAGGCGTCGTCAAGGCCTCCATCACCGGCTCGATCATCGGCAACATCCTGCTCGTCCTCGGCCTTGCGTTCCTCTCGGGAGGCATCAAGTTCCGCAAGCAGGAGTTCAGCCGCGTGGCCGCGGGCGTCTCGGCGACGGCGCTCACGCTCGCCGCCATCGCCCTCGTCATCCCGACGGTCTTCCATCAGGCGGCAGCTGCCGTGCCCGTCGCGCAGGGCGGCTGGACGCCGGCGAAGGAACAGGGGCTCTCGCTCGCCATCGCCGTCGTGCTCTTCCTGACCTACGTGCTGATGCTCGTCTTCTCGCTGGTGACGCACCGGGACGTGTTCGGCGCGGACGAGTCGAAGGATGTGGCATGCGAGGCGGGCGAGGAGCTGAGCCGCCTGGAGGCCGAGGAGGGCGCGCACGCGCCGTGGTCCGTGGGCAAGGCCGTCGGCGTCCTGCTGGGGGCGACTGCCTTCGTCGCGCTCATCTCTGAGTTCCTGGTCGGCGCCATCGAGAGCGCGCGCGTGTCCATGGGGCTGACCGAGGTCTTCGTCGGCGTCATCGTCGTCGCCATCGTCGGCAACGCCGCCGAGCACTCCTCGGCCGTCCTCATGGCGCTGCGCAACAAGATGGACATCAGCATCGGCATCGCCGTCGGCTCCAGCCTCCAGATCGCGCTCTTCGTAGCCCCGGTGCTCGTCTTCGCCTCCTACTTCTTCGGCCGTCCGATGAACTTTGAGTTCACCATACCGGAGGTGGTCGCGGTCGTGGCCTCGGTCATCATCGTCGAGCAGATCAGCAGCGACGGCGAGAGCAACTGGATCGAGGGGCTCCAGCTCCTCTCGGTCTACGCCGTGCTCGCCGTGCTCTTCTATTTCCTCCCCGACGTGCACCCGGCGGCGGCTCACCAGTAATGAGAGGTCCCGCCATGAGAGGAAGAAGAATGCGAACGATCCTGTAGGTCCTGCCGCTGCTGTGTGCCGTGCCCTTGGCCATGGCCGCACAGGACGACGACGAGCTCCAGGTTCCGGCCGAGGTCCGGCCGTTCGTGGAGGATGGGACGGAGGCCATCGGAGGCAGTCAATAACTCGGCGAAGTTTCGGAGGGAGGCCCATGGACGCCGAGCAACGTCCGTCGTCTTCCTCGAGCTTCGCTGCCCTATGCCTCGTCCTCCTCATCCACGTGCAGGCTGTGCAGGAGACGATGGGCGACGGGGGCGATGAGCAGGCCGGCGATGCCCAGGAACGCCACGCCTGAATAGAGGGCGTAGAACGTCGCGAACCACTTGCCCGCGACGTGCTGAACCGGTGTCACCGGTCCCATGCCGGTCAGGATCATCGCAGCATTTAGAATTGCGTCGAGCCAGGCCATGCCTTCCGTGAGGTGGTATCCGGTCGCTCCCAGGGCCAGGGAGCCCAGCACGAGCACGCTCGAGACGGCCGAATGCCTCGCCAGGCGCAGGAGGAAGGCGCGGCGGCTGAGGAGCGGCTTGGTACGCGGTTCGTACATGGCGTAGGACGCTCCCGGAGCATAGCAGGGGTGTCAGTTTCCGGGGAAAACGAAAGGTGCCAGGCCTCCGCTGGAGTGCCTGGCACCTGATGGGACGGACTGAGCTTGTATGCTCAGCTCACTTGCAGGTCTTCGCCCCAGCGGGCCCCTTACAGCTGTTCGAGCAGCACTGGCTGTTGCTGGTGCAGCTCGAGCCCACGGCGCCGCAGGAGCCGCCGCTGCCCGGGTTCAGGAACGCCGCCAGGCTGGGATAGCTGGCCGCGAAGGCACCGTCGACCGTGCCGTTGTTCGCAGCGTCGCAGACGTTGTTGAGGTTGGTGCCGCACGCACCGTAGAGCTGGCCGACGATCTGGCCGGCGCCGTTGACGACCGGCGAGCCGCTGCTGCCGCCCTCGGTGGCACCTACCGTGTCACGGCTGTAGATGAAGTTGCCGCGCGGCAGGGTGCGGCAGGTGGGCTTGCCGGTGTCGACTACGCCCTCGGAATAGGCCTGCGGCGAGCCCTGGGGGTGGCTGATCCGGTAGAGCGCCAGGTTGTTGGTGTTGGCGACCGCCGTGCTCAGCCAGCCGAGGTAGGTGGTGACGCCGTCGCGCGACGCCGGGGTCGCCGCCAACTGGAGCAGCGTGAAGTCGCTGGTCGAGCCGGTTGCCTTGATAGTGGCGCCAACGGTGTCGCCGGTGTTGTTGTACGGCTGCGTGCAATTGGGATTGCTGCAAGTGGTCTCGTAATCGAAGTAGGTCTCCAGGCTGGAGGCCTCGCTGCTTCTGCTGATGCAATGGTTGGCGGTGAGGAAGAAGGGGATCACGGAAGAGGTGACGTTGTCCGCGACCAGGCCGCCGGTGCAGATGTAGTACGAGCCACCGGACTGGAACAGCATGCCCGCGACGGCGTCCTTGGCGGTGTTGACGACGCTGCTCGACTGGCACGCCGCGTTGACCACGCAGGAGGCGTTGGCCGAGCAGAGGTTGCTCGCCTTGGAGATGGTATCGAGGTCCTTGGGATCGAACACGCCCTCGGGCTTGTAGCGCGGAGCGGCGAAGCGGGCGCCCATGACGCCGACTTCCGCCAGGGTCAACCGCGGGGTGCGCGCGAGGTCCGCCGGCGCATGGAGCTGGAGCAGCAGCCGCCCGCCGAAAACCGTATTGGTGTGCAGCTCGCCGTCGCCGAGCGGTCCGCGGCCGGTGTAGGGACCGAAGGCCTGGCCGTCGAGGTTGTAGACGTAAAGCTTGGCCCCGCGGGGCAGGTCGACGTTGGTGAGGTGGAGGCGAAGGGCGGTGGCGCCGGGGACACGCACTTCGGCGGTCCACACGAAGCCGGCGCCGCCGGTGCCGCGGGCCGCACCCAGGGCGAGATCGGCCATGCCCTTGTCGAGCGAGCGGGCGGGCGAGAAGTTGATGTCTTTCCCGACCGGCTTGGCGACACCGACCAGGTACTTGTTCTCGGCCCGGCGGCCAAGATTATCAATCTTGCTACGCTCGGCGTTCGTGAGCTGGACCACGATCGGCCGACCCAGGGCCTTCTCGACGCGGCCCGCGGCCAATTGCTTCTGCAGCCCCTGCATCTCCGCGGCGCGCGCGCCCGGATCCCGTGGGGTCCCCACCGTTTCCGGCTGGGCTTGCGCCCCCAACGATGCGAAGTCGAAATCCGGAGCGGCGGCGAAGCTCGGAGCCGCCACCATTGCCAACGCGATCACGCCGGACCAGAGGATACGCTTCATGCAGACCTCCTTGACTCCCCAAGATCGAGGAGTCGTGGTTCAACCCGCCCGAACACCGGACGAGAAAGATAGCTGGATCATCTTCAAGGCAAACCCGATCTACGGTGCTTTCCAGTATTCAAGGTGCTTGCTAGCGGCAAAAAGGAGACAACCGGGCCGTGAAGGAGAAATATCGTTGTTGACGAATGTGACAGACAATTTGTGAGACTGTCATTCGCCTTTCTGGATCCGCTTCAGGGCCCCGATCGCCTGTTCCTGGGCTCCGCGCTCCACCGGCTCGGCGGCGTAGGCGGCCTGGACGTAGAGGTCGGTCAACGTGCGCGCAGGCTCCTCGAGCGGCCGCAGGTGAGACGGCAGGCCGTCGAGGATCTCGTAGGGTGTGGCCTTCTCGGAGCGTCTGTGGCCGAGGCTCTCCAGCAGTGCGAGAAAGCGGTGGTACGCCGCCAGGACGGCCTCGCGGGAGGGCCAGTCCATCAGGGCATCCAACCCGCTCAGAGGATCGGCCGGAACGGCACTCGGATCGACACCTGGGCGGCGCCGGCGCCACGGACGGGACAAGCGGTGGAGGAGCCCGGCCAGCCGGTCCAGGAGAGCGCCCTTCAGGAGCGGCCAGACCCGGGCGAGCCCCCAGATTCCCGCGGCCAGGAGAATCAGGATCAGAGGGACCAGCAGCCACTTCCCAATTGCGGCCAGCCAGCCGATCGATCCGGCAACCGGTCCGCGGGAGAGCGTGGAGAGCTGGGGAGACCCGCCGGGAGATTTCTCAGGAGACTCCGGTGGAGATGTGGCCTGTGAGGTATCGCTTGCATCGGACCGCAGGTGGCTGCCCGTCACATCCCCTGGAATCGTGGTGTTGGGCTGGCCGGGATGATCGGTCTCCTGATTTCCGCGTTCGCGCTCGACGCCTTCTCCGTGCGCCGTGGGAGGCCGCAGCCGGCCGGTGCCCTGGAGGTTCAACCCCGGCAGGGCCAGGGCGGAAGCCAGGACCCCTCCAAGCAGGAGAGCGGCGAGCGCCATCCGGCCAGGCACCAGGCCCGGCGCGACGCGTCCTCCCTCCCTCTCGACGCGGCGGAGCGCGTCCAGGGCCGAGCCGGCCGCGAGCACGACGCCGGTGGAGAAGAGGAAGACCACGACGGCCGCCAGGGCCTTGGCGCCGGTCTGCGGGGCCGCTCCCAGCACGATGGGCTCGCTCAAGGCGAAGGTCAACAGGGCGGCCGCGGCCAGGCGCGCCACCGTCGCGGCCGGGCTCCGGGGCCTGGCCGGCGGCAGCTCCGGCTGCGGTGCATCCTCCGCCTTCTCCTCGGCCTCACTGGGATCGAACAGCAGGAGATCCCGTTCGAACCAGCCTTTCCCTTGGACGTTTTCGTCAATTTCGGGACTGAGCTCTCGAGTCACCCGGGTCGCGAAGTGCCAGACCACGGCGAGGATCAACAGGTTGGCGAGCGTGAACCAGAGGCCTCCGCGCGGCGTCTCCCAGGGCGCGACCAGCATCACGAAGGAGGTCGCGCCGGCCAACGCCAGGCTGAAGAACTTCTGGAGGTGGGCGTCGCCACCCGAGGAGCGGCCGTAGCGTTCGTTCAAAACCGACGCCACGACGAAGCAGAAGCCGACCCACTTGAGCGCCCGGCTGCCCCCCAGGAAGGCCGATCGGAGATCGGCCAGATAGAAGAGGAACGAGGCGGCCATCGCGATGACCGCCGCCGGCACCACCACATGGTGGGTGAGGAACGTGGCCGGGCTCTCGTCGAGCCGCGCGCGGGAACGGCTCACAGCGCCTGGGCTCCCAATCGTTCGAGGTCCGTCTCGTCCTGCACCAGATAGACCGGCACGCCTTCCGGAAGGCTGGCGGCGGCCGGTTCTGCTCCGGCGCGCTGAATCCACACGACGCCGACCTCGAACCCCGAGCGCCGGAGCACGGCGAGGGCTTCTCCCAACCCTCCTCCGAGATCGGGAGCGATGGCGAGCACCACGAGGGAGCGCGGCAGCCGCGGCGCTTCGGCGATGAGCAGCTCGGGCAGGGTGAGGCCGGGGGCGAGCGTCAGCCGCGCCAGGGCTGTGCGGAGGTGGTCGAGCTGCCATCGACCCTGGCCGGGCTCCACGTCCAGAGGCCGGTAGGCCGGTATTCCGCGGCGGGCTTCCGTCTCGTGGAGAGCGTCCTCCAGACGGCGAAAGCTGCCGCCTTTCCAGTCGGAGGGATACCGCTCGGCCGCGTCGCCGCCGTTCGAGAGCAGACTCACCGCCTGCCCGTTGACGAGGACGAATTCCGCGATGGAGGCCGCCGCGGTCACCGCCAGCTCCACGGCGGGATCGGTTCCGGTCTCTTCCGGCGCGTGCGGCCAGGCGGCCGTTCCCATCTCCACGGCGAGGAGGACTCCTTCGAGCACCGACGGCTCGAAGAGCTTCACCTGGAGGCGGCCGGACCGCGCGGTCGCGCGCCAGTGGATGCGCCGCAGGCTGTCGCCGGCCCGGTAGTCGCGGACGCCGAGGAAGCGGGATGGGTCCTCGGACAGACTCCGGCGGCGGGGCACCTCGTGGATCGGCCGATAGCCCAGGGGCCATCCTGGGCCGATGTCGACCGTCCGCGGCAAAACGGTGACGAAGCCCACCTCCGGGTCGACCCGGAACCGCCGGATCAGACCCAGGGGATCGCTGGTCTCGATCATCGAGGGCCCGACGCGGAACAACCCGCGGCGGGTGCCGTGGAGGATGCACGAGGAGCGCACCGTCTCCTCGCTCTTCAAGGACTGAAAGCCGCAGGTGATCCCCTTGGGAGCGAGCCCGGGCTCGATCTCGTCTTTCCAGAAAAGCCAGAGCGCCGGAAGATCCTTGAGATTGTGCAGCTCGATCCGGGACTCGACCGTGCCGCCGATCTCGACGGTCTCGGCCTCGAGGCTCCGGCGGACCTCGAGCCCCAGGAGGCTCGCCCCCGGAAGCAAGGCGCCGATCCCGAGGACGGCGGCGGTCACCACCGCGGCATAGAGGAAGAAGCCGGAGGAGAGGAGCGCGAGAAGGGCGAGGAGGGCCGACGCCAGGAGCCAGAGGAGCGTCTGGCGCCGGCGGAGGCTCCGGACCTCGAAGGGTACCTGAACGGGTACTGGAGCTACCGTGCCCGCGGCGCTCGGGTCGCTCATGTCAGGATCCTGCGGCAAGGCCGGCGGGATGCGGATCGGCCTCGACGAGGGGAGCCGGCACGAGATCCACGGCCTGGTCGACGATCTGGGGCACGGAGCGCTTGGAGAGCCGGCCCTCGGCGCCGAGGATCACCCGGTGATAGAGGATCGAAGGACAGAGACGCTTGACGTCGTCGGGAAGCACGAAGCTCCGCCCGGCCATGGCCGCCCGGGCCTGGCAGGCGCGGTAGAGTCCCTGGGTGGCGCGCGGACCGGCGCCCAGGACCAGCTCGCGGACGGAGCGGGTGGCCGCGCTCACCTGCACGATGTAACGGCGCACCTCCGGGTGGACATGCACCTCGCGGACCTGGTCCTGAAGGCTCGCCAGGGTGTCGAGGCTCAGGACCGGCGTGACACCTTCCAGCGGATCGCTCCGCTCGCCGCGCACCAGCATCTGCTCCTCGGCCTGAGGGCTGGGATAACCGATCGACAGGCGCATCAGGAAGCGGTCGAGCTGCGCCTCGGGCAAGGGGAAGGTCCCCTCGTGCTCCACCGGATTCTGGGTGGCGATGACGAAAAACGGACGCTCCAGAGGATACGTCTGGTTGTCGACGCTCACCTGCCGCTCGGCCATGCACTCCAGGAGGGAGGCCTGCGCGCGAGGAGTGGCGCGGTTGATCTCGTCCGCCAGGAGGATCTGGGTGAAGACGGGGCCGGGATGGAAATCGAACTCGCCCGTCTTCTGATTGAAGACGCTGGAGCCGGTGACGTCGCCCGGCAGCAGGTCGGGCGTGCACTGGAGCCGGCCGAACCCGCCTCCGAAGGTGCGCGCCAGCGCCTTGGCGAGCAGCGTCTTGGCGGTCCCGGGAACGTCCTCCAGGAGGAGATGACCTTCCGCGAGCAGGCAGTTGAAGACCAGCTCGAGAACCGGCCGCTTGCCGAAAACGACTGTTTCGAGCTGCTGGAGGACCGCCTCGGCCGCCTGCTGGATCTCTCGCATCAAGGACCCCTTTGTCGAAGTGTACTACAGAACTAGTACACGCTGCGTGTCAATCTTCTCTTGGCGTCCGTCCAGTAACATTGGTGCCCTCTCGAACGCCTGCTACGTTGGAGGTCCACCGAAAGTTCTCCCGAGGAGAAGACCATGCAAGACTTCGAAGCCCGGGTGCGAGCGGCGGTCGCCAGGATCGAACGCCGTGATCAGAAGCTCGCGGAGGAGCTCAACGACGTCCGCGGAAGCGCAGGCAGAGAACAGGAGGCGCGGGTTCTCGCGGAGAAGATCGCGCCCGAGGCCGGCGGGTTCATGCCTGAGATGGCCGGGCTGGAAGGAGTGGCTCTGCCGCCTCAGCCGCCCCAGCCGGATCTCGCGCTGGAGACGATCGTGCTGCGGGTCGGCCGCCCCGTGCTGGCGGTCCTCCGGGATGAGGCCCAGCTGGAGTTCCGGGATGCGGAGAGCGAGATCTGGAAGCAGCGGTTGGTCGATGCGCGGGATCACCTGACGCGGGCCATCAAGGCGGTCGGCCGCATCGAGGTGGCGAATCATCCGCGGTTCGAGTGGCTCGGTACCGGATGGCTGATCTCCGAGGACGTCGTCGTCACGAACCGGCACGTGGCCAACGAGTTCGGCCGGCGCAACGGCTCGGGCTTCGTCTTCCGGCAGGGTCCCATCGGCCGGCCGATGCGCGCGTCGATCGATTTCCTGGAGGAATTCAACCGGCTCGAAAGCCTGGAATTCCGCCTCAAGCGCATCCTGCACATCGAAGGCGACAGCGGCCCCGACATCGCGCTGCTCCAGGTCGAGCCGGCCAAAGGGCGGAATCTGGCGGCGCCGATCGCTCTCGCGTCCCGGACGGCGCAGCAGGAGCAGCAGGTGGCGGTGATCGGATATCCGGCGAAGGACAGCCGGATCCCCGACCAGCAGCTCATGCAGGACATCTTCGGCAACGTGTTCGACAAGAAGCGGCTGGCCCCGGGCCAGATCACCAGGAGCCAGTCGACCGGGCTCCTGCACGACTGCTCGACGCTCGGCGGAAATTCCGGCTCCGTGGTGCTCGATCTCGCATCCGGCGAGGCCCTGGGGCTCCATTTCGCCGGACGCTTCCTGGAAGCCAACTTCGCGGTGCCCGCGGCCCTCGTCGCCGACCGGCTCCGGGGGATTGGCCGCACCGGGGGGCCCACCGTCGCACCGAAGGCCGCGAACGTCCGGGAGACGCCGCGAACGGATCCGGTGATGCTGCAATCGCCCTCCGGCGGCACCGTGGCCTCTTCGGCCAGCTCGACCACGGTCAGCTACACGATCCCGATCCGCGTGACGGTGGACATCGGCGTGCCGGTGGCGGACGGGCAGCCAGCGGTGCAGCCCCAACCGCCGAAAGCCCCTCGCCCCAGCCCTCTTGTTGTAGACGATGAGGAGGACGAGCTGTTCCTCACCACCGAAGCGCGGGCGGAGGACTACGCGGACCGGACCGGATACGATCCCGCGTTTCTCGGCGAAGGGTTAGAAGTCCCGCTGCCCGAGGTGGGGCCGGAGTTGGAGGAGAGCATCCTCACCTTCGATCTCGACGGAGAAACGGAGCGCGAGCTGCGCTATCAACATTTCTCGGTCGTGATGAACAGTCCCCGCCGCATGTGTTTCTTCAGCGCGGTGAACCTCGACGGCAAGCAATCGCGGCGATCGCGGCGCGTGAGCTGGCGGCTCGATCCGCGGATTCCCGAGGAGGCGCAGATCCTGCGGGGGGAGTGCTATGGGAACGCCCCGAAATTCAGCCGCGGCCACATGACGCGCCGGGAGGATCCCGTCTGGGGACCGGAGGACGAAGCGAATCTCGGCAACGCCGACTCCATGCACGCGACCAATGTCGTCCCCCAGTTGCAGGTATTCAACGCGGGCATCTGGCTGGGGCTTGAGGACTATGCCCTCGACCACTCGCGAGAGGACGAGATGAAAATCTCGGTGTTCACGGGTCCGTTCCTGCGCGAGGACGATCCGGTCCGCTTCGGCGTGCAGGTCCCGCGCTCGTTCTGGAAGATCATCGCGTTCATCCACGATGAAACGGGCGAGCTGACCGCCACGGGCTACACAATGTCCCAGGACGCCTTCCTGCGCGAGGAAGAGTTCGTCTTCGGCCAGCACGAGACGACGCAAGTGCCGATCTCGTCCATCGAGCAGCAGGCGGGGTTGTCGTTCGGCGACCTGGCGTCACGCGATCCGCTCGCGGGCGAGGTGGAGGAGGCTCTGCCGGGGGCTTTGACGGATTTCCGGCAGATCCGGTTTATTTGACCTCTCAGCCGTGAACCGCCGGAGAGATGCCGAGGCCTCGGGCGAGGTCGGCCTCGAATTCCCGCCAGCCTTGGAATCGGGCTGCGAGGGCGTTCTCGTCGGTGTCGCGGCAGGCGAGACGATAGAAGAGCTCCCAGTGGCGGCGCTCCGCGGGGCCCAGATCGGCGAGGAGGTGGGCGACCTCCGGATCGTCGACGACCTCCAGGAGACGGGTGAACCGCTCGCAGCTTCGCGCCTCGACCAGGGCGCCGAACAGCAGACGGTCGACCTTCGTCCAGGGCTCGCGGCCGAGAACGATCCGCGCCCGCAGGCTTTGAGCCCACACGTTCTTCCGCCTCCCTCCGAGCGGCCAGCCTCGCTTTTTCAGGATCGCCACCACCCGCCGGAAGTGCTGCACCTCCTCGGCGGCCAGCGCCGCGGCGCGCTCGACGAGCTCGGCGTCTTCGGGATAGTAGCCGGCGAGGGACAGGGCATACATGGCGACCTGCTGCTCGCAGACCGCGTGATCGGCCAGGAACTCGGGCAGGCGCGCCGCCGCGAGCTCCGCCCAGGAGCGGGGTGTCGGGTGGAGCAGAGGAAGCTGGGCGAAGACTTCGTCAAAGCCCATCGGATCGGCCGGGTCACTCTCTTTGCCGTCGGGACGCCTCATGGGCCGGATCATACCGTGCGGCTCAAAGCCCTGTTGCAGACCGGCGTGGTGGTTGGTTGATCTGCGGGTTTTCTTAGCGAGCTTTCTTCTCCTGGCGCTGGCCGAAGAGGAGCTTCTGCTCCAGCCGGCCACGCTGGGCGCGGTAGAACGCCTGGAGGAACGGGAGGATCGGTTCGCTCCAGCGCTCGGGGGGCCAGCCGATCTTCTGGCGGATCTTCACTCCCACCTGGTCCAGGACCCGCTGATCGAGGATGCCCTGATCGGCCTGCCGCAGCAGGTCTTCCAGGACCTGGAGCTCGTGGATGCCATAGATGTCGAGCTGCTCGCGGGTGAAAGTGATCGTTTCCGCTGCGCCGGCCGGCGCGGCGCTCGGCTCGGCCGGCGGGCGCGGTTGCGGGTGGTCAGCCAGGTCGGAGAGGAGCACCGGCTGCGGCGCCTTCGCCACCAGGGTGCCCGCCACCAGATCGCCGCAGCGCAGGCGCTGGGCGTTGAACAGAGGCATTAGTGCGAAGACGAGCAGCCAGAGGATGACCACGAAGCGCCCCCAGGCCGGCGCACTTGGATAGAGCGCCTCGGGGGCCAGCAGCGCCGCCAGGGGGAGGAAGATCTCCAGATCGCGCATCAGGTTGCGGGCGATCACCGCCTCGACGGTGAGCGGTCCGCCGTCCCGCGAGAGGACCCGCAGATGGAGCCTCCGCTTGCCGAAGGTCGTTCCACTGCGCGCCTCGCAGACAATAAAGTAGCCGTTGCGCAGGAAGAAGCTCGCCAACAGGGCCAGCGAGCGCCCGACCTCTTGCATCCCTCCCAGAAAAAGGCTCGCGAGCATCGAGACGGCGATCGAGCCGGCGACGATGATCAGGAAGTCGATGGAGAAGGCGAGGATGCGGTCGCCGGCCGGTGCCACCTGGAACGGCAGAGAGAGCCCCTCCGGCGTGCTCACCGCGTACAGCCGCGGCCGGTCCCGTTCGATCAACGTCCCGGGCGCCATGGCCGTCCTTCCCTCCCGGCGAACAGGAAATATCCCGTCCAGGCCGCCAGGCTCAAGCCCGCCACCGCGCCGCGCACCGGAAGGCTCTGCACCATCTGGCGGAAAAACCCTTCGAGCAGCGCGGCGCAGAAGAAGAGCGCCACGGAGCCCGCCGCGAGGAGCGCCGCCTCGCGCCCGCGCAGAGCCAGGTTGCGCAGCCGCGTGTGGCGTCCCGGAAAGATCAGGCAGAACCCCAGCGCCAGCCCCCCGGCGGCGCACAGGACGATAGCCAGGAGCTCGGTGACGCCGTGCGGCAGAATCCAGGCCCAGAATTCGAAGCCGAGACCGCGCGCATGGTAGAGCGCCGCCATGGCTCCCAGCGTCAATCCGTTGATGAACAGGAGGTACGGCACCGGCACTCCCGCGGCGAAGCCGACGGCGAAGCAGAGCAGGCCGATGCGGGCGTTGTGGGTGAACAGGAAGCTGGCGAACAGCGTCAGCGCCGAGCCGGAATCCCCGTGATAGAGGATGTCGCGGAGCTCCTCGGTCGAGGAGGCCGGGGTGCGCCCCTGCGCCATCTCTTCGCCGACGAAGCTGTAATAGCGCTCGGGGTCGGCGCGGGTGAGATGGAAACCGGTCAGGATCCCCAGGAGAAGGAACGCCAGCGCCACCGCGACGAATCCGCCCTGCCGGCGGACGGCCGCGGGAAAGCGGCGCCGGAAGAAGTCGGCGAAGGCGGCGGCGACCGGCCGCTTGCTGCCGTAGACGCAGAGGTAGGCGCGCCCGGCGAGCGCCGTCAGGTAGTCGAGCAGGCTCTTGTCGAGGCTGATGGCGCGCGCCACGGACAGCGAGCTGACGGCACCCTGGTAAAGAGCGGGCAGGCGGTTCAGCTCAACCGCCGAGAGGCTCTTCAGGCCCTCCGCCTCCACCCGGTCGACGAGCGTCTCGAGCTGGCGCCAGGTGTCCTCCCGCTCGCGGCGGAACTGCGCTGATTTGAGCCGCCCGTCAGATGCGCTCACGCCGTTTGATCTCCAGGTATGTGTTGATCAGCCGCGGATGGATCTGCCGCGGTGACGCGTCGATCGGCTGGATGCCCTGCCCGCGCAAGCGCTGGAGGACCAGCTCGCGCTCGCGCAGCAGCGCCGCGGCCACCACGGCGCGGTTGAGCCGCGGCAGGTCGTCCGGCGCTTGCGCCGCGACCGCGGCGAGCCCCGGGTCCTGCAGGGCCACGAAGACCACCAGGTGCCGCCGCGACAGGCGGTCGAGGTTCTCCACCATCAGCTCGGCGGTCACGGTGTCGACGAAATCGGTCAGGACCACGACCAGCGAGCGGCGGCGCAGGCGCTGGGAGAGCGCGGTCAGGCCGAGCGTGAAGTTGGTCTCCTGGTCCGAGTAGTCGATGCGGCCGGCGAGCTGGCGCAAGGCCGGGAAGGTGTGCTGTCCCCCCTCCGGCTCGGCCCACAGCCCGACCCGCGCGTCGAAAGAGAACCAGCCGACGCGGTCGCCGCCGCGCAGCGAGATATAGGAGAGCAGGAGGGCCGCGGTCACCGCATGGTCGAGCTTCGGGATACCTTCCAGCGGCTCGGCCATCAGGCGGCCGGTGTCGAGCGCCAGGATCACCTGCTGGTTGCGCTCGGCGCGGAACTGGCGGGTGATCAGCCGGTTGTGGCGCGCCGAGCCCCGCCAGTCGATCGAGCGCGGATCGTCGCCGTGGACGTGCTCACGCAGGGAGTCGAGCTCGGTGCCGTCGCCCGTGTAGCGCTCGATCTTCATCCCGGCCCGGAAGTGCCGCTCGGAGGCGAAGCGCAGGGCGGTCGTGCGCACCGGCCGCAGATCGGGAACGACCACCGCTTCGCCATGGAGGTCGACCACCGCGATCCCGGTCATCAGCCCGAGCGGCCCGGGAACGCGGACCCAGGCGCGCTCCACCTCCACCGTCCCCCGCCGGATCGAAGCCAGCCGGAAGGGGAACACCGCGCCGTCCGCCGAGGCAGGGCCGAGGAGCGGCGGTACCGGCACCAGGAGGTCCGAGAGATCGAGCACCACCCGGACGGGGACCGGGCGCGCCGCCGGCACCCGCACCGTGAGCCGCGCCTCGACGTCCTCGCCGATCGACAGCGTGCCGGGCATCTCCAGTGAGCACCGCACGCCCTGCCGGCGCGGTGCGAGCAGGGCGTCGGACCCCAGGGCCAGTGCGAAGGCGCCGAGAAAGGCGAGCCAGAGCGGCCAGAGGCGCGCGTCGACGGCGGCCGGCAAGAGGGCGATGGGGAGCCCCAGGGCCGCGGCGGCGATCGCTCTCCTGGTGGGACGCACCGGCGGCCCCTCCTCAGCGCGGCGCCTTGACCTGGAGGAGGATCTGGTCGAGCACCTGGTCGGCGCCGACGCCATCCACCTCGGCGCTGGGCGACAGGATGATCCGGTGGCGCATCAGCGGCTTCCACAGCGACTTCACGTCGTCCGGCAGGACGAAGTCCCGGTCGTCGAGCACCGCGGCGACCCGCGCCGCCGCGGCCAGCATGTTGGCGGCGCGCGGGCTCGCGCCATAGCGCAGCGCCGGGTGCTCGCGGGTCGCCCGCACCAGGTCGACCACGTAGCTGACGATCTCGTCCGACAGCCGCAGCCCCGCCACCACCTGCCGCGCCGCGGTGAGGAAACCGAGGTCGCAGAGCGGCGCGAGACCGAGCCGCCCCGGGTCCGGCATCGCCGTCTGATGGCCGTGGATGCGCACCATGGCGCGCTCCTGGTCGCGGTCCGGATAGCCGACCAGCACCTTGAACAGGAAGCGGTCGAGCTGCGCCTCGGGGAGCGGATAGGTCCCCTCTTGCTCGATCGGGTTCTGCGTCGCCACCACCATGAAGCCGGCCGACAGCGGATGCGAGCTCCCGTCCAGGGTCACCGTGCGCTCCTGCATTGCCTCCAGGAGGGCCGCCTGCGTCTTGGGCGGCGTGCGGTTGATCTCATCGCCGAGCAGCAGCTCGGTGAAGATCGGCCCTCGCGTCAAGGTGAACGTGCTGGTCTGGAAGTTGAAGAGGTTGGTCCCCAGAAGGTCGCCCGGCATCAGATCGGGGGTGAACTGGATGCGTTTGAACTCCAGCCGCAGGCTGGCGGCGAACGCGCGCGCCAGGAGGGTCTTTCCCGTCCCCGGCGGTCCTTCGAGGAGCAGGTGCCCCTCGGACATCAGGGCGATGAACAGGAGGTGGATCGCCTCGTCCTGCCCGACGATCACGCGGCCGATCTGCTCGCGCAGAGCGCGTCCGAGGTCCCGGATCCCACTATCCATGCGTCATCTCCTGGCGCCAGCGGTGCAGCCGCCGCGCGATCTCGAGCGCCCGCGCCGCCGCGTCGTGCCCGCCGTCCAAAGCTTCGATCTGCCGCTCCACGGCCGCGAGGTCGATCGGTGCTCCGCGGCTCTCCGCCACCTCTTCCAGCCGCCGCCGGACCTCGGCTGTGGAGAGTCCGGGCGGCAGGAAGAGGGAGGCGGCGACGGCCTGCTCCGTCTGGCGGTGGTAGCGCGCCAGGCTGTCGGCGGTATGGCCGCCGGCGAGAAGGAGTGTCGCCGTGTTGTCGATCAGCACGTCCTTGCCGGCCGCGAGCCCTCCGGGAGGAGGCATCGGCTTTCCGAAGCGGCCCATCCCGGCCCACAGCACGATCCCGGCGAGGAGGAACGTCTGGAGGCTCGCCGGCAGCAGCGGGAAGCGGAACGCCTCGGCGAGCAGGCCGTGTGAGCGCACGAAGCCATGGATGGTCTCGTCGAAGATCACTCCATGGGCGTCCAGGTGTTGCTGGAAGAGCCGGCTGACCAGGGCGGCATGGTCGCCGCGGGAGAGCCCCTGGTTGTTGAGCACGTCGGGATCGGCGATCACCAGCAGCTCCGGTCCTGCCGGCGTGAGCCTCCGGCGCCCCGCCAGCAACTGGTCGCCGCAGGTGATGATTGGTTCCAGAAGCGGTTCCAGCGGCGGTTCCTGAGCCGGCTTCCGAGCTGGAGCGGGGGAGAGGAGCTGCGGGAAGTCCACCTCGACCGTGAAGCGCTCCGTGGCGCCCTTCCAGCGGGCCTGGCACTCCCGGCGCACCGCGAGCCCGCGGCTGCGCACGAGGCGCACTTCCTGGAGGGAGGGTTCGCCGAGCGCCGCGAGGATTTCGCTGATCTCCGCCTCGTCGCGCAGCGCCACGTCGTCGACCCAACCGGGCGCCTCGTCCCCGGGATATCCCTGCCACTTGGGGAGGACCAGCACCAGCACCGCCTTCGTCTGGCGCGCCTCGTCGCGCCCTGCCGCGATGCGGCCGCGCACGGCCGGCGGGCCGTTCACCACATCCGGCTCGGCGAGCACCAGCGGCGTGTGCGGCCCCAGACCGGTGACACCCCGGCTCTTGCGCGGCACCACGCCCACTCCCAGCGAGGTGAGGAGCTCGATCAGGGCATGATGGCCGATGGCGCTGTAGCTGAAAGAGTTGGCGTCGGGCGTCGTCCAGGAGCTCAGGTCCTCGCCGAAGGCGCTGAGCAGGAGCGCCGCGAGGAACGAGGCGACCGCGATCCCGACCACCCAGCCGAGGACCCGGCGGGAAAAACCGCCTTCGAGCTCCCGCTCCGGGGCCGGCGTCACGCCGCGCCTCCGGGGCCGAGCAGGAGGCGCGCCAGGCCGAGCCCCTTCTCATAGTCCGCCAGCCCCAGCGTCGAGCCGCCGAAGAGCGACCGCTCCACCATCCGCACCAGATCCGCCAGCACCTCGCGGCGCTCGGGCCTGAGCGGCAGGACGCGGAGGACCTCGCGGCTCGTCCGCGATGGCTGGAGCGGGACCCGGAAGCGCTCGGTGAGATGGCGGAGGGCCTGCAAGAGAAGGAGGTGGACGGCCTCCGCATAGAGCCCCTGCGCCGCCAGGCGATCCGCGTCGCCGAAGGGATGCTCGGCAGGGGCCTCCCGGGAAGCGTCCGGCGCGGCCGTGGCCACGGTCCGGCTCCAACGCTCCCGCCGGGCCTGGACGCCACGCAGAAGGAACAGCGCCAGAGCGACCACTCCCAGAACCACCAGGATCAGCAGAGCGAGCCGGTCCGCTCCGAGTCCAGGGAGGACCGGCGCCGTGGTCGAACCGGAGCCACCCGCTCCCTCCTCCGGAACGCCGGGCCGAGCCGGGCGGCCGTCGATGTCGCCGTTGCGCTCCGGCAGGCGGCCGCGGCCGAAGCTCGGTCCACCCTGCGCTCCCACTCCGTCGCCGCCCCTGTCGCCCCCCGGGCGCGACAGCGGCAGCTCCCGCTGATACCGCGGATCGGCGAGCACAGACCGGGCCTTCGTTTCCACCGAGGCCGGCGCGGCCTCCGCCGCCCACCCGCCCATCGGCAGCAACCAGCAGACCAGCAGCACGACCCCGACAGCCCGCTCAGTCGAAGACGGAGGCGATCTCCTCCACATCGATTCCCTCCTTGAGGCTGCGCAGGCGGTAGTACATCACGGCCGAGGCGGTGGCGCTCAAACCGGTCGGAATCAGGCCGAGAAGCTCCGTGGACAGGGTGAAGACCACGGATGGGTTCTCGCTTGCGGCCGCGAATTTCTGGTAGCCCCCGGCCAACGGGATCATGAGAAGGGTAAGGCCGAGGTTGACGAGACCGAGGAGGAAGAGCACCGCGAACACCTGCCAGCGACTCCCATCGGTCAAATAGCTGCTCCGGTTGAGCGCCGCCATGATCCCCGGGCGCTCTTCCACGGCGGCCGGCACGGCGACCGCCAGCATCGACATCGCGATGAGCCCCGGAACGATGCAGAGCATGGTCCCGGCCGCTATCGCGAGGCCCTGCAGAATTGCCACGAAAAGCACCGGGAAAAGCGAGGACAGTCCCACCCGCAGACAGTCGGGAATCGACGTGTCGCGCCGGCGCATCTGCTGGATCACCCCGAACGTCAGCGCCGCCGCTGCGAACGGCGTCGAGAGCGTGCTGCCGATCTGGTTGATCATCCTCATGACCTCCCCCGAGGCCCCCGAGGCCGACGTCAGGAAGGTGAGAGCGAAGATCGGCGAATAGGCCACCAGGGTGAGCAGCACGAAGGGCAGAAAATTGCGGAAATAGATCGAGAACGCCTCGCCGAGGAGCGCTCCGCTCTCCAAGGAACGGAGCGGGATCGCCTGGGGTTGCGGGCCCCACGATGACGGCGTCGCCGATCCCGGTGGCGGCCCTTGGTAGACCGTTCCGGCGATGGCCGGTGGCGGTGGTGGAGGAGGCGGCACCGCGTCCGCCGCGGAGGCAGAGAGCGGCGCCGCTGCAGGAGGGCCGAAGACCGCCGGCTCGGGCAGAGGCGGCGGGGAGGGCAGGGGAGGCGGGGAAGGCGGAGGCGTCTGGGCCACCGGTCCACGGTATTTGGCGACGATGACGCCGCAGCGTACACACTCCAGCCCCTCCGGCTGCTCGAAGCCACATTTGGGACAGATCATTCGCAGGATCCTTTCGGTCTCTAAACCCCAAGGGAGTTCCCCCGGCTCTGCCGGGGTGGCAGTAGAAGTTTGACGTTTACATAGGTATCCAGACTGAGGACGTCCTCGTGAGCCGCCAGACACACGAAGGGAAGGGACCACG
>Ga0190274_10000271_pt1 | contig 33304 bp, 30 predicted proteins | sample Popmic531T_FD_133002 | JGI IMG/M metagenome (GOLD analysis project Ga0190274, IMG submission 133002) | Populus adjacent soil microbial communities from riparian zone of Yellowstone River, Montana, USA - 531 T | ecosystem: Environmental > Terrestrial > Soil > Riparian zone | place: USA: Montana... | reverse complement strand
TCGTAGACCGACGACGGCACCGCCATCGTCGTGTAGCCGAGGCGTACGACGGGCTGGTGGAAGCCCGGGTTGCCGGCGGAGCCCACGGTGTAGATCTCGTGGTCGAACTCGACCAGGTAGTCGTCGGCCACCCCCTGGTCGCCCAGCTCCAGGATCCGCAGCTGGGTCAGGCCCTCGCTGCGCTGGTGCACGACGAGGTGGCCCGCGAAGGCGTCCACGTCCTCCAGGCGTACGCCGGCGGTGTGCGCGATCAGCGGACGCCAGTCCGCCGCCGGGGTGGGCGTGATCGGCGCGGTGGCCAGCTCGAAGTCGGCGCCGGTGTGGTTGTGCATCACCAGGAAGACGTCCTCGCCGGCCAGCACGGCGTGGTCGAGGGAGTACTCCACGCCCTCGACCCGCTCCGCGAAGACCTGCCAGCCGGCGCCGGGGGAGTCGGCGTCGAGATAGCGGTACTCGCTCGTCGTCTTCGAGCCCGCCGCGATCACCAGGAACCGGTCGCTGCGGGTGCGGCCGACGCCGACCCAGAACCGGCCGTCGGGCTCGTGGTAGACGAGCTCGTCCTGGTCCTGCGAGGTGCCCAGCCGGTGCCGCCAGATCTTGTCGGCGCGCCAGGAGTCGTCGATGGTCGTGTAGTAGAAGTTCTCGCTCGAGCGGTCCCAGGTGGCGCCGCCGAGCACGCCGGTGATCTCGTCGGCGCGCAGCTCGCCGGTGGCGAGGTCCAGCACGTGGATCGTGTAGCGCTCGTCGCCGACCACGTCCGCCGAGTACGCCAGCAGCGTCGTGTCCGGGCTGACCGAGGAGCCACCCAGGGAGAAGAACTCATGCTCCTGGGCGAGGACGTCGAGGTCGAGCAGCACCTGCTCACCGGGCAGCGCCGGCTGGTCGGGTGCGGCGTCCTCGGCCGGCTTCGGGGGAGTCCAGTCGTCGGGGTCGATGACCGGGACGCGGCAGCTCGCGCCGTACTCCTTGCCCTCGAAGGAGCGCCCGTAGTACCAGAAGCCGCGGTTGCGGGTCGGCACCGACAGGTCGGTCTCGCGGGTGCGCGCCTTGATGCCGTCGAAGATCGACTGACGAAGGTCGGCGAGGTGCGCGGTCTGCTCCTGCGTGTAGGCGTTCTCGGCCTCGAGGTACGCCGTGACCTCGGGCGACTCCTTGTCGCGCAACCACTCGTAGTCGTCGGTGCGGGTGTGGCCGTGGATCTCGGTGCTGGTGGGGCGCTTGTCGGCGACCGGCGGGATGGCGGAGCGTTGCATGTCGCGACGATAGCGTTGGGCTGTGGCGGCCCCGACGATCGACCTCAACGCCGACCTCGGCGAGGAGGTCACCGACGACTCCGCCCTGCTCGCCGTCGTCACCAGCGCGAACGTCGCGTGCGGCTACCACGCGGGCACCGCGGCGATCATGGGCGCGGTGTGTGCAGAGGCGGCGCGGCTCGGAGTGTCGGTCGGCGCGCAGGTCTCGTACGACGACCGGCCGGGCTTCGGTCGGCTCGCGCGCGAGGTGCCGTACGCCGTGCTGCGCGACCAGGTCGCCGACCAGGTCGGGACCCTGACGGAGATCGCCGCCGCTGCGGGCACCTCCGTGCGCTACCTCAAGCCGCACGGCGCGCTCTACCACCGGGTGCTCGACGACGAGGACCAGGCGCGCGCGGTGCTCGACGGCTCCGGCGACCTGCCGGTGCTCGGGATGCCGGGTCGGCTGCTGACACTCGCCGCGGCGACCGGACGGACCGTCTTCCATGAGGGGTTCCCCGACCGCGGCTACACCCCGGACGGGCGGCTGGTGCCCCGTTCGGAGCCCGGGGCACTGGTGACCGACGAGGCCCGGATCGTGGCGCAGGCGCTCGAGCTGGCCGCGACCGTGGACTCCGTGTGCCTGCACGGCGACAGTCCGGACGCGGTCGCACACGCCGTCGCCGTACGACGGGCGCTCGCCGAGGGTGGTCTGGTGCTGCGGGGGCTGTAGGGGCGAAACCCCTCGCCCGGGACTGGGGTGCCCCGATCATGTCCGGGTGACCATCAAGTTCCGTCGCGCGCTGACCGCGGCCGCCATTGCCCCTGCCCTCTTCGCTCTCGGCGCCTGCAGCGGATCCGTCTCCGTCGACTCCGGGGGCTATGACCCCGCTGACGTCGCCGACCAGGTCCAGGAGGCCCAGGAGAAGGTGACCCCCGACCTCGACGTCGCCGACGCGAGCTGCCCGGACGACTCGGACCCGGAGGAAGGTGCCTCCATCGAGTGCACGGTGACGATCGAGGGTGTCGACGCGCCGTACACCGTCACCTTCACCACCGTGACCGACGACGACGTGAAGTTCGACATCGACCCGGCCCAGGCGATCATCTCGACCGACAAGGTCGTCGACTACCTCGTCCAGGAGGCGACCGACCAGGGCATCGAGGCCGCGGAGGCCGACTGCGGCGAGGACGCCATCATCGTCCAGGACCCCGACACGACCTTCGGGTGCACGCTCTACATGGGCGACGAGACCCAGGACGTCACCCTGCGGGTGAAGGACCTCGACGGCACGGTCGCCCTGGACTCCTGACCCGCGTCGATCGAACGAGGGGCTCTGGTGCTCATACCACCAGGGCCCCTCGTCCATCTCATGGTCGACCCGCCGCCCGCCACGCGCAACGGTGTGCCTGTGACGTCTGGGTGAACTGCTCCAGACTGTGCCCATGCAGCTGCACCCCGTCGGTCGGAACGCGGTCCTCGCCGAGGTGACCGACGCGGTCGAGGCCCTTGACCTCGCGACCTGGGCCAGAGCCGCGCAGCTCGGCGCGGTCGAGGTGGTGCCGGCAGCGCGGACCGTGCTCTTCGACGGGGTCTCGGACGTCGCGGCGCTGACCGCGCGGCTGCGGGAGTGGACGGCGACGGGTGAGCCCCCGGGGGGCCCACGGGTCGAGGTGCCGGTCGTGTACGACGGGCCGGACCTGGCGCTCGTCGCCGAGATGTGGGGGACCGACACCGCCGGAGTCGTCGCCCGGCACTCCGAGATCGAGTACGTCGCCGCGTTCTGCGGCTTCGCCCCGGGCTTCGCCTACCTGTCCGGGCTGCCGGCGGAGCTCGCCGTACCCCGGCTGGACTCGCCGCGTCCGCGGGTGCTGCCCGGGTCGGTCGGCCTCGCCGGGAGCTGGTGCGGTGTCTACCCGACCGCATCGCCGGGCGGGTGGCGCCTGCTGGGCCGCACGGACGCGACGCTCTGGGACCCGACCCGCGACCGGCCGGCGCTGCTGGCGCCCGGCACCCGGGTGGTGTTCGCACCCCGATGACCTCCCTGCACGTGCTCGCCACCGGCCCCCTGGTGACGATCCAGGACCGGGGTCGGCTCGGCCTCGCCCACCTCGGCGTCGCGCGCGCCGGTGCGCTGGATACCCCGGCGGCCGCCCTGGCCAACCGGCTCGTGGGCAACGACGGCGACGCCGCGGTGCTCGAGGTCGTGCTCGGTGGCCTCGAGGTGCGCGTGGACGCGGGCTGCTGGATCGCGGTGACCGGCGCCGGTCACCCCCACGCCAGTGCCGAGTGGCTCCCGGCGGGTGTGACCTTCCGGGTCGACGCTCCGTCGACGGGGGTGTGCGGCTACGTCGCGGTGGCCGGCGGGATCGCGGTGCCGCCGGTGCTCGGCTCGCGGTCCACGGACACGCTCGCCTGGGTGGGGCCACCCAGGGTCGAGCCGGGCGCCGTGCTGCCGGTCGGCCGGGCCGGTGGCCGGCCGCGGCCCCTCGACACACCACGACCGCCGCGGCGCGGGCCGCTGCGGGTGCGGGTCGGTCCTCGCGCCGACTGGTTCGCCGGCGACGCGCTCGGTCGGCTCTGCGCGGCGCCGTACGTCGTCGCAGCGGACTCGAACCGGATCGGACTGCGCCTCGACGGACCACCGATCCCGCGGAAGCGAGACGGTGAGCTGCCGAGCGAGGGGATGGTCCTCGGGGCGGTGCAGGTCCCGCCCGACGGCGTACCGATCGTGTTCCTCGCCGATCATCCGCCGACCGGCGGCTACCCGGTGCTGGCGGTGGTCGACGAGGACGATCTGTGGCAGTGCGCGCAGCTGCGGCCCGGCGAAGAGGTCAGGTTCAGTCGGGTTCGCTCGCCGGCGGGGTCCACGGGCTGAGCTCCGGGTCGTCCTCGGCATAGCTGCGCACCGGTCCGGCGGGTGTCGCCGCCGTCTCGAACCGCACCGTCACGACGCCCCGGCCCGAGCCCCAGACCCAGCCCTGGCCCATCTCGGCGTGGACGACGTCCATGCCGGGCGCCCACACGCGTCGGGAGTGGTGCGGCACCTCGATCTCGGGCAGCTCCTCCTCGTCGTCCGCGGCCGTCTCGCCGAACAGGTCCTCCTGCACCCAGTCGGCGAGTCCGGAGACACCGACACCGAGCAGCCGGACGCCGCCGGAGGTGTCGAGGTCGGCCAGCAGCCCGCGCGCCAGTCGGGCGATCGTCGTGGCCGAGTCGGTGGGTGAGGCGAGCGTGCTCGACCGGCTGAGCGTGGTGAAGTCGTGCATCCGCACCTTGATCGTGATGGTCCGCCCGGACAGCCCGCTCTTGCGCAGCCGCCGGGCCACGTCGCCGGCCTGCCGGGACAGCAGGTGCTCCATCAGGCTGCGATCGGTCAGGTCGTGGTCGTACGTGCCCTCGACGCTCACCGACTTGGCCTCGCGCTCGGCCACGACCGGGCGGTCGTCGTCCGCCCGGGCCAGGGCGTACAACCAGTGCCCGCTGGCCTTCCCGAGCAGCCGGACCAGCTCCTCCTCGCTGAGCGTCTCGAGCTCGGCGACGATGTGCACCCCGGCGCGACGCAGTCGCTCGGCGGTGGCCGGACCGACGCCCGGGATCACGGTGACCTTCATCGGCCGGAGCAGGTCGCGCTCGGTGCCGGGCGGCACGACGACCAGCCCGTCGGGCTTGTCGAGGTCGCTGGCGACCTTCGCGATGAACTTGGAGGTGCCGATCCCCACCGAGGCCGTCAGCCCGCCGGTCACCTCCGTCAGCCGGGTGCGCAGCTCCTCGGCGAACGCGGTCACCGACGCCAGGGACAGGTCCGTGAGCCCGGGATGCTCGGTGGTGTCGGCCGCGGCCAGGTCGACGAACGCCTCGTCGAGTGAGAGCGGCTCGACCAGGGGGGACACCGACCGGAGCAACCGCATGACCTCGTTACTGGTCTCGCGGTAGGCGTGGAAGCGGCCGCTGAGGAACGCCGCGTGCGGGCACCGCGCCCGCGCTTCCCGGGTCGACATGGCCGAGCGGACGCCGTACTGGCGGGCTTCGTACGACGCGGTCGACACCACCCCTCGACCGCCGACGCCGCCCACGACCACCGGCTTGCCGCGCAGCGAAGGCTTGTCGCGCTGCTCCACCGCGGCGAAGAACGCGTCGAGGTCGAGGTGCAGCACCGACGCAACCGCTCGCACCATCGCAACCTATCGCGGGCCACCGACCTCGTCTGACGGCCCGCCGCCCGTCCACAGCCCCGGCTTCCAACCCGTGTCTCAACAGGCCGCCCCCCGAACCGCCGCCAACGTCGGCGGCGCCGGAGAGCGTCTTCGACATGACCGCAGACCAGGCCAGCCCCTCGACCAGACTCACCGCCCGCACGCCGGAGGACATCCTCGCCGTGGTGCCCGTCGTCCTCGGCTTCGAGCCGACGGAGTCGCTGGTGATGCTCACCTTCGGCAGCGACCCCCCGTTCCATGCGCGGGTCGACCTGCCCGACCACGCCGACGCCGTCGCCGAGATGGCCGGCTCGCTCGTCGAGCCGGCCCGGGCGCGCCTGGTGCCGCGCGTGTTCCTGATCGCCTACAGCGCGCGGGACCTGTTCGCCGACCGTGCCCTCGAGCAGACGGCTCGCGCCCTGCGGAGCGCCGGCATCGCGGTGATCGACGGGCTGCGCACCGACGGGCAGCGCTGGTGCCCGGTCCCGGGGCGGGCGGGGGTGCCTCCGGACGGTGTGCCGTACGACCTGTCGGCCCACCCCTTCGCCGCCCAGGCGGTGTACGACGGCCGCGTGGTCCACGCGTCGCGGGACCGGCTCGCGGCAACCGTCGTCGCCGATCCGGAGCGGGTCGGCCGGGTCGTTCCTGCCCTCGCCGCGTTGACCCGCGAGCCGCTGCCGGCGCTCGACGAGGGGCTGTGGGCGCGGGAGCTGGTGATCCGTCATGTCACCGCCGGCGGTGCTCCCGACGACGCCGACGTGGCCCGTCTGTTGCGCGGGATCCTCGACGTGCGGGTCCGTGACGCGGCGTGGTCGCCGCTGTGTCGTGAGCAGGCCCGCGAGCACGTGGAGTTCTGGGCCGACGTGGTCCGGCGCGCGCCCGACCCCCTGGTGCCGGCACCGGCGGCCCTGCTGGCGTTCGCGGCGTGGCAGGCCGGCCAGGGTGCGCTCGCCTGGTGTGCGGTCGACCGATGTGTCGAGGTCGACCCGGGCTACTCGCTCGCGGGCCTGGTCGCCGAGCTGCTCACCCGGGCGGTGCCGCCCGACGCCTGGGAGGGGGACTTCGACTGGACGGTGGGGATGGGTCCCGGATGAACGCTCGGACGACCCGTGCGGATGACCTGTGCGGATGACCTGTGCGGATGAACCGCGGGAGGATCGGGTAGTGGCCGGGCATGGTGCGCATGCTCGGGATCGAGGAGGAGCTCCTGCTCGTCGACCCCGAGACCGGGAGGTCGGCGGCCGGTGCTCCGCGGGTGCTCAAGCAGCACCGGGAGCACGGGCGCGGGCGGGGCGGGGTGGGACCCGCGACCGATGCGTTGGACCACGAGCTGTTCCGGCACCAGCTCGAGACCCGGACCGACCCGACCCGCGATGCCGCGGATGCCGTAGCTCAGCTGGCGACGGCCCGGCGTACTGCCGGGGAGGCAGCCCGGCAGGCGGGCCTGGCGACGATCGCATCCGGGTTCGATCCGCTGGGGGGCGACCGCACGGCCGTGACCCACAACGACCGCTACCAGGACATGGTCGACACGTTCGGCGCCATCGGCCGAGGCGGCGGCACCTGCGGCATGCACGTGCACGTCGAGATCGAGTCCGACGACGAGGGCGTCGGGGTGATCGACCGGATCGCGCCGTGGCTCCCGGTCCTGCTGGCGATCTCCGCGAACTCGCCCTTCGGGGACGGCCGGGACAGCGGGTACGCGTCCTGGCGGGCGCAGATGTGGGCGCGCTGGCCGAGCGCCGGCTCGACGGAGCCGTTCGGCTCGGCGCGTGCTTACCACGAGGCCAGCCGGTTCCTGCTGGAGACGGGCGCGGCCCGCGATCGCGGGATGCTCTACTTCGACGCCCGGCTCTCGAACGGCCAGCCGACGGTCGAGATCCGCGTGTGCGACGTCTGTGCCGATCCCGCCACCGCGGTCGTGATCGCCGTCCTGGTGCGAGGGCTCGTCGAGACCGAGGCAGCGAACTGGTCGCAGGACCGACCGGTCGACGGCTGGCGGTCCGAGGCGCTGCGGGCAGCACACTGGCGCGCCTCGCGGTTCGGGCTCTCCGACACCCTGGTGCACCCGATCGAGCGGCGGCGGCGGCCGGCGAGCGACGTCCTGGAGGCGCTGCTCGACCACGTCCGACCCGCGCTGGAGGAGGCGGGCGACCGGGAGCGGGCCACGGCCGGCCTGCGCCGGGCACTGGGCGAGAACGGCGCGACCCGCCAGCGGGCGGCGTACGAACGGTCCGGCTCGGTCGAGGGCGTCGTCGCGGACCTGATCCGCCGCACGGAAGCATCCTGGGACGCCCGGGATCTGCTCTAGATGAGCAGGTCCAAGGGATCGTGCAAGCGAGCGGCGCTCAGCGCCGCGCTGGCAAGGCGCCGTCGCGATGTCGTACTGGGTCGTCCAACGAGCGTCGGCAACGCCGCCAGCGTGGATGCTGGGCGGCGCGCAGCGTGCGAGCCCTTGGACTTGGTCATCTAAGGTCGGCACATGGGCGAAGAGGTCGATGCTCAGGAGTTCTCCCGCGCCGATCGCACGCGCCATCGCGAGAAGGTGCGCCGCAACCTGGACGTCTTCGCCCGGATGCTGCGCGAGGCGCGCTTCGACACCGACGACCCGATGACCGGGTTGGAGGTCGAGCTCAACCTCGTCGACGAGGCCGGTGACCCGGCGCTCAAGAACGCCGAGGCCTTGGCGGCGATCGCCGACCCCGACTTCCAGACCGAGCTCGGACAGTTCAACATCGAGATCAACGGTGCGCCGGCCAAGATCCGCGAGGGCGGGCTGACGACGTTCGAGGAGAGCCTGCGCCGCAGTCTCAACGACGCCGAGCAGAAGTCGGCGGCGATCGGCGCTCACATGGTGATGATCGGCATCCTCCCGACGCTGGCCGAGGGCCACATGGCGCTGGACAGCCTGAGCGCCAACCCGCGCTACAAGCTGCTGAGCGAGCAGATCCTGAACGCGCGCGGTGAGGACATCACGATCGCGATCGACGGCCCCGAGCGGCTGCGCACCACGTCGGACTCGATCGTGCCCGAGGCGGCCTGCACCAGCACCCAGTTCCACGTGCAGACCTCGCCCGACCAGTTCGCGGCGTACTGGAACGCCTCTCAGGCGATGGCGGCCGTCCAAGTCGCGGTGGGCGCCAACTCGCCGTACCTGCTGGGCAAGGAGCTGTGGCGCGAGACTCGGATCCCGTTGGTCGAGCAGGCCACCGACACCCGCAGTGAGGAGCTGAAGGCCCAGGGGGTCCGCCCACGGGTGTGGTTCGGCGAACGGTGGATCACCTCGGTCTTCGACCTCTTCGAGGAGAACGTCCGCTTCTTCCCGGCGCTGCTGCCGGTCAGCGACGACGAGGACCCGTTGGCGGTCCTCGAGGCGGGCGGTACGCCCCGGCTCGCGGAGCTGCGGCTGCACAACGGCACCATCTACCGCTGGAACCGTCCGGTGTACGACGTCGCCGGGGGAGTGCCGCACCTCCGGGTCGAGAACCGGCTCCTGGCTGCCGGCCCGACTGTCGCCGACACGATCGCCAACGCGGCGTTCTACTTCGGGCTGGTGCGGGCACTGGCGGAGAGCGAGCGGCCGCTCTGGTCGCAGATGTCCTTCAGCGCCGCCGAGGAGAACTTCCATGTCGCGGCCCGCCAAGGCATCGACGCCCACATCTACTGGCCCGGAGTGGGCCAGGTGCGCGCCACGGAACTGGTGCTGCGCCGGCTGTTGCCGATGGCTCGCGAGGGGCTGGCGTCCTGGGGTGCGACCGCTGAGGAGTCGGACCGGCTGCTCGGGATCATCGAGCAGCGCTGCCTGCTCGGGACCAACGGCGCCGAGTGGTTCGTCCAGCGGGTGCGCGCCGAGGGCGCCCGCGACCGCTACGACGCTCTCCGCGCGGCCCTGCAGGACTACCGCGAACGCATGCACACCAACGAGCCCGCCCACACCTGGGACTGAGCCTCAGCAGGTTCCCCGGTCCCGGATCCGCTTCCACTCGCGTCGTACGCCGGTGCGCGGGTCGAACCAGCCCTGGCGGGTGACGACCACCAGCATCAGGCCCACCGCGGCCTCGGCACCGGCCGACCGGGCCGCCGCGAGCCAGGCGAGGTCGAGGTCGCCGACCTCGAGCGGACCGGACCGGGTGAGCCACAGCATCGGGACCGCGCCGGCTACCGGCGCGTGCCGGCGCGAGGTGTGCAGCAACGCGGCCACGACGTCGGTGCGCAGGGCGTGGTCGAGCTCGTCGTCCGGTGCTACGACGAACACGTCCTCGGGCCCACCCGGCCAGCCGACGTGCAGCAGGGGCGGGTAGACCCGGCGCGGTTCCCTGGCCGCATGGTCGGCCACCGCTCGGCGCAGCACGGTCTGCAGCGGACGGGCGATCGGCTCGTGGACTCCGCCTGTCACCTCGTCGATCGCGGTCACCTCCGTCCTGGTGCGGCCAGCCTTGCCTGTTCGGGACCGCGCCGCCCGGCCTCTCCACAGGCTGCATGCCCGCGTCCGGATCGGTTACCGTGCCGGTGGGCTCTCGTGGCCCGCACCCGACCAGCTGGGGAGGACCGATGGGAACCGTCGTCGTGGGGTACGTGCCCAAGCCCGAGGGAGAGGCCGCCCTGCGCACCGCGATCGCCGAGGCGAAGCTGCGGTCGGCCAGCCTGGTCGTCGTCAACTCGCAGCGCGGCGGCGCCGACTTCGACCAGGACGCCGCCACCCAGAACGACCGCGAGATGGCCGCCGTGCGCTCCGTGCTCGACGGCTCCGAGGTGTCGTACGAGATCCGTCAGCTGGTGCGCGGGTTCGAGCCAGCAGAGGATCTGATCAGCATCGCCGAGGCCAACCAGGCCGAGCTGATCGTGATCGGCCTGCGCCGCCGGTCGCCGGTCGGCAAGCTGATCTTGGGTAGCAACGCCCAGCGGATCCTGCTCGACGCGCACTGCCCGGTGCTGGCCGTCAAGGCCGACTGACGGCTCGGCGTGGTCCAGACATGTCGACCAGACCACCTCGGCGGGGCGCTCACCACATTTAGGTAGGGACCTCCAACGGCCTCGCGGAGGCCGATCCTCGGACCATACGTTCCCGTTATCAGGGGAACGCCACCGCGGCGGGGACACCGGAAACGGTGGCCGCGGTGGCCCAGCCCCTTGGAGCGGGAGAGGGGCAACACCATGGCACGAGGGTCGGTAGCACTCATCGTCAGCGACAGCATCGCGCGGTCCGCGGACCACCGCGAGCGCCCAGTCGTGTCCGGCGAGGCGCCTCTCGGCCGGCCGGTGGTCGGCAACCACGGTGAGCGGACGGCGATCAGCATCGAGCTCGCCGATCCCGAGTGCGTCGCCGGCCTCGTCGTACGGGGATCGTGGGTCGCGGTCTTCGTGTCCGAGGACCCCGAGCCGTACCTGGCGGACAGTTCGGCCCGGAAGCTGCCGCCGCTGACTCGCATCCTGCTGCCCAAGGTCCAGGTGCTGGGCGTCGGCGAACCGGCGGACAGCGACACCGAGACCACCGAGCAGGCGCTCCGGACGATCCTGACGATCGCCGTGACGCAGGCGGAGGCCGAGAAGGTCATCGACAGCTCGCGCAACGGCGACCTCACCTTCGCTCTCCGCAGTGAGAGGAGCCAGGTCGCCAACCGACCCGCGACCACCGGGCGCGAGATCGCGCCCGAGCTCTACGACAGCGCGTCGTGACCACGATCGTCGAGGCCGACCCGCTGACCGTCGGCCTGATCCAGCCCGCCGTCCCGGGGACTCCGGCCAGGCTGGGATCGCTCGACGAGCTCGCCCATCACCTGGAACGGGACGCGAGCGAGCTGGTCGTCGTCCTCGGCCCCTCGGTCTCCCTCGACCAGGCATGCCTGGTCGCCGAGCAGTACCGGGACCTCCGGCCGGCGCTCGCGATCGTGCTGGTGCGGGAGTGCGTGGACGGCTCGGTCCTCGCCGCGGCGATGCGCTCCGGTGTCCGCGAGGTCGTCGCGACCGGCGACGCCGGCCTGACCAGCGCCGTACGCCGTGCCGAGGCGCTGGCCCGAGCCCTGTCCGGCGGCGAGCATGCCGGCGAGGCGAGGGAGGCGGCCGGAGGGCTGGTCACGATCTTCTCCACCAAGGGTGGGGTCGGGAAGACGGTCGTGGCCACGAACCTCGGTGCCGCGCTCGCCGACCTGGGGCATCGGGTCTGCCTCGTCGACCTGGACATCGAGGGCGGTGACGCCGCGGTGATGCTGTCGTTGGTGCCCCAGCACAGCCTGGGCGACCTCGCCGGGATCAGCGGCCCCCTGGACGAGCGCGCCGTGGAGTCGTTGCTCACCCACCACTCCGACCGGCTCTCGGTGCTCGCTGCTCCGCTGAACCTCGGGGCGATGGTCGCCGCCGCGCCCGTCGGCGAGGCGCTCGCGATCCTGAAGCGGATGTTCGACGTCGTCGTGGTCGACACGGGGGGCTCGTTCAGCGAGCACACGCTCCAGGCGCTCGACCACAGCGACCTGCTGGTGCTGGTGGGCACCCTCGACCTCCCCGCACTCAAGAACCTCAGGCTCGCGATCGGGACCCTGGACCTCCTCAACTACCCGCGCGACCTGTGGCGGCTGGCCCTCAACCGGGCGGACTCGCGGGTCGGGCTGTCGATCGAGGAGTTCGAGAATACGTTGGGCGTCCCCGCCGCGGTGACGCTCACGTCGAGCCGCGACGTCCTGGTGGCCGTCAACCGGGGCGAGACGATCGTCAGCGCCAACTGCGGACACACCGCGAGCCGGACCTTTGCGTCGTTCGCCGCCCGGCTCTCCGAGGACCTCTCGTTGCCCGGAAGGGCGATGCCGCACCAGCGGCGTACGTCGCGCCGGACGATCCGCGTGCGGAAGGCGGCCTGAGCCCGCCGTGCGCTGGGACGTCATGCGCGCAGAGCAACCGCTTGCTCCGTCCGTATGACCTCCCGGAGGTCTGCGGCAAGATGAGGACATGGCCACGATCCACATCACCGGTGACGAGCGCGCCGACCAGGTCCTGACCGACGACCCGTTCGCGCTGCTGGTCGGCATGATGCTCGACCAGCAGTACCCGATGGAGCACGCCTTCCGTGGTCCCGCCAAGGTGCTCGACCGGTTCGGGACGCTCGAGCCGGCACGCATCGCGGCGGCGGACCGGGAGGAGTTCGCGGCCCTGTGCTCGACGCCGCCGGCGATCCACCGGTTCCCCGGCTCGATGTCGGCGCGGCTGCAGGAGCTCGCGAGGATCGTCGAGGACGAGTACGACGGGCACGCCGAGCGGATCTGGACCGAGGCGACGGACGGCCGCGACTTCCTCAAGCGGATGCAGGCGCTGCCCGGGTTCGGCAAGCAGAAGGCGCAGATCTTCGTGGCGCTGGTGGCCAAGCAGCTCGACGTACGCCCGGAGGGGTGGGAGGCCGCGGTCGGTGCGTACGCCGAGGACGGCTACCGCTCCGTGGCCGACGTCGTCGACGGTGCGAGCCTGCAGAAGGTGCGCGACTTCAAGAAGCAGAAGAAGGCCGAAGCCAAGGCGCAGGCGGGCTGATCGCGGCGGCGGCTTCGGGAGAGGTCCGGACCGGCATCGCCCCGGTTGCCGGAATCTCAGGGTGTGCGTGGCAGAATGTTCATCGCGGCTCTTGACGTCTCCGGGACGGGCCGCGCCCAAGATCTGTTTTGACCGTCGTTGACGAGAGGTGTTCGTGTCCTCGAACGCGCGCAAGCTGCTCCCCGCCGAAGTGCTCACCCACCCGGCTGTCGTTGCCCTCATCGAGCGGGGGACGCCTACGGGTTCCCTCACTCCCGAGGAGCTCCGACAGGCCAGTGAGGACGCCGCGGTCGAGCCGCGGCACCTCAAGGCGCTGCTCGGACACCTGAGCTCGCTCGGGATCTCCGTGCGCCTGCCGGTGGCCACCACCCGCGCGGTCGCCGCGACGTCGACGCGCAAGACGACGACGGCGAAGGCGACGAAGGCCGCCCCCGCCAAGAAGGCGGCACCGGCCAAGGCCGCGCCTGCCAAGAAGGCTGCCGCGAAGAAGACCGCTGCCGCCGACGGTGAGGCCGTGGCCGAGGTCGCCGTCGCCGAGGTCGTCGTCGGCCCCGACGGTAAGAAGATCCTCCCGGACGTGCCGGACGAGCAGTTCGAGAAGGACGTCAAGGCCGACCCCACGATCGAGGAGGACGAGAAGTCCGCCACGTTCGTCGTCTCGGCTGCCGACGACACCGACGAGCCCGAGCAGCAGGTCATGGTCGCCGGAGCGACCGCCGACCCGGTCAAGGACTACCTCAAGCAGATCGGCAAGGTGCCCCTCCTCAACGCCGAGATGGAGGTCGAGCTCGCCAAGCGGATCGAGGCCGGCCTCTTCGCCGAGGAGAAGCTCGCCAAGGGCTCCAAGATGTCCGGCAAGCTCGAGGAAGAGTTCGAGTGGATCGCCGAGGACGGCAAGCGCGCCAAGAACCACCTCCTCGAGGCCAACCTGCGTCTCGTCGTCTCGCTGGCCAAGCGCTACACCGGCCGCGGCATGCTCTTCCTGGACCTGATCCAGGAGGGCAACCTCGGTCTGATCCGTGCGGTCGAGAAGTTCGACTACACCAAGGGCTACAAGTTCTCGACGTACGCGACCTGGTGGATCCGGCAGGCGATCACCCGCGCGATGGCCGACCAGGCCCGCACCATCCGGATCCCGGTGCACATGGTCGAGGTCATCAACAAGCTGGCCCGCGTGCAGCGCCAGATGCTCCAGGACCTGGGCCGCGAGCCCACCCCGGAGGAGCTCGCCAAGGAGCTCGACATGACCCCCGAGAAGGTCATCGAGGTCCAGAAGTACGGTCGCGAGCCCATCTCGCTGCACACCCCGCTCGGCGAGGACGGCGACTCCGAGTTCGGCGACCTGATCGAGGACTCCGAGGCGATCGTCCCGGCCGACGCCGTGTCGTTCACGCTCCTCCAGGAGCAGCTGCATGCCGTCCTCGACACGCTCTCCGAGCGTGAGGCGGGCGTCGTGAGCATGCGCTTCGGCCTGACCGACGGCCAGCCGAAGACCCTCGACGAGATCGGCAAGGTGTACGGCGTGACCCGCGAGCGGATCCGCCAGATCGAGTCGAAGACGATGTCGAAGCTGCGGCACCCGTCGCGCTCCCAGGTGCTGCGCGACTACCTGGACTGATCGCTCGACCGAACCCGATTGCAACCAAGCGGGGACTCAAGGAGTCTGAGGGGTACACCCCACCGCCGGGAGGCATTCATGAAGCACAGGACTCGGGTCCTGGCCACGGCCGTGGCCGCACTGGTCACGGCGACCGTCGTGGTCGGGCCGGCGTACGCCGAGAAGCAGCGCTACGCCGATCCGGCTGACGCCACCGCCTCGCTCACGGACATCCGATCGGTCGTCGTCGACCACCGGGTCGGGCAGCTCGTCGTGAAGATCCGGTTCACCGACCTCCGGCGCCGCTCGACCGGCGGGCCGGCCGGGCTGACGATGCTCATCGACACCCGCTCGGACCGGGCGGGCGCCGAGTTCCGGCTCACCACCGGCCTCCAGTCGGGCACCGACTTCCAGCTGATGAAGGTGCGCGGGGGCAAGGCCGTCGGCGAGCCGCTGACCTGCGCGCACCGGGTCCGGCTCGACTTCGCCGAGGACCGGCTGACCTTCGGGGCGTCACGCACCTGCCTGGGGCTGCCGGTGAGCGTGCGGATCGGGGTCAAGATGCGCGACGACTTCGACGGCTCGCACCCGGTGGTCGACTGGCTCGGTGAGCCGCGGTCCATGACGACGCCCCGGCTCCGGAGCTCCTGACTCACACCTCGAGCGGCTCGCCCCGCGCGAGCCACCGCAGCCGCGACCGTACGTCGTCGTCGGCCCGGTCGAGCACGTCGTGGAGGGCCGCCTCCTGCTCGGAGAAGTGGCTCCAACCCTCGAAGTGCACGGGTACGGCGACGCGCGGGCGGATCAGCTCGACCAGCTCCAGCGCGTCGCGACCCGACATCGAGTAGCGCAGCGGTCCGGTGAGGCCGAACCGCACCGACCCGAGGTGCAGCACCGCGACGTCCACCTTCAGGCGCGACGCGACCTCCCGGACGCCGTCGTACAGCACGGTGTCACCGGAGATCCAGACAACCGCCGGGTCGCCGGCCCACTGCAGCGCGAAGCCGACCACCTCCCCGGCGATCGGCCGGCTCAGCGGCGGCCCGTGCCGGCACGGGGTCGCGGTGATCGTCAGGTCGGGCAGGCCCGGGGCGCTGACGGTGGTCGTCGACCAGGGGGCCACCCCCTGGGTGTTGGCCGCGGCCAGCCGCCGGGCACCCGACGGCGTGGTGACCACCGACCGGGCACCGGGCAGCAGCGCCCGGCCGGCGTCGTCGAGGTTGTCGGCGTGGTGGTCGTGGCTGAGCAGCACCAGGTCCAACGAGCCCAGGTCGGCGGCCGGTACGGCGGGGCCGGTGGTCTTCACCGACGACGTACCCCAGCCGAAGCCGTAGCGCCGGCCGGGCGGGTCGAACGTCGGGTCGCTGAGGATCCGCCACCCGTGCGCCTCGACCAGCAGCGTCGGACCACCGATGTGGGTGAGGCGCACGGGCACGGCTCAGCCCTGCGAGGCGTGGGCGGAGGCGTGTACGACGGCCCAGGAGAGCGCGGTGTCGGCGATCTCCTCCCAGCCGGGCTCCGCGCACGTCCAGTGCGAGCGGCCGGGGAACTCGTGGTACTCCGTGAGCGACTTCGACTTCTTCTTCCAGTGCTTGTAGTTCGACTTGTTCACCGACGGCGGCATGATGTGGTCCGCGCCTCCGGCGATGAAGAGCAGCGGAGCACGGTCGTCGTTGCCGTAGTTGACCCAGGTGTCCTGCTTGCCGGGCTTGAAGTTCGCGAACAGGCCGAACTCCCACACGAACGAGCCGGGGGCCGCGATGTGGTAGCGGTCGTAGACCTCGTCGGACTCCTCCTTGCTCAGCGTGTTGGTGAAGGCGTAGTGGAACTCCTCGGGCGTGAAGCCGGCGGCGCGGTGCCGGTTGGCGGGGTTCCTCAGCACCGGGAAGAGCGACCGGGCCTGCGACACCGGGTTGACCCGCACCCCCTCGGTCGGCGCCGAGTCGACCACGACGCCGGCGCAGCCGAGCCCGCGGTCGAGCAGCAGCTGGGTGATCGTGCCGCCGAAGGAGTGGCCCATGATGATCGGCGGCTTGTCGAGCTCGTTGATCAGCGCGGTGATGTGGTCGATGATCCCGGGCACCGTCTGGTTGGCGATGACGTCCGGGTTCTCGCGCAGGGCCTCGACCTCGATCTCGAAGCCGGGGTACGCCGGGGTCAGGACCGTGTAGCCCTGCTTCTCGAAGTGCTCGACCCAGCCCTCCCAGCTGCGGGGGGTCATCCACAGGCCGTGGACCAGGACGATGGTGTCGGGGGTGAAGTCAGTCATGGTTGGTGCTCCTTCTCGGGGTGGTGTCAGCGGGCGAGGAACTCGAGCAGGTCCGCGTGCAGGCGCTCGCGGTCGGTGTCGGGGATGGCGTGGGCGCCGCCTTCGTAGACCTTGAGCACGGCTCCGTCGATGAGCTCGGCCGAGCGCTTGCCGCCGACCTCGAACGGCACGATCTGGTCGTCGTCGCCGTGGATCACCAGCGTCGGGACGTCGATCTTCGCCAGGTCCGGGCGGAAGTCGGTGGCCGAGAAGGCGGCGATGCACTCGTAGGCGCCGCGGTGCCCGCAGGCCATGCTCTGCAGCCAGAACGCGTCCCGGAAGCCCTGGGCGATGTCGCCGTTGCGGTTGTGGCCGAAGAACGGTCCGTCGGCGAGGTCGCGGTAGAGCTGCGAGCGGTTCGCCCGCTCGCCGGCCCGGATGCCGTCGAACACCTCGATCGGGAGGCCCTCAGGGTTGTCGTCGGTCTGCAGCATCAGCGGAGGTACGGCGCCGACCAGGACCAGCCCCGCCACCTTGTCGGTGCCGTGCCGTCCGATGTAGTGGACGATCTCGCCGCCGCCGGTGGAGTGGCCGACGAGGGTGACCCCGGTCAGGCCGAGGCTCTCGACCAGGCAGGCGAGGTCGTCGGCGTACGTGTCCATCTCGTTGCCGTGCCAGGTCTGGCTGGAGCGGCCGTGTCCGCGCCGGTCGTGGGCGATCGCGCGGTAGCCGTGCTCGGCGAGCACCAGGGCGGTGGCCTCCCAGGCGTCGGCGTTCAGGGGCCAGCCGTGGCTGAGGATGACGGGCGGGCCGTCGGTGCCCCAGTCCTTGTAGAAGATCTGTGCGCCGTCGTCGGTGGTCACGTGGGGCATCGGTGCCTCCCTGGGTCGAGGGTTCGACCCAGCGTCGGCCGAACGAGGCACCCCGCGGACCACGTGCGGCACGTAGTCGTGACTACGAGGAGGGTGCGAGCCGGTCCGCGAGCTGTCGGCGCGACGAGATCGCGAGCTTCTGGAAGACCTTGCGCAGGTGGTAGTCGACGGTGTTCGGGCTGAGGAACATCGTCGCCCCGATCTCGGCGTTGGTCCGGCCGGCGGCGGCGAGCTCGGCGACCGTGCGCTCCTGGGGAGTGAGCAGGGGCAGCTGCCCGTCGCTCGTGGCACGAGCAGGCTCGCCCGCCGCCTCCAGCTCGCGGTCGGCGCGGGCCACGAAGGCGGTGGCGCCGGTGCCGGCGAACACCTCCGCGGCCGCGTGCAGCTGGCCCCGGGCGTCCTTGCGCCTCTTGCGGCGTCGTAGCCACTCGCCGTAGGTGAGGTGGGTACGACCCAGGTCGACGCCGGACCGGGTGCCGGTCAGCGCGGCGAGAGCGGCCAGGAAGTGCTGCTCCGCCGCCGCGTCGTCCGAGACCAGCGCGCGGGTGCGCGCGGCGACGCCCCGCGCCCACACCGACCCGTTCGCGAGCGCTCGCCCGTCGAGCCGGTCGGCGATCTCGCGTGCCTCGGCGACCCGACCACTGCGTACGGCGGCCTCGGCGAAGTCCGGCCACATCAGCTGGGTGACGTGGAAGAACGGGTCGTCCACGAGCGGCTTGAGCTTGTCGTACGCCGCCTCGTAGCTGCCCTCGGCCAGGTCGACGGTCGCCAGGGCCGACATCGCGCTGGAGTGCACACCCGCGAAGCCCATCGCCTGGATCATCTCGCTCAGCCCGAGCACCTGGTCCTGCGTCGCGGGCGACCAGGCGAGGACCGCGACGTTGACGACGTGCTCGGCGTCGTACCCGATGGCCCGGCGCAGCTCGCGGACCTGCTCCATGTAGCGGACCGCCTGCCGCGGCGTGCCACCCATCGTCTCGGTGAGCGACAGGATCCACAGCGCGCTGTCGACCTGCTGGAGCGAGCCCGCGTCGCGAGCGGCCATGGCGCAGCGCGCCAGGCAGCGGTGCCGCGCCTCGACGTCCCACAGTGCCGTCGTCAGGGCCACGCTGGAGTGCCCGTAGACCAGGATCGTCTCCGCGTCCATCGCGTCGTAGGCGGCCAGCGCCTCCCGCATGACCGGGACGGCCTCGTCGTACGGCAGCAGGATCAGCGCGCTCAAGGCACGGAGGATCGTCGCGGCGTCACCCGCGCGCACGTCGGCGCCGGCGCGGAGTCGTTCGCCGAGCTCGGTCCAGGACACCCCGGCCGTCTGTCGCTCGGAGGGGAGCGCGTGCTGCCACGCCTTCAGCAGCGCCTGCTGCTCGAGCTCGTCGTCCTCGCCGTGGAAGAGCGCCGCGGCCTCGAGCATGCGCGCGCACCCTCGGGTCACGGCCGGATCCGCGGTGAAGAGCGCGTGCTCGGCCGCGAGCATGACCAGCCGTCCGCGCGAGACCGGGTCGAGGGCGTCCTCGTCGATCTCGTCGATCAGGTTCTTGGACAGCTGGGCGGTCCCTGCGGCGAGCGCCGCCTCGGCCGCACCGACCAGTCGCACGTACTTGCGCGGGCCGGGCGGCGTGAGGGCCGAGGCCTGCACCAGCACGCGGGCCCGGGAGGCGAAGCCGCCGCGCTCGGCCGCTAGGTCGGCGACGTCCTCCAGCCGCTGCGCGACGTCCTCGTCGGTTCCGAGGATCGCCTTGGCGGCGTGCCACGCCTCCAGCTCGGTCAGCCCGGTCTTCTCCGCGATCGCCGCCAGTGCGCGGTGGACGCGGCGGCGGTCCTTGCCCGGAGCCGCGTTGTACGCCGCCGAGCGGACCAATGGGTGCCGGAACCGCACCGTGCGGCCGAGCTCGACCAGGCCAGCGGCTTCGGCGGCGTCGGCCGCCTCCGGTGCGATGGCGAGCTGGTGCGCCGCCGACGCGATCAGGTCGACGTCGCCGGTGGAGTCCGCGGCGGCGACCAGCAGCCACAGCCGGGCACCGTCGCCGAGCAGGCGCACCTGGCGGAGGTAGAACGCCTCCAGGTGCCGGCCCACCGGGATCGGCTCGTCCCCGAAGCTCGACTCGGTGAGCTGGGTGACGGTGAGCTCGTCGGCCAGGTCCACCAGCGCGAGCGGGTTGCCGCCCGTGGCGGTCACGATCTGGATGGCGACGGCGGGGTCGATCTCCTCGGACAGCGACCGGGTCAGCAGCCGCATCGCCGCATCGGGTGGCAGCCCGTCCAGCCGCAGGGTCGTCACTCCCGCCAGCTGAGCGGTGTACTCCGGCACCTCGCGGCCCGCGAAGAGCAGGGCGGCGGACTCCGCCTCGAGCCGGCGGCCGACGAAGGCGAGCGCGTCGAGGGACTCCGGGTCGAGCAGGTGAGCGTCGTCGACGACCGCGACCACCGGCACCGACTGGCCCGCCACTCCCAGCAGGCCCAGGATGCCGAGGCCGACCAGGAACCGGTCCGGCGGCGGCCCGGGTGCCCCGCCCGAGGCGACGAGCAAGGCCTGCTGGTAGCGCTCGGGCAGGTCGGACAGGTAGTCGCGCAGCGGGATCACGAGCCGCTGGATCGCAGCGAACGGCATCGTCGACTCGGCCTCGTAGCCGTCGACGCTCACCAGGAGCACACCGGTCAGGCCGGCCGTGGCCGCCTTCAGCAGTGACGTCTTGCCGATCCCGGGGTCGCCGGCGACCGACAGCGAGCCGCCGCGGCCGTTGCGGGCGTTGCCGATGGCGATGGCGAGCTGACGCAGCTCGGCGTCTCTGCCGAGGAGACCGTCGCCGGCCACCGGCGTCTGCTCGTCCATGACGGAACTCTAGGGGAGTGGGAGCGTTCCCGCCCCGGGAGACTAGAGGTCCCGCAGTGCCCGCAGGGCGGCTCGGTGTCCGCACATGCCGTGCACCCCGGGTCCGGGTGCGGTCGAGGACGAGCACAGGTAGGCACCCGGGACGTCCGTCGGGTACGGCGCCCGGCGCACCAGCTGAGGCACCGTGACGGCGCCGGAGGCGATGTCGCCGCCCACGTAGTTGGGGTTGTACGCCGCGAAGCCGGCCGGGTCGGTCACGTGCATCCCGACGACCCGATCGCGCAGCCCGGGGGCGAACCGCTCGATCTGGTCGAGCACGACGTCCGTGGCGTCGCCGGCGTACGCGTGCGGGACGTGGGCGTAGGCCCAGACCGGGTGCACGTCGCCGGCCGAGCGGGTCGGGTCGGCGAGGTACTGCTGACCGACCAGCACGAACGGCCGCTCCGGCATCACGCCGCGAGCCGCCAGCGCCTCCGCCTCCGCGATCTGCTCGATCGTGCCGCCCACGTAGACGGTGCCGGCCCGACGGCACACCTCCGCGGTCCACGGGACCCCGCCGCGGACGGCCAGGTCGAGCTTGTACGCCCCCATGCCGTACCGCCACCTGGGACGAGGTCGCCCGGCGATGTCGGCGAACGCAGTCGGCGTCGTGTCGAACATGGTGATCCGCGACGCGGGTAGGTCGCTCAGCGCGCGTACCTCGACACCGGTCCGGATCTCGCCGCCGAGCGAGCGCAGCAGGCTGGCGAGGGCGTTCGCGATCGACTGGGACCCGCCCTCGGCGACCGGCCAGCCGTGCCGGTGCCCGGCCGCGATGAGAGTTGCGCCGACGCCGGCGGTGGTCGGTCGGTTCAGTGGCCGGCAGACGTGGGCCGCGCAGCCCGCGAACAGCCCGCGGGCGGCGTCGGTGCGGAACGAGCGAGCGAGCACGGTGGCCGGCAGCGCCGCCCGCACCCCGAAGCGCGCCATCAGGACCGGACGCCGGGGCAGGTGCACCACGCTGTCGAGGATGTCCGGCGCGAGGTCGTCGAAGTGCCGTCCGAGCGGGCCGAAGACTCGGCGCCAGCGGTCCCCGTCGATGCCGAGCCCGGCGGCGGTCTCGTCGATCGAGCGCACCATGACGGCCGCCGTACCGTCGTCGAGCGGGTGCACCAGGTCGATCTCGGGCCATCGCCAGACCAGGCCGTGGTCGGCGAGCGGCAGGCTCCGGAGGTACGGCGAGCCGACGCCGAAGGGGTGGATGGCCGAGCAGATGTCGTGGAGCACCCCCGGCACCGTCAGCTCGGAGGTCCGGGTGCCGCCGCCGATCTCGTCGTGCCCCTCCAACACCGTGACGCTCAGTCCGCGCTGGGCGAGCGTGACCGCGGCCGCGAGCCCGTTGGGGCCGGAGCCGACGACGACCGCGTCGGTGCTCACCCCACGGCCACCAGCACCACGGCGCCGGCGCAGAGCGCCAGTCCGATCGCCTGGGTGCGATGCACGTGCTCGCGGAGCACCGTGGCGGCGAGCAGCACCGTGAACGCGGGGTAGAGCGAGGTGATGACCGCGGCCACCGTCAGGTAGCCGTGCTGGGTCGCGACCTGGAAGAGGCCGGTGGCGAGCGCGCCCAACGCGCCGCTGATCGCGCCACCGAGCGCGTACCGGTTGCGCGGGACCCAGTCCTGGCGCAGGGCCAGGGCGACGACGATGATCGCGCCGCCGGCGACCAGCTGGTTGAGTGCCAACGGGAGGAAGCCCGCCTCCGCGGGGATCTGCGCCAGGGCCGCGAAGAGGCTGCCGAAGCCCAGGCCCGCCAGGACGCCGTCGAGGATCCCCGAGCCCGAGGCGACCGCGGGCCCGGTCGACGGTTCTCGGGAGACCAGCCAGATGGCCGGGAGCGCGAGCAGTACGCCGACCCAGACCAGGGCGCCGGGCCGCTCGCCGGTGAGGACGCCGACCACGACGGGGACGAGCACGGCGCCGACCCCGGAGACCGGGGCCACGACGCCCATCCGGCCGGACGACAGCCCGCGGTAGAGGAACGCCGTACCGAAGCCGTTGCCGACGCCGGCGACGAGCGCCCAGGCGAGGTCGGTGCCCGTGGGGGAGCCGCCGTCGAAGGCGACCAGGACCAGCACCAGCGCCGTACCCGCCAGCTGCGCGACCAGGGATACCGCCCAGGCGCCCCCGCGCCGGGAGAAGATGCCGCCGTTGAAGTCGCCCAGGCCGTACGACGCGGCCGCGAACAGCGACAGCAGGATGCTCATGTCGTCACCGCCGCGGACACCCAGACGACGGTGGCCGCGAGCGCGGCCACGAACTCGATGACGATGCTCAGCCCGACGGCCTTGAGCGAGTGGACGGTCGAGGGCCAGGCCGCCTTGGTGCCCACCCGGGCGAGCTCGGCGAGGTAGATGCCGAGCACGAAGCCGAGGAACAGTCCGACCACGGGGACCACGAAGAAGCCGACGACGCCGACCAGGACACCGAGCCACTGGGTCGAGGCCGGGATGCCGGCGACCTGCAGGCGGCGGCCGGGTACGACGTACTTCACGACCGTGCCGGCGGCGACGAGGACCGCGGCGACCGCGAAGACCGCCCACGCGGTGGCACCGCCCTCGGCCCAGGTCCAGACCAGGATGCCCCCGACCACGAGCACCGAGCCCGGGAGGATCGGCACCAGGATGCCGACCAGGCCGACCGCCACGAGGAGCGCCGCGATCAGGGTGGTGACGGTCACGGGCAGCACCCTGTCACAGACATCGGACGCAAATGCGCCGCGACCCCAGACCAGAGGTCTGGGGCCGCGGCGGAAGTGAGGCGGAGGTCAGTGACCCCTGGGCGTCACTCGTCGTCAGTCGTTGGTGTTGGACGGCGTGGGGGAGAGCTTGTGCGTCTCGTCGACAACGTTGGCGGCGATCTCCTTGAGCTTGTCTCCGTGCTCTCGGGCGTGGTGGGCGCAGAAGAGCAGCTCACCACCCGACTGGAGCTCCACACGGAGGTAGGCCTGGGCGCCGCAACGGTCGCAACGGTCCACGGCGCTGAGCGCTGCGGTGTTGGGGGCAAGTGCAGTAGTCACATCGGCCTCATTTCTCGTCCTGCCTCGGTATCTGGCTCAACGTAGCGGCCGGTCCCAAGATTCCCGTCCTGGTGCGGCAACTACGTGGCGCCTGACACGTCATCCAATCATGCTGTGTCTTCCCTCATCGGCAGAATTCCATGCCTCGAAAGGCTGTCGGTGAGGAGATTTCGCTTGCTCGTGGTGCTGATTCTGACTCGCGGGGTCGGCGTCGCGTTCCGGAACCGACCTCCCGAGAGCCGATCGTGTCCACATCGTGACGTCGCATGCCGCTGAAACCGCCGGTGAAGCTGGTGCTGCTCGGGGAAGTGCTGCACACGCTAGACCCGCCCTCGGCAGGCGTGCCTTCACCGCCGCCCGGCGTGTCGCGGGTAGATTCGGAGCGCACGAGACCATCGGATCGCCAGCCTGCAGGAGCCCCACGATCGACAACACGTACAACGCGGCGCATCTCCTCGTCCTCGAGGGGTTGGAAGCGGTGCGCAAGCGGCCCGGGATGTACATCGGCTCCACGGACACACGCGGCCTCATGCATTGTCTGTGGGAGATCATCGACAACGGGGTGGACGAGGCCCTGGCCGGTGCGGCGCACCGCGTCGAGGTGAGCCTGCACCCGGACGGCTCGGCCGAGGTACACGACGACGGTCGTGGCATCCCCACCGACAAGGAGCCCAAGACCGGGCTGCCCGGGGTCGAGGTGGTGGCGACCAAGCTGCACGCCGGCGGCAAGTTCGGTGGCGGCTCGTACGTCGCGACCGGCGGCCTGCACGGCGTCGGCCTCTCGGTCGTCAACGCGCTCTCCGCCCGGATGGACATCGACGTCCAGCGCTCCCCGTCGGAGCAGGGGCTCTCCTTCCAGCACGGTGGCCCGGGCGTCTTCACCGGGCCAGGTCCGGACGCGCCGTTCGAGCCGAAGTCCGGGCTGACCCGCAAGGGTGGTCGGGTCGCCAAGGGCAAGTCCGGCACCCGGATCACGTTCTGGCCCGACCGGCGGATCTTCACCAAGGACGCTGAGTTCGTCTTCGACGACCTGATCGGCCGCGCCCGCCAGACGTCGTTCATCGTCCCCGGCCTCGAGATCGTGATCCGCGACCTGCGCGGTGAGACGCCGCGGGAGGAGAAGTTCCGCCACGACGGAGGCATCGCGGAGTTCGCCGACTTCCTCGCCCCCGACGAGCCGGTCACCGACATCGTCCGGCTGCAGGGCTCCGACACCTTCACCGAGACCGTGCCGATGCTCGACGCCCAGGGCCACATGACCCCGCAGGACGTCGAGCGCGAGCTGCACGTCGACGTCGCCGTACGCTGGGGGACCGGCTACGAGACCGTGATGCGCTCGTTCGTCAACGTGATCGCCACCCCCAAGGGGGGCACCCACGTCAGCGGCTTCGAGAACGCCATCACCCGCACCTTCAACGACGCCATGAAGGCGACGAAGGTGCTCAAGGCCAACGACGACGACGTGACCAAGGACGACGTCATGGAGGGCATGACCGCCGTCGTGACCGTCCGGCTCGCGGAGCCGCAGTTCGAGGGCCAGACCAAGGAGATCCTCGGCACGCCGGCCGCGCGGACCGTCGTACGCAAGGTGGTGGCGGCGGAGCTCAAGAAGTTCCTCACCTCGACCAAGCGGGCCGAGAAGGCGCAGGCCAAGCTGGTCATGGAGAAGGTCGCCGGTGCGGCCAAGACCCGGATCGCGGCCCGTCAGCACAAGGAGACGCAGCGCCGCAAGAACGCGCTCGAGTCGTCGGCGCTGCCCTCCAAGCTGGCCGACTGCCGCGCGGCGGACAACGAGAAGACCGAGCTCTTCATCGTCGAGGGTGACTCGGCGCTGGGTACGGCGAAGCTCGCGCGCAACTCGGAGTTCCAGGCGCTGCTGCCGATCCGCGGCAAGATCCTGAACGTCCAGAAGGCGTCGGTCGGCGACATGCTCAAGAACACCGAGTGCGCCTCGATCATCCAGGTCGTCGGAGCCGGCTCCGGGCGCACCTTCGAGCTCGAGGCGCGTCGCTACGGCCGGATCATCTTCATGGCCGACGCCGACTCGGACGGCGCCCACATCCGGTGCCTGCTGGCGACGCTCTTCTTCAAGTACATGCCCGACCTGATCGCCGACAAGCGCGTCTACACGGCAGTGCCTCCGCTGCACCGCATCGAGATATCCAACCCCAAGAAGGGGATGGACAAGTACGTCTACACGTACTCCGACGACGAGCTGCAGCGCACCCTGGCCGACCTCAAGAAGAAGAACGTTCGCTGGAAGGACCCGGTGCAGCGCTACAAGGGTCTGGGTGAGATGGACGCCGACCAGCTGGCCGAGACCACCATGGACCCGCGCCACCGCACCCTGCGCCGGCTGACGATCGACGACGCCGAGGGCGCCGCCGGCGTCTTCGAGCTGTTGATGGGCTCCGACGTCGCCCCGCGCAAGGAGTTCATCGTGCAGGGCGCCTACGAGGTGGACGCCGAGGCGCTCGACGCCTGATGCTCATCCTCGACCTGGTGGCCGACGTCGTCGCCTCGGCCCTGAGCAGCCTGTTTCCCTGGCGACGCCGGGCAGGAGTGCCGCGCGAGTCGCGCGCCATGCGGCGCTCGCGCAAGCGCATGGAGGACTGGCACCGCGACCGCGAGTAGGTGCTCTCGGCGAGCTCAGACCTCGGGGCGCTTCTGCTCCTGGTCGCGCAGCACGAGGCGCGACGTGAAGATGTACAGCGGCTCCCGGTCTCCCCACGCGGGGACCACGCCGACGAAGTCGTAGCTCTGGTTGGTGGTGAGCTCGATCATGGTCGCCTCGAGGTAGTGGTGCTCGGGCGCACGGGCCGCGGAGCCGCGGTAGTGGGCACGCCCGACCGAGACCATGTCGGAGTGCGTGAGGACGTTGTAGTCGGCCACGGGCACCTCATCGGCAGCGTCAGTCGAGTCCTGAGCGGGTCGTGCTGCTGAGAGTGCGGCGGAGCGCCCGCTCAGCAGCACGACCCGCTTCTATCGGTCGTGGGCGAGCCGGTGCGTGCTGCCGCGAACCCTGGCCGAGCAACGCGGCTTCGACGAGATCGTCGCCGTCCTGGACCGCCACTAGTTGCTAAGGGAGCTCACACTGGGTGAGCTCCTCGGAGGTGTAGACGCCGTCGCGCAGGGTGACCATCGGCCCCAGCGACTCGAGCTGCGGTGAGAGCCAGGCGATCGTGCCCGGGTGGGTGCCTAGCGCGGAGGTGAAGACGTCGACCTGGCGGACGGACAGCGCCAACGTGACGGCGGGTGCGTTCGTGCCGACCCAACACGGTGACCCCACCGCCTGGCTCGCGGCCTGATCGAGGGTCACCTCGTCGCCGGGTCCGTAGTCCCGATAGCGGGTGAGGGCCAACGCGATCGAGACCGGTTTCCCGTCGCGCAGGGCTTGCACGGACACCTCCATCCCGTGGGTGCGGCGGGTCGGGACGACGAACCGGACCTGGCCCCCGACGACCGCCTTCTCCTCCGAGATGTACGGCGGCTCCGTTGTGCCGGCCGGCCACTGGTAGACCAGCACGAGGCACCCTTCGCAGTCAGCGACGGTGTAGGTGACCGTCGTCGACGGTCCCTCGTCTTTGGGCACCTTGCAGTCGATCGAGTCCTGCGCCCCCAGTGCCCCCTTCCACAGGGGACCCATCATCGGCGGCGTCGACGCCGTCGCCCGCGTCGCGAACGCGCGCGGGTGCCAGGTCCGCCCCTGTCCAAACGTCCGGGTTCGGAACCTGTCGACGCGCACCGGGATGGTCGCCGTCCGCTCGGTCGTGCCGGCCCAGCATCCGCTGGCTCGGCGTCCGGGGCGCGCCATCCGTGACGTCATCCGGGTCCCGACCTCCCGGCCGGCGTACCGAACGGCGAGGACCGAGGCAGAGCCGTCCCCGCCGTGCCAGGGCGCCTCGACGAAGAACGACATCCCCGGCGTGAGCCTGGTCGGGACCCGGTACGAGACCGTGAGGTCCGCTCCGACCCGACGGATCGGCCAGGTGCGTCCCTTCGGGCTCTGCGACTGGACGAACCGCTCGGGTCGCACGGTGCACTCGGGGCAGTTCTTGAACGAGAGGGTGACCGTCGTCATCGCGGGCTTTTCGGCCCGATGCTGGTTGGCGGGATCGCCGGAGCTTGCGGGCCCGCTCGCGAGCGGGACGAGGAACGCGGTCGCCAGTACGAGGAGCGGAAAACGCTGCACGGGAGACCCCTGACGTCGCGGTGGGCCGGCTCCCGAGACGTCGCTGGCGCCTCCCAGGATCGACCTCGGGTGGCCGGGCGTCAACGGCCCGGGCCCCGTCGCTCCTAGAGCTTCTGGTCGAGCAGCCCCGTGTCGACGTCGTACACGAAGCCGCCGACCAGGGCTCGGTCGGCGATGAGGGGGTGGCTGCGCACCTTGTGCACGTCGTCGTGCAGGGTCGCGAGCTGGTCCTCGACGACGAGGAACTCCTGCCAGGACGCGTCGAGCCCGGCGGACTCGCCGACCTTCGCGCGCAGCTGGTCGGCGGTGTTGGACGCGACCGCGCAGCGGGTGTGCGGGATGACCAGGATCCGATCGACCCGGAGCAGGTGTACGCCGAGCACGAGCGCCTCGAGCGCCTGCGGGGTGACCCGGCCGCCGGGGTTGCGGAAGATCTTGGCGTCACCGGGCTCGAGGCCCAGCAGCCGGAGCGGGTCGATCCGCGAATCCATGCAGGTCACGATCGCGACGCCGGCATGGGCGACGCCGTCGAAGCCCGACATGGTGAAGTCGGCGGCGTACTCACGGTTGGCGGCGAGCAGGTCCTCGAAGTCGTCCACGACCGGGACCTTAGCCAACGGCTCAGCCCGCCGACCGCAGCAGGTCGCCCGTCGAGATGGCCCGGGTGGGCGCGTGCCGGAAGAGCACCAGGGCGAGGACGGCGGCGATGAGTGCGCACACCGCGGCACCGGTGAAGACGGTCTGCTCCTGGGCGATCCCGGCGACCTTCAGCAGGCGGGTGAACTCCGAGCAGCGGCTGGCGCCGTCGCAGACGTCGCGCACCGAGGGGACATCGGCCTGCTCGGCGTAGTAGCGGCGCAGCCCGATCGTGGTGAGCGCGGAGATGCCGACCAGCATCCCGACCATCCGGGAGACGACCACGAACGCGCTCGCCAGGCCGTGTACGTCGTCGGCGGTGCTCGCCAGCACGGCCGCGTTGACCGGGGCGAGCGCGAGCCCGAAGCCGAAGCCGCCGATGACCAGCGGCAGCGTCGCGACCGGGCTGTCCAGCGACTCCAGCCCCCAGGTCGCCATCCAGAGGAAGCCGACCGCCGCCAGCGCCATGCCGATGGCGGTGACGACGCCCGCCGGGAGCCGGTGGGTGAGGTAGCCGCCGATCACGGCGCCGACCGGCAGCGCGACCAGGAAGCGCACCAGCACCAGCGCCGCCATCAGCTGGGAGCCGGGGTAGACGGTCGTCCGGGCGAAGAGCGGGATGTCGATGAGCGCGGCGATCAGCGCGGCGCCGATGAAGAAGCTGACCAGCATGGCGCCCCACGCCGGCGTACGACGCAGTGCGCCGGTCGGCACCAGCGGCCGCTCGACCCGGCGCAGGTGCAGCACGAACGCGACGGCGGCGAGCGCGGCGCCGAGGAGGTACCAGAGGCCCTGGTCGGAGAAGACCTGCACCTTCGGGTCGGCGGTGGCGAAGGCGAGGATCACGCCGGCCAGGCCGAGCGCGAGCAGGATAGCCCCGAGCACGTCGGCCTCGCGCACCGTGCGGATCCAGTCCGGGATGTCGAGCAGTGGCCGACGGGCGGTGCAGCAGCGCACCACCAACAGCACGAACGCGCCGATCGCGGTGACGCCGAGCGGCGTCAGCCAGCGGCCGTCGCCGGCGATCGGGATGAAGAGCTGGCCGTAGGTCAGGTCGCGCATCAGCTGGCTGGGCTGGACGAAGACGAGCACGCCGGCGACGAGGGTGACGAGGGCGAGGAGGAGGCCGATCCAGTCGAAGCGTGTGGGGTTTCGAGACAGGCGCTGCGCGCCTTCCTCAACCACCGTGGGCGCGGCCCCCAGCCGCTTGATGGCGGCGGCGAGGAGGAGGCCGACTGCGAGGTTGACCAGGAAGATCACCCGCCAGTCGGCGACGGCGAGGACCAGCGCGCCGAAGAGCGGTCCGAGGACGCTGCCGATCTCCTGGACCGCGGAGACCAGGCCGAGCGGGATCCCACGCCGCTGCGCGGGGTAGAGGTCGGCGACCAGGGCGAGCGTCGCGGGCACCAGGCCACCGCCGCCGACGCCCTGGAGGAACCGGCCGGTGACCATCGTCGGCAGGTCGTAGGCCAGCGCCGTGATCAGCGAGCCGAGCGCGAAGACGAGCAGCGCCGCGACCAGCACCGGCACCCGGCCGCGGAGGTCGGCGATCCGCCCGATCAGCGGGAGCATCGCGACGTAGCCGAGCAGGAAGCCGGACACGATCGGCGCGGCCCGCTGCAGCTGGTCGACCGGGATGCCGGCGCTGGCCATCATGTCGGGCAGCGCCAGCACGACGACGTACGTGTCCGCGGCCGCGAAGGCGACGGCCACCGCTGCGAGAGCCAGCAGCACTCGCGGCGAGCGTGTCATGGCGCGGTGATGTCCTTCTCGGTGCCGTAGTCGGCGAACGTGACGACGTAGGTCATCGGGTCGGAGTCCTTGTAGAACACGCCGGTCAGCTTGGCGGTGCGCAGCTCGTCGTCGTCGGTGATCGTGTACGTCGCGTCGAACTCGCCCGAGGCCGTCGGGATGACGTTCTTGACGACGTCGCCGGGCACGGTGCCGGAGTACTCGGTGAGGATCTCCTTGTTGTCGGCGCCGCCGCGGACGCTGTCGCCCTTCTCCAGGTCGGTCGTGGCGGGAAGCAGCGCGGAGAAGCCGGCGTCGGTGCTCATCAGCTGGGCCGGGTCGGGTGCGCCGTACTCCGCCGGGTCGATGTCCTGGTATCCCGTGGTGAGCGGCAGCTGCACGTAGACCTTGTCGTCGACCGCGACGACGGGCACCTCGAACGCCTGCCCGGAGAGCACGACGGTGATTGAGCCCTCGAACGCCGGTGCGTGCGTGCCGACGCCCTCGGCCTTCTCGACGCCGGTCACGCCGTCGGGCAGGTCTTTGGTGCTGAGGGTCAGGTTGACGCCGCTGGTCTCGTCGAGGTTGGTCTTGGCCGCGGCCAGGACGTCCTCCGGCGCGGCGTCGGAGCCGCCACCGCCGTCGCTGTCGCCGCCGCAGGCGGCGAGCGAGAGCGCGGTCAGGCTGCCGGCCAGGACGGCGGCGGCAATGCGGTTGCGGTGACGAGAGGGGGTGAGCACGGGGTCACCCTTCCACACGGACGCGGGCCGCGACCGGTCCGGCGCAGGCGACGATCGGCTGGCTCGCGGGGACGCCGGAGCCGTCGCGCTTGCCGGTCGCCTCGGGCAGGTCGATGGGGGAGCCGCTCGCGGCGGCAGCACGTGCCGGCGCCGTACCGACCCACGCGAAGACCAGGGTGTCCTCGCCCTTGAGGAACCGGTGGCAGCGGACGCCGCCGGTGGCCCGGCCCTTGGCCGGGTACTCCGAGAACGGCGCGACCTTGAGGGCTCCCGGCTCCGTGCCCGGCAGCGCGGTCGAGGCGCCGGACGACGTGACGACGACCGAGCTATCCGGGGCATCCGGGTCGACGACGCCGAACCAGGTCACCCGCTGGCCCGCGGTCACCCGGACGCCGGCCATGCCGCCGCCGGTACGGCCCTGGGGGCGCACGACGTCGGCCGCGAAGTGCAGCAGCTGGGCGTCGGACGTGACGAAGCAGAGGGTCTCCCGGCCGGTGACCAGCTCGGCCGCTCCCACGACCTCGTCACCGTCGGCGAGCCGGATCACCTCCCAGTCGTCGCGGCCGAGCACCTCCGGGTTGACCCGCTTCACCGTGCCCTGGCGGGTGCCGAGCACGAGGCCGGGCCCGTCCGTCGCCAGGGTGCACAGGCCGAGCAGCCGCTCGCCGGGCTCGAGCGACAGGATCTCGCTCACCTGGAGGCCACCCGCGAGGTGCGGGTCGTTGGCGGTGTCGGGCAGCTGCGGCAGCTCGAGCACGCCGATCTTCACCAGCCGCCCGGCGCTGGTCAGGCCGCCGATCTCGCCGCGCGCGGTGGCGCGGACCATGGAGACGACGACGTCGTGGTTGGCGCGGCCGCCGCCGGAGCCGGGCTGCTCGGCGTTGGCGCTGCGGGCGAGCAGGCCGGTGGAGGACAGGTAGACGAAGCACGGGTCGTCGGCGACCTCGAGCGCGACGGCGCTCGCGGTGACGGCCGTGCCGGCGGACTCGAGCAGCACCGTACGGCGGGGGGTGCCGTAGGTCTTGGCGACGTCGGCGAGCTCGTCGGAGACGACCTTGCGCAGCAGCTTGTCGTCACCCAGGATCGCGTCGAGCTCGTCGATGGTGCGCTGGAGCTCGTCGCGCTCCTTGTCCAGCTCGAGCTTGGAGTACTTCGTGAGCCGGCGCAGCGGCATGTCGAGGATGTAGTCGGCCTGGATCTCGCTCAGGTCGAAGACCGACATCAACCGCTCCTTGGCGGCCGCGGCGTTGTCGCTGGTGCGGATCAGCTGGATCACCTCGTCGATGTCCAGGATCGCGAGGAGCAGGCCCTCGACGAGGTGCAGCCGGTCGGCGGCCTTCTTGCGGCGGAAGAGCGAGCGACGGCGTACGACGTCGAAGCGGTGCGCGAGGAAGACCTCGAGCATCTCCTTGAGCGCGAGCGTGCGCGGCTGGCCGTCGACCAGGGCGACCGCGTTGATGCCGAAGGAGTCCTCCATCGGGGTCTGCTTGTAGAGCTGCTCGAGGAGCGCCTCGGGGACGAACCCGTTCTTCACCTCGATCACCAGCCGCAGGCCGTGGCTGCGGTCGGTGAGGTCCTTGATGTCGGAGATGCCCTGGAGCTTCTTGCTCTGCACGAGCGTCTTGATGCGCTCGATGACCTTCTCGGTGCCGACGCCGTACGGCAGCTCGGTGACCACGATGCCCTTGCGCCGGTTGGTGATCGCCTCGATCCGCGCGGTCGCCCGCATCCGGAAGGAGCCGCGGCCGGTCTCGTAGGCGTCCCGGATGCCGTCGAGTCCGACGATCTTGCCGCCGGTCGGCAGGTCGGGGCCCGGGATGAAGCGCATCAGGTCGTCGACGGTGGCCTTGGGGTGGGTGATCAGGTGGCGCAGCGCCTGCACGACCTCGATCAGGTTGTGCGGCGCGCAGTTTGTCGCCATGCCGACCGCGATGCCGGTGGTGCCGTTGACGACCAGGTTGGGGATCGCGGCCGGCAGCACGGCCGGCTCGAACTCGCGACTGTCGTAGTTGGGCTTGAAGTCGACGGTGTCCTCGTCGATCGACGCGGTCATCGCGACGGCGGCCGGCGCCATCCGGGCCTCGGTGTACCGCATCGCGGCGGGGGAGTCGTCGGGCGAGCCGAAGTTGCCGTGCCCGTCGATGAACGGCACCCGCATCGACCACGGCTGGGCCATCCGCACCATGGCGTCGTAGATCGCGCCGTCGCCGTGGGGGTGCAGCCGGCCCATGACCTCACCGACGACGCGCGCGCTCTTCACATGACCGCGGTCGGGCCGCAGCCCCATGTCGTTCATCGTGTAGAGGATCCGGCGCTGCACCGGCTTCAGGCCGTCGCGGGCGTCGGGCAGCGCGCGCGAGTAGATGACGGAGTAGGCGTACTCGAGGAACGACGTCTCCATCTCGTGCTTGATGTCCGTGTCGAGGATGTGCTCCTCGAAGTCGTCGGGGAGTTCTTCC
>Ga0190274_10000270_pt1 | contig 33333 bp, 34 predicted proteins | sample Popmic531T_FD_133002 | JGI IMG/M metagenome (GOLD analysis project Ga0190274, IMG submission 133002) | Populus adjacent soil microbial communities from riparian zone of Yellowstone River, Montana, USA - 531 T | ecosystem: Environmental > Terrestrial > Soil > Riparian zone | place: USA: Montana... | reverse complement strand
TGCGACTCGGTCGTGGCGAGGACGAAGACCGTGTTCGGCGGCGGCTCCTCGAGCGTCTTCAGGAAGGCGTTCCAGGCCTCCTTGGTCAGCATGTGCGCCTCGTCGAGGATGTAGACCTTCCAGCGGCCGCCCGTCGGCGCGTAGGCGACCCGCTCGCGCAGGTCGCGGACGTCGTCGACGGAGCGGTTGGAGGCGGCGTCCATCTCGATCACGTCGATCGAGCTGCCGGCGGCGATCGTCAGGCACGATTCGCACTCGCCGCAGGGGCTGATGGTCGGCCCGCCGCGCTCGCAGTTGAGCGAGCGGGCGAGGATCTTCGCCATCGAGGTCTTGCCGGTGCCGCGCGAGCCGACGAAGAGGTAGGCGTGGTGGACCTTGCCCTGCTCGACCGCGTTGCGCAGGGTGCGGACGACGTGCTGCTGGCCCACCACCTCGTCGAAGGAGCCGGGCCGGTGGCGGCGGTAGAGGGAGATCGAGTCGCTGGGGGACGGCACCGCAGCCAGTGTATCTGCGGCCGTGTGGCGACTTTCCCGTGAAATAGACGGGTAAGTCGCCACACCCCCGGTCGGCAGCCAACGGTAGGTTGCGCCGGTGCCGATCAGGGCCCGCAACTGGCTCATCCCCATCGCCTGGGTGGCCGGCGTCAGCGCCGTTCTGCTGATCGTCTTCCCAGTCGGCTTCCCCAACTACGACACGATCTACGCGCTGGTCTGGGGACGCGAACTGGCTCACGGGGTGAGCCCCGACTACGGCGCCGCCCTACCCCCCACTCCCCATCCACTCGCCGACCTGCTGGGGATGGTGACGACGCCCCTCGGCGATGGCGCGATCGACGTGACCATGGTCATCGCCTATGCCTCCCTCGGCCTGGTCGGCTACCTCGTCTACCGCCTCGGCGCCCTCTGGTTCGACCGCCCGATCGGCGCCGTCGCCGCCCTGATCGTCCTCACCCGCGCCCCCTTCCTCTCCAACGGCCTGCGCGCCTACGTCGACCTCCCCTACATAGCCCTCTGCCTCGGAGCCCTAGCCATAGAGAGCAAACGCCCCCGCGCCGGCTGGCCAGTGCTGGCCCTTCTAGCCCTGGCCGGCCTCCTCCGCCCCGAGGCCTGGCTCTTCTCCCTTGCCTATCTGTTCTACCTGCTGCTTGGTCCCTCGAAAGCTTCCGCAACTCCAGACGATCGGCCCGGCCACGCGTCCCGCCCGGACGGCTCCGAGAGCGAGAAGAGGGCACCCCTCGACCGGGCGGATACTCAAAGCGCCGGCCTAATTAGGCCGGCGCTTGGACGGGCGAGGGGTGCCCTCTTCTCGCCCACCGGAGCCGTCCTCCTAGCCCTCGCCCTGGCCGCGCCCATCCTCTGGGCCCTATTCGACTGTATAACGACAGGCAGCCCCACCTACTCCTTCACCGGCACCCAGGAAACCGTCGAAACCCTGAAGCGCCAGACCGGCCCGGTCGACCTCGTCCTCTACGGCCCCCGCCGCCTCGGCGAAGTGCTGCAGTGGCCGGGGATGGTCGGCGCCGCCGGTGGCGTCGTCCTCGGCTTTGCATTCCTGCGACGCCGCTCGACCCTCGGCCTCGCCGCCGCCGCCCTCGCCCTAGGCGCCTTCGCCCTGCTCGGCAGCGCCGGCCTCGCGATCATCGCCCGCTACACGATGCTCGCCGGCGCGATCCTGGCTGTCTTCGTCGCCGTCGCGCTGCTTGGCTGGCGGCTGCTCGAGCCCGACGACCCTTGGCGCCGACGCTGGCAGCTGCTCGCCGGCCTCGTCCTGCTGATGTTCGTCCTCTGGCTTCCCAACCAGTGGGACCTCGACTCGACCGTGGAGAGCGACCTCGGCAACCAGGGGACGATCGAGCGCGACCTCAGCGACCTGATCGACACGGGCGCGTTCACCAAGCCCCTGTGCGGCCCGATCGCCGTCCCCAACCATCGCGCCATCCCCCGCCTTGCCTTCGGGCTCGAAGTGAAGCCGACGGCGATCATCAGCGCCAGCGAGGAAGGCATCCCCCGCCGCGGCTACTTCCTCCACCCCGCCAGCCCCTTCGTCATCCACAACTTCATCCTCGATCCGAACGACCCGACCCGCTTCGAGACGACTGTTCCCCACGGCTTCCAACGCGTCGCCGCCAACGACTCCTGGATCCTCTACAGCCGCTGCGGCCGCGGGTAGGCTGGCGCCGCGATGTCGGGAGGGTTCAAGCGCTCTGGCCTGTTCGGCCTGATCGGAATCGTCGTGGTGATGGTTGTGGTTGCGCTGATCGCCCTCAGTGCCAACAGCACCGACCCCAACCCGAAGGGCACGATGGCGCTGATCTTTGGCGTGATCGCGGTCTTCGTCGTCGTCCTCTTCGTTCTGCAGCGCTCCGATCTGGAGCGGGTCGCGGGCGGCGACGCAAGGGCCGTGCAGCGCGCGGTCGCCGAAGGCGGCGGCGAGATCGAGAACCCGACGACGATGGAAGAGCAGCAACTGTGGGCGTCGCTGGCGATCGAGCCGATCGACAACGAGGCGATCCGAGCCCGCGGCGCGATGTGGGACTCGAGCCGGCGCAGCCAGAAACTCGGCTGGGTGGTGATGCTGTTGATCCTCCTCACCGTCCCCCCGATCTACCTCTTCGAAAGCTTCGTGCCGCTGCTGATCGGCGGGCCGCTGATCGCTATCGCGGCGATCTACGGCAGCGTCCGCGCGCTGGCACCCGGGGGCGAGATGGACCAGGGCTACGAGAAGGTCGGCTTGGCAATGGCGCCGCTCGGCTTCGAGGTCACCGAGCGGCCGAAGGTCAACATCGAGGTGCGCGAAGCGACGACGGGCCGGGTGGGGCCGAAGATCCACGGGGCGCTGGCGCTGAGCGGTGAGCGCCACGGCCGGCCGGTCTCGGTACGGCTGGGCAGCGGCGAGGTGAGCCCGCGCAGCGAGGTCACGGTCGGCCTCGCAACGCCGGAGTTCGAGGCGAAATCGCGTGACGGCAAGGTGCGCCCTGGCGATGACGTGCCCGCGCCGTTCGCCGCTGCCCTGCGAGCCATGCCCAACTCGACCCGCTGGAAAAAGCTCACGGTCGAGGGCGGCCCAGAGGGCATCGTCGTCAGTCGCAAGGGCGGCGAACGGGCCGACTGGCTCTGCGACCTCTGGCTCGCCGAGCGCCTCGCCGACGCGATCTAAGCGGCGACTCAGCCGCCGCGCTCGACCAGATCGACCGCGGCGTGGGTCTGGGCGGCGACTTCGGGGTCCGCCAGCTCGACGCCGGGTGGCAGCTCGACGTGCAGGTCGTTGGAGAAGTCGAGGCGGGCCCGCAGGTGTGCCGCTGCGCGCGAAGCGAGTACGTGTCCGCCGCGCGTCCGGTCGTCGCTGACGAAATGGAGGTGGTAGCCGCTCACCTCGATTCCCTCGGCGTAATCGGGGAAGCGGAAGCCGAGCATCGTCCCCGCCACGTCCGCCATCTCGAAGACGTTCTGTTCGAGGACGACATCGGTCAGCGGCCGGTAGGGCGGCTTCTGCCTGGGCACCGAGCGGGCGCGCACCAGATCGAAGCGCCCGTCGACGCGGATCGCGCAGGACGAGGCGCCGGTCGGGATCAGTTCGTCGAGACGAGCGAGCAGCTGGGGATGATCGAGTGGCCCGTCGATCTCCAGATCGATCGCCGGCTCGAAGCGGGTCACGACCGCGAAGGGCGTCCGCGCCGTTCCGTCTACCTCGCCGACGATCCCGTCGACGTCGGCGCGGTAGAAGCGGCCGTCGAGGGCGATCATCTCGCCGTCGAGGTCGTTCAGCGTGCCCAGGCCGAGGTCCCCATGCTCGGCCAGCTCGTCGAAGCTGAGGTCGCCGTCGTAGGCGCCTTCCAGCAGCGCCCCGATCGTCGAGGCCTGGAAGAGGACATGCGGCTCGCGCTCGGCGTGCAGTTCCTCCTCGCGCAACGTCTCCACGTGCAGCGACCTGATCCAGCGCTCGTCCAGCACGGCCGCCAGTCTGCCAGGCGTGTCTGACCTTGTGGTGCCATCTGGCGCCATAAAAGTCAGACACCCCCCATGGTTGACGGAGGCCGGATCGCAGCCGACGGCTCCGATCGTTGAGAATCGACGCATGGCGGCTATAGAGCTCCGCGGCGTCGTCAAGCGCTTCGGCCCGATCACGGCGGTGGACGGGCTCGACCTCGAGGTGCCGGAGGGCATCTGCCTCGGCCTGCTCGGGCCCAACGGCGCCGGCAAGTCGACGACGATGCGCCTGCTCACCGGCCAGGCGCTGCCGGACGCCGGTGATCTGCATGTCCTGGGACACGATCTGCCCGGCGACTCCAAGGCGGCCCGCGCCGAAATGGGGGTCGTCCCCCAGCTCGACAACCTCGACGTCGACGTCACCGTCGAAGACAACCTGGCGATCTTCGCCCGGCTCTATCGCGTGCCCGACGTCGGCGCCGCGGTCGACAAAGCGCTCGACCTGGCCCGCCTGCGCGACCGTCGCCGCGACGCCGTCGACGAGCTCTCCGGCGGCATGCGCCGCCGCCTGCTGTTGGCCCGCGGCCTCGTCCACGAACCGAAACTGATCCTGCTCGACGAGCCCACGGTTGGCCTCGACCCGCAGATCCGCACCGAGCTCTGGACGCTGATCGGCGAGCTGCGCTCGCGCGGCACGACGATCCTGATGTCGACCCATTACATCGAGGAGGCCGAGCGACTCGCCGACGAGGTGGCGGTGATGACGAAGGGGAAGATCATCAGCCGCGGGCACCCGGTCGAGCTGATCAGCGAGCACGCCGGGGTCCAGACCGCCGAGGTCTACGGGCCACCCGAACGGCTGGTCGAGGCGCGGGCGGCCGCCGAAGCGCATGGGCTCTCCGTCCGCCCGGCCGGGCCGGCGATCGCGATCGTCGGCTCCGAGGAGGCCGCGAACGGCGCGATTCCCGACGACGCCGTGGTGCGAGCCGCCTCGCTCGAGGACGTCTTCGTCCTGCTGACCGGAGAGGAGGCCGAGTGAGGCGCCTGGAACCGGCGGCGATCGGCGGCGTGATGAGCCGCGAGCTGGCCAACTTCCGCACCTATTGGAAGGGCACGACCTTCTCCAGCGTGCTCGAACCGATCGTCTACCTGCTCGCCTTCGGCCTCGGGCTGAGCGCAACCCTGGTCGACGAAGTCGAAGGCGTCCCCTACATCGAGTTCGTCGGCACCGGCATGGTGGCGACGGCGGTGATCTTCTCCAGCGCCCTGCCGGCGATGTTCGGCACTTTCGTCAAGCACCGCTTCCAGAACACCTACGACGCGATCCTGGCGGCGCCGGTCGACGTCGAGGAGCTGGTCAGCGCCGAGATGCTCTGGATCGGCATCCGCTCGGGCACCTACGGCTGCGTTCCGCTGCTGGTCACGATCGCCTTTGGCCTCAACCCGGCCTGGGGCATGCTGCTGGTGCCGCTCTTCTGCTTCGTCACCGCACTCGGCTTCGCCGGCTTCGGTGTCGCGATGGCCGCGACCGTGGCCAAGATCGACCAGTTCAACTACGTCACCGCGCTCTGCATCACCCCGCTCTTCCTCGTCGCCGGCACCTTCTTCCCGATCGACGGCCTGCCCGAGGGCGTGCAGGTCGTGGCCCAGCTCAACCCCCTGCACCAGCTGGTCGAACTGGTCCGCGGCGGCGCCTTCGGCTTCGAGGCCGTCGACCTGGCCCGCTTCGCCTTCCTAGTCGGCTTCGCCCTGCTGACCTGGCGCATAGCCGTCCGCCAGATGCACAATCGCCTGATCGACTGACCGGCAAAATCGCTGACTTCGCCTTTATGCGTCCTGTTGGACGTAAAAAGGCGAAGTCAGCGAAGAAAAAATGGACCGTGCGCCCCGTTCTCCGAAACGAAGTCACCGGGCGTGTCCGTCGCGTTTGGCTCGAGCCGGGCTCTCCTGCGGCACCCGCGGCTTCCGCTTAAGGCTGCTTCCTTCCGGACCTGACCTGGTTCGCGTGCCTACGTCGCGCAGGACCCGGCCGTCAACGCCGCCCGCAGCGCACTGACCCCGACGGCCAGCCCCTCGGAACGGGATTCGGCCCCGCTAGAGCGGATTGCGGGTTACAGGGCACCGCTGATTCCCCGCCTAGCACGGTCCGAGCGCATCGTATCCGGCCGCGGCCATCGGTGAGTTCGCACTTGGTCGCGCCATGCGGAATCAAGTGCGAACTCGGCGGATCAGCGACGGATCAATCGGCGGCTCTTTATGACGGTCGCCGTCACTTTGCCGGCGCGGACCTTCTGACGGACCAGCAGGCGCTTGCGCTTCGCCAGCCGCTGTCCGGCCTTCGGCTTGACCCGGAGCGCGATCAGCTTGCTCTTGCCGCTGCGTAGATGGACCGTGCGCTTGCGCGTCGCCGGGCGCCCCTTGCGCAGCAGTCCCTGGGCCGTGGTCCGGCAGGCTCGACCGATCCTGCGCGGGCACTTGACCGGGACGAGGAGACGCTTGCCGCGCAGCGTCGCCGTCCCCGGCGTCGCTTCGCGCAGCAGGTCCTGCAGGCGCTCTGAGCTGAACCCTCCGCTTTCCTTCCCGCTGCCGCCAGCGCCGCCCTTGCCACCGCTGCCGCCATTGCCGTCCGCCGCGGCGAGGACGACGTTGTCGTAGTCGGCGCTGCCTGTCGCGAGCACGCTGGTGCCGCTGGTGTAGCGGCTGCTGATCTGGATCCGGTATTCGTCGCCGATCGTGAGGCTGTCGGGGTCGATCCCGCCGCGCGTCACCGCGGTCCAGGAGCGCGCGCCGGCCAGGGTCGTCGGCGCAATCAGGTTCACGGCCTCCCCTCCCGCCGAGAGGTCGAGGAGCCGCACCGAGTACTCGGCCGAATTGCCGTCCACGACAAGCAGCTGGTCGACGCTGGCGCGGCGGTCGAGCTGGAAACCGATCGCCTCCGGAGCGGAGCCGCCCGTGCCCGAGTAGGTGAAGGGCGGGCTCTGCCAGACGGCGGTCGTGGTTCCGGCCACTGCCATCGCCCCAACCACCCCGGTATACGCGGAGCGGATATAGCCGCCACCGTCGGCCCCGCCGGTGTCCTGGTGGGAGCTCTCGACGTTCGCGCAGAGCAGCGGCGACAGGCAGGTCCCGTCGGTGCTCGAGGAGGAGGTCCATCCGGCAAGGCCTCCGTCGAAGCCGCGGGCGGCCGCGGCGGGCGGGTACTTGCTGCTCGCGGCGCCAGCCATGGCCGGAATCGCCAGCAGCAGACTTGCGAAGCATGCCGCGGCGATAACACCAGCGGGGCGGGACGTGGAAAGCGCATCGGGATCCTCCTCTTGACTCGTCTTTCGCCTGGCTGGGCGACTACCGAGTTTTGAGTACCCACCCGAATCCGCCCTGCCGGCCGGATTGGACGAACATAGGATCGGGCGCAACGTGATCGACGTCGACACAGGCTCCTTCTTCGCGATCGTCCTCGTCGCGGCGATCGCCGCGACGACGGTCGCGATCGTGCCCAAGGGGATGGCGCCGCCGGTGGTGGTGCTCGAGCTCGTGCTGGGAATCGTGATCGGCCCCCAGGTCCTCGACCTCGCCCGCTCCTCCGACTTCATCGAGTTCTTCTCCAATCTCGGCCTGGGAATGCTCTTCTACTTCGCCGGCTACGAGATCGACTTCGAACGGATCAAGGGTGCGCCGCTGAAGCTAGGCGCCCTCGGCTGGGTCCTCTCGGTGGGGCTGGCCTACGGAATTGGCGGGCTGCTCGCCGCGGCCGGCATCGTCGTCTCCTTCCTCTACACCGGCTCGGCCCTGGCGACGACCGCGATCGGCACGCTGATCCCGATCCTGAAGGACAGCGGCGGGCTGAAAACGCGCTTCGGCACCTACCTGCTGGCCGCCGGCGGGGCGGGAGAGTTCGGCCCGATCCTGCTCGTGACGCTGGTGCTGACCACCGCGAGCCCGGTGCACGAGGCGGCGATCCTCCTCGCCTTCGTCTTCCTCGCCCTCGGCGTCGCCCTAGCCTCGGTCCGCCTCGCCTGGCGCGGCTGGCCGGCCTTCGAAAAAACCTTCGAGGCAAGCAGCCAGCTGGCCGTGCGGATCACCGTCGTCCTCGTCTTCGGCCTGGTGCTGCTGGCAAGCCAGCTCGGCCTCGACGTCCTGCTGGGGGGCTTCGTCGCCGGGATGATCACCAGAGCGGCCCTGCGCGGCCACGAGCTGCAGATCTTCGAGTCGAAGCTGACCGCGGTCGGCTTCGGCTTCTTCGTCCCCTTCTTCTTCATCACCAGCGGCCTCGAGTTCAACCTCGATGCCCTCGGCTCAGCGGAAGCCCTGGCCAAGATGGCCCTCTTCTTCGCCCTCTTCCTCGTCGTCCGCGGCGCCCCCGCCCTGCTCCTCTACCGCAAGGTCCTGAGCGCAACCGAGCGCCGCGCCCTCGCCTTCTTCTCGGCCACCGAGCTCCCCCTCGTGGTCGCGATCACCACGATCGCGGTCGACGCGGGCAAGATGCGAACCTCGACCTCCGCCGGCCTGGTCGGCGCCGCCATCCTCTCCACCCTGATCTTCCCCTTCGTCGGCATGGCCCTGCAGAAGCGAGCGATGGCGGAGCAGGGCGAAGATCCGCCGCCAGCCGACCCGGCCGAAGTCCCGGCCCCAGCCTGATCCCAGCCCCACCGCCCGCCTATGATTGACCCTCTCCCGGGCGCGTAGCTCAGCGGGAGAGCGCTCGCCTCACACGCGAGAGGTCGCTGGTTCGAACCCAGCCGCGCCCATAGGCGAGTTGGCGATCAGTCTTTGGCGACATGGCACACGCCGCTCAGAACACGGGAGCGGGTTGAGCCGTCTGCGAGGCGGAAGACGCCACGGGCGAGCTTGAAGGGAGCGCTGTTGAAGCCGGCTGGAGCGGGGCAACCGGCGGCGAGGACACTACGCAGGCGACCGTGGAGAAGGTAGCGCCGACCAAGGCTGACTTCGAAGCCCGTCACGTACCCCCATTCTTCGCCAACGTCGGGCATGGTTGTGGTGAGCGTCAACCCAAAGGGCCCTTTTCGTTCCCAGTGGAGCCGGAAGTACATGTCAAGCGCGGTCGGGACAGGCTGAGAGCCGTAGACGTGGCCGAGCAGTGCCCTGTGCCCGCGATAGCGGGAGTTGAAGACCAAGAGGCGGCCCGCAGCGGGAAATGGCGCTTGTTCGGGCAGGTCGATGTGGGCGGTGAAATGGCCGGAGCCGACGAGCGCGTCACGGCAGTGAGTGAGCGCCTGGCTGGTGGAATCACCCTTTAGGAGGCGGCGTGGACAGATCGGGAGGCCGCGTAAGGAGAGATGCGCGTGCCGATTTATCGAGACGGTGAATTCCCGAAGAGCCGGGGAAGGAGGCCCGGCGAGCTCCTGGACGGCGCCGCTGACGCTGACCGAGATCGGCTGCGATCCGACGCGAGGCAGCTTGGCCGGCGTCATCGAGCCGCTGAAGCTGATGCGGTAATTGCCGCCGGTGATCACTTCCGCGGAAACCAGAGATTGTGTGCAGAGCCCGATGACGGCAAATAGAAAGAGGGCGAGCACCGCCCTGACCCGTGTCTTGATGCGCCCCTCCTCTGCCATACCCGTCGCGCCGTGGTTGCGGTCTTTCTTCTTGGCCACCTTAACGCAACGGGGTTTGCCCTTGACCCTCTTCTCGATCTTGTCGGCCAGACGCGGGCACGACGCTATGGTTCCCACGCAGCGTCCCAAAGACGCGTATCCAGACGACGAAAGGAATCGGCTTGACCGGCGATGAGCTCAATGAGATGGGACCGATCGATTACCTGATCGTCGAGTGGCCGGGGCGCCAGCCCACCGGCGAGGCGCTGCCGCACCTGATCGACCTCGTCGACCGCGGCCTGATCCGCGTCCTCGACCTCGCCTTCATCGTCAAGTCCGAGGACGGCTCGGTCGCCGCGCTGGAGATCGCCGACCTCGGCGACGAGATCGCGGCCTTCGAGGGCGCCTCCTCGGGGCTGCTCGGTGACGACGACGTCGAGGAGGCCGGGAACGCGCTCGAGCCCGGGACCTCGGCGGCCCTGCTCGTCTTCGAGAACCGCTGGGCCGCGCCCTTCGCCAGCGCCGTGCGCAACTCGGGCGGCCAGCTGGTCGCCAGCGGGCGCATCCCAATCCAAGCCGTGCTCGCCGCCCTCGACGCGGCCGAGTCGGGCTCGTAGAGAGAAAAGGAGACCACCATGCCGGGACTACTCAGAGGAGTCGCACGAACGGCGGTCATCGCCGGAACCGCCACCACCGTGAGCAACCGCGTCTCGCGTCGTCAGGGCCAGCGTTGGGCGCAGCAGGAAGAAGTGCAGCAGGCGCCGCCGGCCGCCGCCGCGCAGGCTGCACCCGCCGGCAGCCAATCGACGATCGATCAGCTGAAGGAGCTCGGCGAGCTCAAGGCTCAGGGAATCCTCACCGAGGAGGAGTTCGCGGCCCAGAAGGCCAAGCTGCTCGCGGCCTGAGGCGAGCCCCGCTAGACCTGCTGCAGCACCGAGAGGATGTTGCCCGCCGGGTCCTTGAACCAGGCGATGTGCGGGCCGGGGCCGCGGGCAATTCCCTTCTCGTCCTGCTCGAAGCCCTCGTAGCGCTCGAGGGCGACGCCGCGGCCGTTGAGCTCATCGACAGCTGCGTCGACGTCGTCGACCTCGAAGTTGAGGATCGTGTAGGTGGCGGGAACGAAGTCGTCCTTGCGGTAGATCAGCGTGTCGCGCCCACCCGCCATCTGGATCGACGCGACGCCGAACTCCTCGCTCAACACCGTGACGCCGAGCCCGAGCGTCTCGCCGTAGAACTCCTTCGCCTTCTCGATGTCGTCGACGGCGAAGCCGTTGGTTGCTTTCGTGTTCGCGAACATGCGGTTCCTTTCGTCGCTGTCTCTGGTCGCTACCCGGCCAGCTCGGGGATATGTCTCTCCAGGTGGGTCGCGATCGTCTCGCGCACCCATTGCTGGGTGACCTGGTCGGCCATCCGGTAGCGGCCGAGCAGCATCTTCTGGTCGCTGAGCGGAAGGCCGGCGATCTCCCAGCGCACGGCGAGGCGCTCGAAGAGCAGCTCCGAGCGGCGGTGCCAGGCGTCCTCCTGCGAGGTGGCCGCCGTCGCCGGTCCCTCTGCGAGCTTGGCGATCGTCCCGGCGCTGAGCGACTCGCGCAGGCTGAGCACGTTGCCCTCGCCGTCGACGTAGTCGACCGTCGTCGCCTTCTGCTTCGGCGCTCGCTTCTTCTTGCGCTTCGCCATTCAGTGCTCGCCGCCCGGCCGCCGGCGGCCGCGCTTGCGTTCGCCGGCACGGCGCTTCTCTTCCAGGCGCCGCTCGCGCGAGGCCCGCGACGGCCTCGTCGGCCGCCGCCGTACCGGCGTCGCCAGGCCGGCGGCGATCTTCTCCGCCAGCCGGCGCAGCGCCAGCTCGCGGTTGCGCGCCTGGCCGCGAGCGTCCTGGGCGACCGCGGTGATCACCGGGCCGGCGCGCCCGACCAACCGGTCCCGCTGGGCCTCGTCGAGCGTCCGCGAGGCCTCGACGTCGAAGACCGCTTCCACCCGCGAGGCGGTCACGTTGGCGTGCTGTCCGCCCGGTCCGGACGAGCGGCTGGCGCGCAGCTCGACCTCGCTGAGCGGGATCGAGAGCCGCCCGTCGATCTTCAGCTCGTCGGCGATAGGGCATCGACCTTCGCCGCCAACTCGAAGTCGGCGGCGGTGAGGCCACCTTCCGAGTGGGTGGAGATAGTCACCGTCACCGTGTCCCAGGAGACCTCGAGGTCGGGGTGGTGACCCATCGCCTCGGCCGGCTCGACCAGGCTCTCGACGAACTTCACCGAGCCGACGAAGTCGCCGCAGCCGAAGTCCTTCGAGATCGCCTCGCCCTTGCGCCCCCAGCCCGTCAGGCCGGAGAGCCTCTCCTCGATCTCGGCATCGTTCAGCAGCGCCATCGCCCACCTATGCTGACACGCTCGCGGGGCGGCATCCGTGACGGTCGATTCAGTCGTCCTTCATCGCCGCGACCGCGTTGTTGCCCGCCTGCTCTCCGAGCACCCGGTAGGCCTCGAATTTCTGGTCGGTGTAGAGCTGGTCGACGGTCGAGTTGTTGGGGAAGCGCGGATCGGACTGCTGGTGTGCCTTCGCGTCCCAGGGCGAGCTCGGGGTGACCGTGTTGCGCACGTAGACCAGCGTCCCGGTCGGTCCCGGCCCGTCCGCGGTATCCGGGTAGGCGATCGTCGCGGTCACGACGTCGCGCTTCGCCGGTTTGTCCTTCTCCTCGGGGATGAGTTCGCCGGGATTGTGGCCCTCGCCTTCGTCGAACGTGATCTCCACGCTCAGCTCGTCGCGGGCCAGCGCGATCGCGTCGCCCAGCGCTTCGAACTCCGCCCCTCCCGGGCCCAGGCCGCTCGCGTCGAGGCAGTAGATCTCGGTGCAGCCGCGCCGCAGCAGCTCGACCAGGCCGAGGTTCTCGTAGCCGCCGCCGTCGGTCACGTAGAGGTACTTGGCGTCGACGCTGTTGAGGCCGAGCAGTTCGCGGACCAGGTAGCTGGGACGGGGCCGCGCGAACCGCCGGGGCAGATGGCCGGTCTCACCGGCCTGCGCCACCCAGCGCGGGTTGGGCAGCCAGACGCCGAGGCGGAAGTTGGCCAGCGCCATCAAGAAGGTGAGCGGCCGCTTCGTCATCTTGCCCATCGAGGGCGAGATCGCTGCCCCCGACATCGCGACCGCCGCCGGCAGCGTCATGTCGCTGCGGCGGTGTTTTCGGGCGCCGGACTCGCGCAGTCCTTTCATCTTCGCCCCGAGCCCCTCCTCGCTTGCCCGCCGGGTGCTTTCGGTGTCCCTGGCCTCCTCCGGGGTTTCGAAGGCCTGCTCGAGTTCGGTCGTCTTCACCGCGCCGACCAGCGGCCCGCCAACCGTGTTGGCGCTGAAAGTGAAGCTCGTCACCGGGCGGCCGGGAGGAGTCGCGCCCGAGTTGGAGATGTTGGCCGCCGCGCAGACCAGCAGCGTCGGCCACTCCTGGTCCTTCCCGGTCTCCTCCAGGGCGGTCTTGGAGAGCGGCACCAGCTCGTCGTAGTCCCTTTCGACGGCGATCCCCACGTATGTCTCCGGGTCGGTCGGCGGCAGCGCCTCGAACCGCTCGCGTTCCTCCTTGTCGCGCTCCGCCGCGCTGACGCGCTTCAGGGCGAAGGCCGTGCTGAGACGTAACTTGTAGAACGGGTGCAGCGACCAGGTCGTCAGGTCGGCGAAGAGGTAGAGGACCGCGAACACCGCCAGCACCGCGGCACCGGCCGCGACCAGGCCGAGGTCGACGTTGCCGTCTTTTGGCGCTTCCGCGAGCCCGCACGCCACGGCCAGGACGACCACCGTCAGCAGCAGCAAGGGCCCGGCCAGCGCAGCCGCGAGATAGGCGATCGCGAGCCTGGCGCCGGAACCGATCTTGCTGAGGGCTTTTCGCGCGGCCTTCATCTCCTCGAGCGGCCGCGCCGAGGACAGCAGGTGGCCGAGCTGGGCGATCACGCCGGCCAGGAGGGCAAGCGCCCCGACCCCCAGCTTGGGGGAATTGGCGTCGGCCACCGAGCGCGCCGAGTCTCCCGCGTCGCCAAGTTCGCGGAACAGTTCGGCCAGGTAGGGGATCGCGACCAGGACCAGGACCAGAGCGACCGCTGCGAAGAGCAGGCGGATCGCCCAGGTCGCGAAGAAGCGAACCCATTCCTCCCGGCGCCACCTGAAGAGCATCGTCGCCAGCGCCGAGGCGAGCGCGGCGCCGGCAACGGCCAGCGGCACCACCCAGAACCAGGTCGGCAAGCTCACTTCGTAGCCCCCCGTCGAACTCGCCGAGCCGGCGAGGCCGGGCAGCAGCGGAGCGTAGAAAACCCCGGTGAGGACCAGCGCGATGCCGATCAGCGGCAGCGAGAGGAAGACGAGGTTGACCAGCAGGCCGAGGACGATCCGCAGGACGACGTAGATCGTGTCGGCGAGCGTCGGCGCCATGTAGGAGCAGCGGTTGCGCAGGTACTGCTCCTCCGGCGAGCCCGGGGCGAAGGGGGCCAAGCGTTTGAGCAGCTCTTCGTCGGAGTCGCGCGGCCCGGTCTTGGCGACCATCGAGATCGCCGCGGCGATGTAGGAGCCGCCGGATACCGCCGCCAGGTAGCTGGCCTTGCGCAGCTTGCCCTCCTTCTGGAGTACCTGCAGGGCGCCAAGCGAAAAGGCGGCAGAACGAATGCCCCCTCCCGAGCAGCAGATCCCGACCTTCCGGGGCTCGGGCGGCTCCACCGCCCCGAGGTACGAAGGGACCGGCTCGGGCCGGCTGCCGTTGAAGAGCCAGCGCCGGGTTTTCCGCGGCGGCGCGTCCGCCGCCCGCCGGCGTTCCGCGGCGGGCGCCGCCTCGAGCAGGCCGCGATCGTCGGCCCGAGGCCGCGGCCCCTCGTCGTCCCCGTCCGAGAGCCAGGACAGCGAGATCATCGGCTTACCAGGGGCAGCATGGGCGCGAACCTATCCGACTCACTCGGACAAATTCAAGTAACGCATCCGAACGCGATCGCCGGAGCTATGCTTCCTGATTCGCGGTCCGCCACCATGAGCGACGACTCCCGCCCCACCCTCTGGCACATCGCCGTCTCGCACTACAGCGAGAAGGCGCGCTGGGCGCTCGACTACAAGGAAGTCCCGCACACCCGCCGCGCCGTCGCCGTCCCCGGCCTGCACATCCCGGCCTCGATCTGGATGACGCGGGGCGCCAGCCAGACCTATCCGGTGCTGGAGATCGACGGCCGGCGCATCGGCGACTCGACCGAGATCATCGCGGCGCTGGAGGAGCGCTTTCCCGAGCCGCCGCTCTACCCCGCCGACCTCGAGCAGCGTCGCCGCGCGCTCGAGCTCGAGGACTTCTTCGACGAGGAGCTGGGCAGCCACGTCCGCCTGCTCGCCTTCCACGAGCTGGGGCGGGACCCCGAGCGCTTCGAAGCGGTGATCGAGCGCACCACGCCGGGCCCGCTCACCCGCGTCGGCAGCGGCGCGGTCGCCTACGCCCGCACCTACACCGGACTGCGCTTCGGCGTCCGCGACGAGGAGGCGGCCGAGGTCGCCCGCGTCAAGATCGTCGCCGCCCTCGACCGGCTCGAGGCCGAGCTCGGCTCGGGCGATTACCTGGTCGGCGATTCGTTCAGCGTCGCCGACCTCACCGCAGCCTCGCTCTTCTACCCCCTGGTCGGCCCCGACGAGGGCCCGCTGCCCGGCGACGAACCGCTTCCCGCCGGGCTCGAGAGCTTCTGCGCACCGCTGCGCGAGCGCCCCGGCTACAGCTGGGTCGAGGAGACGTTCCGCAGGCACCGCCAGCCGAGCGGCGCACTGGCTGGGACAACCGTCCCCCAGGGCTAAATTCAGCGCCGCGCACGCCGATACAGGCTGCGATGGCCGAGCCGAGCAGCGAGCACCTGCGAGCGATCATCCAGACCCAGACCGAGATCGCGGCCAGCGACCTCGATCTCGACGCGGTGATGCAGCTGATCGCCACGCGCGCCCAGGAGCTGACCAGGGCCAGCGCCGGCGTGATCGAGATCGCCGACGGAGACGAGATGGTCTACCGGGTCACCACCGGCGAGGCGACTCCCTTCTTAGGAGTGCGCCTGAAGAGGGCGGCCAGCCTCTCCGGGCTCTGCGTCGCTGAGGGGCGGGTGCTGCGCAGCGACGACACCGCGACCGACCCGCGCGTCGATTCGGAGGCCTGCCGCAAGGTCAATGCCGGCTCGATGGTCTGCGTGCCGCTGGTCCACCATGACGAGACGGTCGGGGTGCTCAAGGTCTACGCCCCCGAGCCCGGCAACTTCGTCGAGGGCGACGTCGAGACGCTCGAGCTGCTGAGCGGCCTAGTCGCCGCCCACCTATCCCACGCGAGCGTCTTCGCCGCCGAGGTGCACGACGGGCGCCACGACGCGCTCACCGGCCTGCCCAACCGCCGCGCCTACGAGGAACGCCTGCCGGTGGAGATCGCCCGCGCGACGCGCTACGACTGGCCGCTCTCACTCTGCCTGCTCGACCTCAACGGCTTCAAGAAGATCAACGACACCCTCGGCCATCCCTCCGGGGACAGGGCCCTGCAACAGGTCGCGGCGCTGATCGACGAGTCGCGGCACGCCGACGACGGCTTCCGCATCGGCGGCGACGAGTTCGCGATCCTGATGCCGCAGACCCGCCGCGAAGACGCCGAACGGGCAGCCGCCCGGCTGTGCAGGGCGATCGCCGAGATCGGCATGTCGGACGGCTCCCTCGGAGCCTCCTTCGGCGTCGCCGACGGGTTCGTCGATCCGACCGTCCTCCACGCCGCGGCCGACAAACGGCTGCTGGCGGCCAAGGACAGGCGCTACGGGCGCTCGCGCTGAGCCCGAGCGCCGCCGCGTCAGCCCGAAGAGCAGCCGCCAACGCCGGACGAGCGGCGGTGCACGCGCGGCTGGCGCTGCGCCGCGTGCCGGAGGCGGCGCGGTTCGATCACACCGCAGATCCCGCCGAACCAGCGGCCCCGGGCGCGCGACAGGAACAGCCCATACATATGGCCGGTGCGCCGCGGCAGAGCGCAAGCCGCGGCGCGACGAGCACTGCGCACGGTCAGCATCCCGCCAGCTTCAATCGCCCCGGAGCCGCGGTAAACGTGCCGCACCTCATAGCGGTAGTCGGCATGGAGCCGGCCACGCGGCAGGACCTCAACCAATCGCGCGACAACAGCGGCATCGGATTCCTGCAGCGATTCCGCCGGCTCCTGGGGTGCACAGGAGCAAGCCATAGCGCCGTTCGCGGCCACCAGCATCGCCAAAACGACGAGCACCGACCCGATCACCCACCTCCCCTGCACTCGTTCAAATCTACCTGAGGGCCTATCCCGGTAGGGGTGGAACGTCTTGTACTTTTCCGGCAGCAGCTTGCGGCGCCAGCCAATGCGTCTCCACCGGAAAAGTTAAGTGGAACCCCTACCGGGATAGGCCCTCACGGCGTGAGGACGATCTTCAAGGCTTCCCGTTGGTCATAGAGCGCGTAGGCCTCGGCGGCCTCGTCCAGCTTCATGTGGTGGGTGACGAGCGGCGAGGGGTCTAGCTTGCCGGCCTCGATCAGCGCCAGCACGCGGTCGACGTGGGCGATCACGTTGGCGAGGCCGAGGCGCAAAGTCAGGCCCTTGAGCCAGGCCAGCCCCAGCGGCACCTCGCCCTTGCCGGCGTAGGCGCCGATCCCGGAGACGGTGCCGGCGTCGCGGGCGAGGCTGACCGCCATCGCCAGCGGCCCCGGGTCGCCGACGGCATCGACGACGACGTCCACCCCGCGCTTCTCGGTCGCCGCGCGCACAACCTTCTTCGGCTCCTCCTCGGTCAGGTGGACCGGGGTCGCGCCGAACTCGGCCGCCATCGCCAGCCGCTGCGCCACCGAGTCGATCGCGAAGACCTCGGTCGCACCGCCGGCCCGCGCCGCCTGCACCGCGCAGAGGCCAACCGGGCCCAGGCCCAGCACCGCGACGGTGTCGCCGGAGCGCATCCCGGCGTGGGCGACCGCGTGGTAGCCGGTCCCCATCACGTCGCCGGCGAACAGCGCCACCTCGTCCGACATCGCCTCCGGCACCCGCCGCAGGGTCAGGTTCGCCCGCGGCACCAGCAGCTGCTCGGCCTGGGCGCCCTGCAGGTCGCCGAGGTTGGCGCCGTGGCCGAAGGTCTGGCCGTTGTCGCAGCGGTGGTAGTCGCCACGCAGGCAGGCGACACAGGTCGCGCAGGCCGTGTGGAAGCAGCCGAGCACGCGGTCGCCAACGGCGACCCGCTCGACGTCGGGACCGGCGGCGAGCACCGTGCCGACGAACTCGTGCCCGATCGTGAAGCCCGGCTCGACCGGCACCCGCCCGTGGAAGATGTGCAGATCCGAGCCGCAGATCCCGCTCGCCTCGACCCGCACCACCGCCTCGTCGGCCGCCCGCACCTCGGGATCGGCCTTCTCCTCCACCCGAACCTCGCCGGGAGCCTGAAATGTCACCGCCCGCATCCGCGAAACCGTACCGATCCTCCGCCGACGGGCCTGAAAGCGATCTATATCTCTGCTTTGAGTCCCGTCGGCGGTGGTTCTAGCCGACGGTTACGCCGGGTACGCCGAAGCGGTTCGCGTTGCCGGCGGGATCGGCGGTCTCTTCGATCCGCGACTCCAGCGCCAGCTCCTTCTCGAAGTCGGCCGCCTCGCCGTGGGCAAAGGAGACGTCCTTGCCCTCGAGCAGCTCGATGAAGACCTCGACGAAGCGCGAGTCGAGCTGTTTGCCGGCGACGCGGCGCAGCTCGACGATCGCGTCGTAGCTCGACATCGGCGTGCGGTAGGAGTCGCGCGCCGTCATCACGTCGTAGGTGTCGGCGACGGAGATGATCCGGGCCAGCTCGGGGATGTCGTCGCCCGCGAGACCGCGCGGGTAGCCCTTGCCGTCGATCCGCTCGTGGTGGGCGAGGATGATGTCCGCCACCGGGCCGTAGCCGTCGAGCGAGGAGACCACGCGGGCGCCCTGCTGGGGATGGCGCTTGATCAGCATCCAGTCCTCGTCGGTGAGCGGCACGTTGGCCTTGAGGATGCGGTCGGGAAGGATGAACTTGCCGATGTCGTGCAGCAGGGCGGCGATGTGGACCAGCTCCTCTTCCTGGCGCGAGTAGCCGGCGCGCTGGGCGATCGCCCGCGAGTAGCGCGCAACCGCGGCGCTGTGCCGCGCGGTCATCTGGTCCCGCAGGTCGAGCGTGCGCAGCATCGCGCTCAACATCCCGACCTGGAAGCTGGCGAGCTGCTTGCTGCGCCGCTCGAGCTCGTCGGCGCGCTGCTGGGAGAGCAGCAGCTGGCCGAGCAGGTACTGGAAGGTGATCAGGACGACGCCGAAGAGGGCGATCGCCGCGATCCCAATGATGTGGTAGATGAAGGCGACCGCGACGGCGAGCATGGCGCTGGCGAACTCGGAGGGCATCACGGCCGGCAGCACGCGAAGCTGATCGCCGAAGGTGGCGCGCCTTACATAGACGTGGTAGCTGGCGATGAGCAGGAAGTTGAGCGCCAGGGCGAACTGGAAGAGCGCGAAGACGAGCAGGTAGAAAACGGGGTCCGCCGCGGTCAGGCCGGTCGCTCCGATCACCGCGTGGAAGGCGACTCCCGCGACCAGTGGGAAGATCGCGTAGGCGACCAGGTTGTTGAGCAGGTACTGCGGCTCTTCGCGCCAGCGGAACCAGCCGACCGCGTTGGTTACGACGCCGATCGCCACCGCCGCCGTTCCGCCGAGGAAGACCATCGCCAGGACGAGCGCGAGGAAGGCGCCGGAGACCTTCACTTTGGACTCGGTCGTGACCGCCGTGACGTAGCTGAAGACGGAGAAGACGAGCAGGATCCCGAAGAGGGGGAGATCCCAGTTGGTCTCGGGCGCGAGCAGGACCGCCGCGACGAGGGTCAGCGCCAGCGTGCCGCACATCACGGCTATTGCGAGGGGGGTTGGGCGCGTCTTCTCAGCCATCGGAATTGGGTACGGCGTCGCGGTCGGCGCACCGGACCCCTACAGGTTCACGAACGGCTGCTCGTTCCCTGCGAGTTGGCCCTCAGCTCGCATCGATCGCTACTTGCACCCGAAACCGTAGCTAGGCGGGTGCCCGGGGGCAACCGGGCTGGCCGCTTTGCGAGCCGCTTCCCAAACCGGCCAGCGGCCTGCATGCGCGGGATTCGGAGAGGCGACCCCGAAAAAGCGAAGGGCGCCCCGAAAGGGGGCGCCCTTCAAAAAACAACGAACGTTGCAAGTAGCGTTCGCGTCTGGAAGATCTAGCTGTGGAAGCCCATTTGCCTATCCCTTCATTCGAGTAGAGGCCCTTCAGATTGCGCACTGCGATCTGAAACTCGTTCAATTGCTTGCGCAGTTTGTAGCACAGCTTGGCGGAAACTTGTGCATCTGCAGGAAATCTTGTGCATAAATGCAGTAGTTCGTGCGTACACCTATGCGTAGATCACGCCTAATCGACCCCCTTAGAAGGCCGCAATTCAGGCGACTGGCGACGAGCTATGGGGTCAACGAGCTCGGCGACTGGATGGGAATCGTCGCCCTCTCGGTCCTCGTCTTCGACCAGACGGGCAGCGCTCTGGCCACCGCCGGGCTCTTCCTTGGCACCCGCTTTCTGCCCGCCCTGATCGCGCCGATCCTGGTCGCGAAGGTCGAGCAGCCACCTCCCCGCTTCGCCCTTCCGGTCATCTACTGCGGCGAGGCGGCGGCCTTCGGCGCCCTGGCGCTGCTCGCGGGAGACAGCTTCTTCCTCGCCGGCGTGGTCGCGCTGGCGATCGTCGACGGCGCGCTCGCCCTGACCGGACGCGCCCTGACCCGAGCCGTCACCGCGGCGCTGCTGGAGCCGGCGGGAGAACTGCGCTCCGGCAACGCGGTGCTGAACGTCGCCTTCACCGGCAGCGCCGCCCTCGGGCCGGGAATCGCCGGCCTGATCGTCGCCGGCTTCGGGGTCCAGTCGGCGCTGCTGCTCGATGCCGTCTCCTTCTACGCGATCGCGGTGATCCTGCTCACCGCGGGGCCGCTGCCCCAGGCGGAGCCCGACCCCGGCCAGGTCCGCGACCGCGTCCGTGCCGGCATCGCCTACATCCGCGAGAAGGCGATACTGCGGCGGCTGCTGGTCGCCCAGGGGGCGGCCTTCATCTTCTTCGCCGCGGTGATCCCGATCGAGGTGATCTACTCGAAGCAGACCCTCGGCACCGGCGACTCGGGCTACGGGCTGCTGCTGGCCAGCTGGGGGGTGGGCATGGTCATCGGCGGCATCGTCTTCGCCGCGGTGCGGCGGGCGCCGCTGCCGGTCCTGCTCTTCTTCAGCACGATCGCCGTCGGCGCCGGCTACCTCGGCCTCGCCGCCGCGCCGACGCTCGCGGTCGCCTGCGCCGCCTCGATCGTCGGCGGCAGCGGCAACGGCGTGCAGTGGGTGAGCGCGATCAGCGCCGTGCAGGAGCTGACCGCGGCGGGCATGCAGGCACGGGTGATGAGCGTGCTCGAGTCGATCGGCGCCGCCATGCCCGGCGTCGGCTATCTCGTCGGCGGTCTGATCGCCACCGGCACCAGCCCCCGCACCACTTTCCTCGTCGCCGGCCTCGGCGTCTTCGCGATCGTTGCCATCGCCACTCCCATAATGGGCAGGAAATGGCCAGAAAGCAGGGAAAAAGCGGACGGAAATGCCGTTGACGCCGAAGCGGAGATTATGGTGGAGTTGATTCCAGTGGGAAGTCGCCTGCCCGCCCGGTCCTAACTCGGAGGTCGTGTGTTGAGAAAGTTTGGTCTCGTTCTGCTGGTGCTTGCTCTCGCTGGGGCCTCCGCCCTCGGCCTCGCCGCCTGCGGCAGTTCGAGCAGCGGCAAGGAGGGGGGCGCGCTGACCGGCAGCTACGCCTCATTCCCGGACTACCTCGACCCCCAGCTCTCCTACACCCAGGAAGGCTGGACGGCGATGTACGACACCTACCTGCCGCTGCTCACCTACAAGCGCGTCAACGGGGTCGAAGGCAGCAAGGTCGTCCCCGGCCTCGCCGAGAGCCTGCCCGAGATCAGCAGCGACGGCAAGACCTACACGCTGACCCTGCGCAAGGGCCTCAAGTACTCCGACGGCACTCCGGTCAAGGCCTCCGACTTCGCCAGCACGGTGGAACGTCTCTTCAAGATCAACTCGCCGGGCTCGTTCTACTACGAAAGCATCGCGGGAGCCGAAGAGTTCGCCAAGACGAAGAAGGGCGGCATCTCGGGGATCAAGACCGACGACAAGAGCGGCAAGATCGAAATCGAGCTGAACGATCCGCGCGGAACGTTCAGCAACGAGCTCGCCATGCTCTTCGTCGCTCTGCTGCCAGCCGACACGCCGGCCAAGAACCTGACCGCCGACCCGCCGCCGGCCACCGGCCCTTACATGATCTCGAAGGTCGAGAAGGGCCGCAGCTGGTCCTATGAGCGGAACCCCCACTGGGCCAAGGACAACGGCCCCGAGGTCAACGAAGTGCCCGCTGGCCACTTCAACAAGATCGAGATCAGCGTCGCGCGCAACGACGCGACCCAGGTCAACGAAATCGAACGCAACAAGACGATGTGGATGCAGACCCTGGTCCCTTCCGATCAGCGCGAAGCAATCGTCAATAAATACGAAGGGACTCAGTTCCGGGTCGAGCACCCGCTCAACGTCTACATGTTCTGGATGAACACGGAACAGGCGCCTTTCGACGACCCCAAGGTCCGTCAGGCCGTCAACTATGCAGTTGACACAGACGCTCTGGAAAGGATCTACGCCGGCTCGATGGCGGCTACCCACCAGATCCTGCCCCAGGGGATGCCGGGCTACGAAGCCCTCGACCTCTACCCGCACAGCATGACCAAGGCGAAGGAACTGCTGGCCGAAGCAGACCCTTCGGACCGCGACATCACGGTCTGGACCAACAACGAAAACCCCAACGACGAAGCGAGCGCCTATTACCAGGACGCGCTCAACAAGCTCGGCTTCAACGCCAAGCTGAAGACGATCAACGCCGACAACTACTACTCGATCATCGGCAACGAAACGACGCCGGACCTCGACACGGGCTGGCTCGCCTACTTCGCCGACTACCCGAACCCGAACGCCTTCTTCCAGCCACTGCTGAGCGGTGAAGCGATCGCGCCGACCGGCAACACCAACTTCCCCCGCATCGACGTACCGGAGCTGAACGAGAAGATCGCGAAGCTGTCCGAAGAACCGCTTGGCTCGCAACAGGAATCCGAATACACAGAGCTCGACCGCTCCTACATGGAATTGGCGCCGATGGTTCCCTACGGCACCAACACCACCTCGACCTTCGTCGACGACCAGATCGATCTCGACAGCGTGGTCTACAACCCGGCCTACGGCCACTCGTTGGCGACCTTTGAACTGAAGTAGCGCCCGGCAGCAGTCTCACAATATGCGGGTGGCCTCCCAGCCCAACGCCGAGGAGGCCGCCCGCGAGGCGGCCGACAGCCCCTGGCGGCTTGCCTGGCGGCGCCTGCGTCGCAATCGGGTCGCGCTCGCCTTCGGCGGCCTCTTTGTCCTGATCGTCCTCTTCTCGTTGGTGGCGCCGATCTGGGCCGGCCACGTCGCCCACACCGGGCCCAACGCGACCCACACCCTGCAGAAACTCGAGGTCGACGGAGAAAAGCGCGAAGTCGTCAACCCAAGCGGCAAGCCGCTCGGGCCGCAGTGGTTCGAAGCCGACGGTCGCTTCTTCCTCGGCGCCGACGGCCGGCTCGGCCGCGACGAGATGGTGCGGCTGATGTACGGGGGGCGAACTTCTCTCCTCGTCGGCTTCTCCGCGGCGCTGTTGACCACCCTGATGGCGACACTGCTCGGCCTGCTCGCCGGCTACTACCGCGGCTGGACAGACACCGTGATCGCCCGCGCGATGGATGTTATCTGGGCCTTCCCGGTGATCCTGCTGGCGATCGCGCTCGGGCTGGCACTCGCGGTCGGTGGACTGAAGATCGGTCCTCTGGAGCTCTCCGGCAGCTCGATCTGGATCCCGATCCTGATCATCGGCGGCGTCTATGTCCCCTACATGGCACGACCGATCCGCGGCGAGGTTCTGTCCCTGCGCGAAAAGGAGTTCGTCGAAGCGGCCGAGGCGCAGGGAGCCGGCGCGCTGCGGCTGATGTTCGGCGAGCTGCTGCCAAACCTGGCCTCGACGATCATCGTCTTCTTCACCCTCGGCGTTGCCAACGCGATGCTGCTCGAGTCGATGCTCTCGTTCCTCGGGGTGGGCGTGCAGGCGCCGAACACCTCTTGGGGCACGATGATCGGCAGCGGCTTCGAGCTGATCACCAGCGCCCCGTTGCTGACCGTGCTGCCGGGCACGTTGCTGCTGCTCACGGTGCTCTCGGTCAATGTCTTCGGCGACGGGCTGCGCGATGCGCTCGACCCGCACTCGAAGCTGCGGCTGGAGATGCACGCCGGCACCAGCGAGCCCGAAGGGACCGCGGTCTGATGGGTCGCTTCGTCGTCCACCGCCTGCTCGGCATGGTCGCGGTGCTCTTTGCGGTCTCAGTGCTCACCTTCCTCATCTTCAACGTCATCCCCAACTCCGACCCCGCTCTGCGGATGGCGGGCAAGAACGCGACCCCGACCCTGGTCGAGAACATCACCGAGGAATGGGGCTTCGACGATTCGCTGCCACAGCAGTACCTGACGATGATGGGCAAGATCTTCGGCGGCGACGTGATCTCCTACGAAGGACGGGAAAACGTCGACGAACGGATCGTCGAAGGCATTCCGGCGACCTTCTCGCTCTGCATTGGCGCCGCCATGCTCTGGATGTTCTTCGGCATCCTCTTCGGCTACCTCTCGGCGGTCCGCGCGGGCGGTCTGCTCGACCGGGTGCTGACCATCGTCGCCGTCACCGGCATCTCGATCCCGGTCTTCTGGCTGGCGGCGATCCTGCTCAACTACCTGACTTACCAGACCGAAATCTTTCCCTCGGGCGGATACGTCGAGTTCGCCGAAAACCCGCTCGAATGGGCCGAACACCTGATCCTGCCCTGGGTGACGCTGGCGATCGTCTACGTCGGCATCTACAGCCGGGTGCTGCGCTCCAACATGCTCGACGCGATGAACGAAGACTACGTGCGCACGGCGCGGGCCAAGGGCCTAAGCGAGCGGCGGGTGATGACCCGCCACGTGCTGCGCAACTCGCTGATTCCGATCGTCACCCTCTTCGGCCTCGACTTCGGCGCCCTGCTCGGCGGTGCGATCGTGGTCGAAGCGGTCTTCAGCCTCAACGGGATCGGTCAGTACGCCTACGAATCGCTGATCAACACCGACCTGCCGCCGATCATGGCGATCGTCCTCTTCGGCGCATTCTTCGTCGTCCTCTTCAACGCCCTGGTCGACGTCGCCTACGCCTACCTCGACCCCCGCATTCGTCTCGGCACGGAGGCACGATGAGCTTCCAGTGCGCCTTTTCCCGGCCATGGAGGGATAAAGCGCACCGGAGGGAGGACGTGTGAGCGAGGCGCTGCTCTCGGTGCGGGATCTGCGCGTGGCATTCGCGACGGAAGGCGGGCGGGTGCAGGCCGTGGACGGGGTCTCCTTCGACCTCGCCGCGGGGGAAGTGCTGGCGATCGTCGGCGAGTCGGGCTCGGGCAAGAGCGTCACCGCGCAAACGATCATCGGCCTCACCCGCTCGCCCAACGCGCGGATCGAGGGCTCGGTGCGGCTGGCTGACGAGGAGCTGCTCGGGGCGCGCGAGGAGGATCTGCGCCGAATCCGCGGCGAGCGGATCGGGATGGTCTTCCAGGACCCGATGACCTCGTTCAACCCCGTCTACCGCCTCGGCGACCAGATCGTCGAGGCGATCCGCGCGCACCGCGACGGGCTCGGAAAGCGCGAGGCTCGTGAGCGCGCGATCGCGATGCTCGACTCGGTCGGGATCCCGAAGGCGTCGCAGCGAGTCGACGACTACCCGCACGAGTTCTCCGGCGGCATGCGCCAGCGGGCGATGATCGCGATGGCGCTCTCGCTCGAGCCCGAGGTCCTGATCGCGGACGAGCCGACCACGGCGCTCGACGTCACCGTGCAGGCGCAGATCCTCGCCCTGCTCGAGCGGCTCAACCGCGAACGCGGGCTGGCGACGGTCCTGATCACCCACGATCTCGGCGTCGTCGCCGAGATCGCCGACCGGGTGCTGGTGATGTACGCCGGTCGCGTGGTCGAGCAGGGGACGCTCGATGAGATCTTCTACGACCCGCAACACCCATACACCTGGGGCCTGCTCGGCTCGCTGACCCGGCTCGACCGGCCCCGGCCCGAGCGCCTGCCGCAGATCGCCGGCGCGCCGCCCTCGCTCTCGGACCTGCCGGCGGGCTGCTCCTTCCGCCCCCGCTGCCCGCACGAGTTCGGCCGCTGCGCCGAGCTCCCCGGCCTCGACGCTCGCCTGGCCGAGGCGCCCGCCCACCTCGACCGCTGCTGGCTCGAGCCCGAGCAGAAGCGAGAGCACCGCCAGGTCGAGGGCGAGATCGGCCTCGAGGAGCCCACCAGATGAGCTTCCGGTGCGCTTTTTCCTCTCTATGCGCGGATAAAGCGCACCGGAAGGATCTGCGATGAGTCGCGAGGCCGCGCTGCTCGAGGTCACCGATCTGGTCAAGCACTTTCCGGTCAAGCGCGGGCTGCTGATCGACCGCGAGGTGGATCGGGTGCGCGCCGTCGACGGCGTCAGCCTCAGCGTCCGCCCCGGCGAAACGCTCGGACTGGTGGGAGAGTCGGGCTCGGGCAAGTCGACCCTCTGCCGCACCGCGCTGCAGTTGCTGAAGCCGTCCTCGGGCTCGGTCCGTTTCGAGGGCCGCGAGATCGCCGGGCTCTCGCGGCGGGCGATGCGACCGCTGCGGCGCGAGATGCAGATGGTCTTCCAGGATCCTTACGCCTCGCTCAACCCGCGCAAGCGCATCGGCCAGATCGTCGGCGATCCGCTGAAGCTGCAGGGCGTCGCCAAGGGATCTGAGCTGCGCCGCGCGGTCCAGGAGCTGCTCGAGCGGGTCGGGCTCTCCCCCGAGCACCACGGCCGCTTCCCGCACGAGTTCTCCGGCGGCCAGCGGCAGCGGGTCGGGATCGCCCGGGCCCTGGCCCTGAAGCCGAAGCTGATCGTCGCCGACGAGCCCGTCTCCGCCCTCGACGTCTCGATCCAGGCTCAGATCGTCAACCTGCTCGCCGATCTGCAGGACGAGCTCGGCCTCACCTACGTCTTCGTCGCCCACGACATCGGCGTCGTCCGCCACGTCTCCGACCGGATCGCGGTCATGTACGAGGGCAAGATCGTCGAGGAAGGGCCGGCAGATCAGGTCTGCGAGCGGCCCCAGGACGCCTACACGAAGCGGCTGCTGGCGGCGGTGCCGATACCCGACCCGCGCGAGGCGCGGGAACGTCGGCAAACTGTTGGATCAGGTTGACCCTTCCGCTCGAGCCACCGATCAAACCGCAGCTTGCGCTGACCCGCAAAGAGCTGCCCCTGGGCGAGGAGTGGGCCTACGAGCAGAAGCTCGACGGCTTCCGCGCGATCGTCTTCGTCGACGGCGCCGACGCATACATCCAGTCGCGCGGCGCTAAATCGCTCGGCCGCTACTTCCCCGAGCTGAGCTTCGCGCCCGGGCGCTACGTCCTCGACGGTGAGCTGGTGATCCGCGACGCCGAGGGCAACCTCGAGTTCGACGCGCTGCAGAGCCGCATCCACCCGGCCGAGTCGCGGATCACCTTGCTCTCGAAGGAGATCCCGGCCGACTACGTCGCTTTCGACCTGCTGGCAGAGGGGGACGAGTCCCTGCTGGAGACGCCGTTCGGGCAGAGGCGCGAGCGGCTGGAGAAGCTGGCCGACAACCCGGGGATCGAGGCCAGCGTGCTCAGCCCCGACACCGGACAGGCCGAGCAGTGGCTGCGCACCACGGAGGGGGTGATGGCGAAGCAGCTCGACGCCCTATACATCCCCGGCAAGCGCAAAGGCATGGCCAAGGTCAAGCGCGAGCGCGAGATCGACTGCGTGGTGATGGGCTGGCGCCCCGGCAAGGAGGAGGGAACGGTCGGGTCTTTGATCCTCGGCCTCTATGACGGAGAGGAGCTGCGCTCGGTCGGCCACATCTCGGGCTTCAGCGCCGCGGCGAAACGCAGCATGCGGGCGATGCTCGAGCCGTTGGAGACAGGAGAAAGTGGCACCGCGGAGCCGAGTCGCTGGACCGGCGGCCGTGACCTCGAGTGGGTGGCGCTGCGGCCGGAGCTGGTGATCGAAGTGGGCTACGACCACGCCGCGGCGGGGCGGATCCGGCATGGGGCGCGGTTCAGGCGGTTCAGGGATGACAAGGATCCGCGAGAGTGCACCTTCAATTTGCTCGATCAGGGGTAGGAGCGCGGGATACCCCTCCCAAAACGCTCGGCAGGAGCCTCGCTGGAGTGTTTTGGGAGAGGTATCCCGCGCTCCTTTCCGGGACGCTCAGAAGAGGACGCCCTGGGAAGAGGAAGCGACAGGCCCCTCTCCAGACACTCCAGAGCAGTCCGAAGGGCTGCTCGTCTGGAGAGGGGCCTTTCGCTTCCTCCAGCCACGAACCGCCCTCGTCGTTTGCTTGCGTTGCTCAGGGCGGAGGTATGAGCGGTTGCGGTAGAGGTGCTCGTAGCGGGGGAGCAGGTCGGGGCGTTTGGCTTGCAGCCAGGCGAAGAAGACGTCCTTGACCTCGTCGCGGAGGTGGAGGGCTACGCCGCCGAGGAAGGATGCTTTGGCTTCGCGGGCGCGGTCGATGATTGGTTGGACCTGGTCGGGGCTGTCGTTGATGCCGGGCATCAGGGGGGCGATTAGCACGCCGGAGTCGATGCCTCGGCGGCGGAGCTCGGCTACTGCGTCGAGGCGGGCCGAGGGGCTTGGGGTGTGGGGCTCGGTGGCGCGCCAGGCGTCCTCGTCGAGGGTGGGGACGGAGAGGTTGACCGAGACGGGCAGGTGCTTGGCCACGCGCTCGAAGATCTCGATGTCGCGCAGTACGAGGGGGGACTTGGTCAGGACTGAGACGGGGGTATTGGCCTCCTCCAGCGCCGCCAGAATCTCCGGCATCATCCGGTAGCGGCTCTCGACCCACTGGTAGGGGTCGGTATTGGTTCCGAGCGCGACCAGCTCGCGCTTCCAGGTCGGTCGCGCCAGCTCTCCCCGCACCAGCTCCGGGACGTTGACCTTGACCACGATCTCTCGCTCGAAATCGCGACCGGCGTTCAGATCTAGGTAGGTGTGGGTGCGCCTGGCGAAGCAATAGACACAGGCGTGACTGCATCCTCGATACGGGTTGATCGTCCAGCCAAATCCGTAGCGGCCACCGGGAACGTGGTTCAGCGCCGAGCGGGCGCGGACCTCGTGGAAGTTGATCCCCATCGCCTCGGGGGCATCGAAGGTGCGGACGACCGTGCCGTCGCCCACCCCCGGCAGGCGCAGGTCCTTCTCGACTCTCTGCTCGTCCCATCGCATCCGAACGTATGTTCGTATGCGATGGGACGGTTGTCAACCGCCGAACTCGTCCAGCAAGAGGCGGAGATCTTTCATCAGCAGGATTCGATGCAGCGGATCGGTGGGCGACGATTCGAAGCCGAACCGGTCATAGAAGGTGCTTGCTTTCTCGTTCTTCGCGTGGGCGACCACGGCGCGGACACCCACCGACTCCGCGACGGCGGCGCAGCGCAATAGAGCGTCCTGAAGCAGGGATCTTCCAACCCCTTGGCTCTGGTGATCGCGATCGACCGCGAGCCTGGCGAGCACGAGGACGGGGACAGGCCGCTTTGCGGGCTGGCCCTTCAGCAGCCTCTCGGTCGGTCCGTCGGGCTCGACCTGGCCGATCGCCAGGGCGTAGTAGCCGATCACGCGTTCCCCATCCGTGGTGACGAAGGTTCGCGCCGACCCGGCGGCCTCTGCGTGCCGGGAGTGACGATGGAGCCAGTTGTCCAACGCCTCTTCCTCACAGCAGAAGCCGTCGAGGGCGTGCTTCCCCCGCAGCGGCTCAGGCTGCGTGTACGTCACGACTACTCGAAAACGCTTGGCTTCGAGAAGAGGTCACGGAGTCCGCTCGGGACGCGAGGGGGTCTATCCAGCATCTCCGTGAACTGCTCCCACTCAGACTTGCCAAGCGGAAACTGGGTCCTGTCGGCAAGGATGCGCCGCGCCTCCGCAACAGCGGCGGCCCGCACGAAGCTGCTGAACTTTGTCTCGGACAAATCGCTTGCGGCGCGTACCAGGGCGTCCTCAGAGTCCTCGACGCGAACGTTCCAACGAAGGTCTCGGGTCTCCCCGGTCTTTGTTACAGGCATACCGTCTCGGTGCATTGTACATGCAATGTGCACCAAGACGGAGAACCGCTCTCAGCTCGGGCCAGCTTCAGCCTCGGCCTTGATGAACTCGTCGAGCTGGCCGCGGGCCTGGGCGTGCGCCTTGGCTCGCAGGGGTGGCAGCAGGGCGACCAGGTGGCCCGTCGGGCCCAGTGCCTGCTTGGCCCAGCTGCGGAAGTTGAACTCGTCGACGTGGTCGGCGATCAGGCCGTCGGCGAAGCGGAACTTGGCCTCGATGTCGTTGACGACCGGGCGGCCGGTGGAGAACGTGTAGCGGGCGATCCAGTGGGCGGAGCCGCCCTCCTCGCTGGCGTCGTGCTCGTGCAGCTCGATCTTCAGGTCGGTGGCGCGGCCGGTCAGCATCCGCCACATCGCGCCGATCTCATCGCCCTCGAGGTCGCCGAAGGCGGGGTCGCAGAAGTGGGCGCCGGGCGCGTAGCAGGCGCTCATCGCGGTGCCGTCACAGCGGCCGAACGCCTCGTAGAAGCGCTCGATCAGCTCGCGGTTGGCGTCTGCACCCACCGGCGCACCCTATCCGCCCGCCGCGCACAACCAGAGGAGAGAGAGTTAAGGCAGCCTCGCGGTGATCACGTAACGCAGTACGTCCACCACCTGCTCGGCCGTGCGCGCCGTCGCCTGGGCGGCGCGGTCGACCTCCTTCAGCGCGTGATCGAGCTCGGGATCGTGCAGGGTGATGACGGCCTTGTCGAGCGCAGCCGCGTAGCCGGCGTCGAAAGCGGCGTTCCACTGGCGGTATTGATCGCCGAAGCGGACCACGACGACATCGGCATCCCGGATCAGCGTCTGTGTGCGAATCGCATTGACGCCGGCGCCCATGTGGTCGCTCCAAAACGACACGCTCTCCTCCCCCAGCGTCCCGGTCCCGGCGTCGTCGGAGGCGGCGTGATCGGTGACGGGCGCCGAGAACGAAACCGGCAGTCCAGCCTCCCCCGCCCCGGTCTCAATCCGCTCCCGCCAATCCGAGTGGATCTCACCCGCGAGATAGACCTGCCAGATCCGCTCCGCCACATCCCAATCCTCTCAAAGAGGGAGCCATCTCTGGGAAGGGGAGGAGCGGTGACCCCTCCCGAAACACTCAAGCGCGGCGTCAGCCGCGCGTTTCGGGAGGGGTCACCGCCCCTCCCCCCGCCCCCTGCTCCTCGAAGTGCTTGCTCAGCATCGTCACCTGCCCCTGGTAATTGGACCCGAGCCCAGCCCCATAGAGACGCTCCGCCGGAGCGCCGGTTCGCTCCAGCGCCAGCTTGCAGACCGGCTGGCGGTGCTCGACCATGAAGGAAACGTCGCGGGCGCGGACCTCGAGCGCGGCGCGGCTGCCGTGGCGGTCGCCGGCAGGGTCGTAGCCGAAGCCGGGATCGAAGAAGCCGGCGTAGTGGGTGCGCAGCTCCCCCGCGGTCGGGTCGTAGGCCATCATCTCGGCGGCGATCTGGGGCGGGATGCAGACCCCCTCGGCCGAGAGCAGCAGGTAGAAGATCTCCGGCTCGAGCACGATCTTGCTGCCCGCCTCGGGGAAGACCGGGTCCCAGAAGTCGGTCCAGCGATAGGCGCGGATCCGCGAGAGGTCGATCGGCAGGCTGTTCTTCTTCGCCCGGTAGCCGACGATGCGGTCGCTCGGCCCGGAGAGGTCGACGCTGAGGAAGAGGCCGTCGGCGAGCGCCAGCTCCGACTCGCGCAGCGCGTGGGAATCGAGGTAGAGCAGCGGGAACTCGTCCTGCAGGCTGCGGATCTCCTCGTCGCCGAGCCGCACGTCGCCGCGCGCCAGCCGCAGCTGGTTGAGCGAGAGCCCCGTCTGCACCTGGATCGCGAACGAGCGCGGCACCACCTCGAGGTAGAGCTTGCCGTGGTAGCCGGGCCGGATCTCGTCGAAGCGGTGGTGGCGGTCGGTCAGCACCCGGGTGAAGACGTCGAGCCGGCCGGTCGAGCTCTTCGGGTTGGCCTTCGCCCGCACGTCCTCGGGCAGCGCCAGCTCCTCGATCAGCGGCACCAGGTAGGGGCGGTCACGCTCGAGCACGGCGCCGTCGCGCAGGTCGACGCGCTGGAAGGCAAGCCCCTCGATCTTCTCCTCGACGGTCGAGTCGACGTCGGGCAGGAAGGAGCAGCGCAGGGCCCAGGCGTGATCGCCGAGCCGCAGGTCGATGCTGGCCGGCTGGATCGCCTCGGGGCGGATGCGGTAGTCGCCGGAGGAGACCCAGTCCGCCGCGATCGCCCTGCTCAGCTCCTGCGAGGGCAGGACGCCATCGTTGTGGCCTGCGCTGCTCGCAGCAAACGCGCCATCCGCCGCCGTCCTAGCCTCTTCCATTGCACGCAGCCTATGCAACCGTTGGTACCTTTGGCACGTGAAACCCGCGCGTAAGGGGAACTGGACGGCGGACGGCAGAGCCGACCGCGCTGCTCTCCGGCGTGACTACCTGGATCTGACTCCAGCCCAACGCGTCGAACAGGTCTTCGAGCTCTCGAAGTTCATGGCCGAAGTGGCGGACGCCGGCCGCCGCAAGCGACGCTGAGGTCGAAGGCGCCCAGGAATTCGAGAGAGCGGCGAGCTTCCCGATCCGCTCGATCCAGACGCACTCGCCCTGGGAGGCAATTGGGTACTTATGACCAGCCTCGGGAGGCTCGACGTCATGCAATGGCTCGGTGACGACCCTCTTTGGGAGAAGCTGTCCCCTACCGCGATCGAGGACCACATTGGAGACATCCCAGTCAAGTTCGTCAGCTATGAGGGTCTCGTTGCCTTGAAGGAACTGGCCTCTCGACCCGAAGACTTGACGGATTTGAAGCGCTTGCGCGAGGCGCGAGACGAGTGACTCAGCGTTCCGAGATTATGCGGCGCGTCTCGGCCGCGCCCAGATACGGGGTGAGCGCAAACTCCGCAATCTCCGGCAGTAATCCGCCCAACTTGGTCGTCTCACCGGCGAGGACACGTCGCCCCAGCAGCGAGGCGATGCCACCGACGACCGCCTCGTCGGTGGCCTCCGGCGGTGGCTCTCCCCCCGCCGGCGCGGGCGCGCCGTCACGCAGGTAGGGAACGAAGCTCTGCAGGGCCTCCTGGTAGCGGTCGTAAACGCCGCGGCCGGCACGCAGCCCCTCGACCAGGACCAGCTGAGTCTGCGCCGGCTCTGCCGCGAGCAGGTCGAGCAGCGCACGGAGCGCGGCGATGACCCCGCTCGCCCAGTCCTCTGCCTCCTCGCAGCCGGCGAGCATCCGCTCGCGGATCCGCTCCACCGCGTCGTCATAGGCGGCGACGAAGCAGGCGTCCTTGCTCTCGAACTGCTTGTAGAAGTCGCTCTTGGAGACCCCGGCGCGTTTGCCGATCGACGAGACCGTGGTGCCGTCATAGCCGCTTTCCTCGAGGCACTCGGCGAGCGCGGCAAGCAGCCGCTCACGCTGGTTCTGCGCGACGTACTCGCGAGGCAGGCCATGGCGGCCGCGTGGCAGGCGTTCCACAGCGGGGAGTCTCTCAGGGAACGATGTCGTTACCAAAGTAGAACCCCGCTGCAGGGGCACTTCCTTACAGCTGAGTGATCATCAGGCCAACCAGGGTGGCTATCAAACCGACCAGGGCCGCGATAAGGCCACCACCGA